>Ga0206920_1109_pt1 | contig 14651 bp, 18 predicted proteins | sample Alteio_BWOrgHeat_65_FD_152934 | JGI IMG/M metagenome (GOLD analysis project Ga0206920, IMG submission 152934) | Enriched cells from forest soil in Barre Woods Harvard Forest LTER site, Petersham, Massachusetts, United States -... | ecosystem: Environmental > Terrestrial > Soil > Temperate forest >...
CCGCAAATTCCGCCACCACACAAAGTGAGGAAGACCCAATTAAGTGCCCAATCTCAATTTTAAGTGCCACGCTATCTTATTGAATTTATTGTATGCGAGTCTTGCGATTAAATGCAAAACGACAGCTCAGGCGCGGATCGTTCAACCAGGGATCAGTCACTGTTTTCGGTGAGGAGAAATATGTATGGGTCGCTGAAGCTATATCTGACCCTTTGGGCGAGTTCTTTCGCCATGAGTGCGTCTACTTCTTTCGAATTCCCCGTCAGTTTCAACAGATTCTCACGTGTCGGGTCGATCGGGTACACGCTTTCTGTGAGCTGTCGCCAACTGGATTCGCAATCCAAGCCGAGGCCTGATAGCGCGTTAATGTAAGCAGCAAGCGTTGATGCCAAAAGCTGTTCGCGGTCAAAGTGGCCAGTTTCGGCGTAGAAAAAATCGCGTGCGATTTGGTTTAGTTTTGGGAAAATCGCCTCGCCCGGCTTTAGCACGGTCGCAATCATTCGCAGCTGGCTATTGCTGTGGCCGCCGCATTGATGCTGGAGCCCCAACCATTCTCTTTCTGGGTTCAAAGTGAGGGGGACAGTCGATGTGTAGGCAAGCACTGGAACGACTTGTAACGTCTTCCTGTTATCGCCGACGTCCTTGGGGGAATGCCATCTCGAACCAAACAAATCGTTGCTGGGGGTAAAGAATGATTTCGGAAGTTCGGGCGAATTGCGGGACCATGAACGATGAGACGACTTAATTGCTGCCATCCCGTAGTTCGCATAGGGTTCCAACATCTCACGGCTTATTCTCATCTGAGCCTCAGGGTTTAGGGTGTAAGGGGCGGATGATCTCCTCGGCTCGCGCAGGCTTGAGGCTTTGCTCCCCTGGATGTTGAATGAGCAGGGTCATTTGGCCAGGCCCCGCCTCCGCCCGGTCATGCCAGTAGCCAAAAACCCACTCGAACAGCTTTGGATGTTTCTCCAAACTCGACGCCACCCCCGAGGGAACGTACTCCCTTTATCCGGCCAGCATCGTCATAGACTTCAGCTGCCAACAATCGTCCATTGAGCCAGTGGAGACCTAGCGCTTTCACACGGATTCGAGATGGAGGTCGCCAGATGTTCATCGCTCAGTGCTAACGCACATCAGCAACGGCAACAATACCTTCGGTGTGTCTGAGTTCAGACCTATCCAATGCCGGGTCACTAGCGGTCGCCATCGAATTTGCCCCGCTTACGTGATCTCGCTCTGTCGAAGGAGGCCGAACGTAGCGACCTGCTGCACGGCATTAAGTCTACGCAGCCCTCTTTGGAATATTTGGAGCAACGATCGAGTTGCTCAGTTCGGCGTCTCGGAAGGTGTGCTTTCGGTGCGTCTAAGAGAGCAATCGAAGCCCAAACCATCTGAAACATGTGATTGCTCAATAAGCGAGCACAAGATTTCTTTCGTTGACTGTGGCGTCTTTAGCGCAACGTATGCTAGCAACGATGCACTTTCTACAGGACAGGGAATATCCATGGACGACGACCTCGACACAAACAGCCAAGACGGGATTGAACGGGCATCGGGAGCTGCTCATGATGACGTGACGACACGCCTACGCACTGTTCGCACGATGCTCCACGCGACAGTCGGTCAAGTCGTTCTGGCGATGAGCGCGGTGCCACGTTATCGTAACCAAGCGCTTGCTGATATTTCGCATCTCGTCATCGATCCGTTGATCCGCGACAGGGTCGCGATCGCGCACTCCGCGTCTAAGATGGACGAGAAGGAGACGGCGCTAAGTCCGGCGGCCGTGGCAATATGGGCCAGCGTCTCACATGAAGTCGACGAGAAAATAAAAGAGCAAATAAAATCAAATGCCTTTCCAGTGCGATTGAAGGCGGATGAATGGAAAAGCGGAGATATTGTCTGGTTGCTTGACGTCATAGCGCCATCGCGTGAGATGGCTACATCCGTCCTGTCTAATTTCAGCAAAGTGGCCAAAAGTGAGACCGTCAAAATTCATCCGATGATTGCCCAACTTGTCGATCCGGAAGTATTGGGCAAGCTTATTGTCAAGGGCGGCCCTAATGGCAATGTCGATGCGACAAAGCCGTCGTTGAGCTGACGGCAGGGTCTCGCCAATTCTCAAATTGGCTGGCCTCGACTTGAGCGGAACGCTAGTTATACCCAAGTGTTTTGCGGACAGCCAACTCGTAAATTTCATTGAAGAGTTGCAAGAATCTTGCGTTGCAGCAATTGCGATGCGCGAGTTGCTCGTGTTACGGGTAGTAGTCGTGGCAATTATCGGGGCTTTGTCACGGAGGGGCGCAATATTGGGGGCTTAATGGTGAACGTCGTGGATGCGTTCGCTGGTGGAGGCTGTGCTCTCCTCCGCGATGAGAAACTTCTCGGTAGGATGGTGGGTCGTCAATGAAGCGTAGATCGCTTCTAGCGCCGCTTTGCGCGTTGCCGCCGGCGTCTTGCCAAGGTGAGAGTGCATATCAGAATACGATCCAAAATTGGCCGCGGTTAAATCGCAATCGCCGTTTCCTCTTTCGCTGTGCGGATCACCATCATGGTCACGAAGCGCAGGACATTGGTCTGCTCCCGAAACAACCGGTCACACAGGTCCTCATATTCCGACATGTCGCGCAGGTGAAGGAACAGGATGACGTCCGCCCCGCCTGTGATGGAGTAGGCACTCGATACGGCATCCTCCGCACTTGCAAGGTCCAGGAAACGGCGCATGTGCTGTTCGCCGTGGGCCTTCAGCTCCACCGTCACAAACGCTTTCAATACGCGTCCGGCTTTTGCCGGATTGAGAATGGCGACAATGCGGTCGATCATGCCTGACCTGTGCAATCGGCGAACCCGCCGCAGGCAACTGGATGGAGACAGCGCGACCTCCTCGGCCATCTCGACATTGGTTTTGGATGCGTCGCGCTGAAGAAGCATCAGAATTTTTTTGTCGATACGGTCCATCGCGGCGTCCCTTTGTTTGCAGCCACTATGCAATAAAATTGCACATGAATGCAATAATTGACCGAAAATGCGAACAGGCACAGCCTACTGTCACGGGCAACCTCAAGGAGCCCTTCAATGGCTGTCATCAGCGCGGGCGCAGGCGCTTTTCGCCATGCCGGCTTTCGTCATTACTGGATTGCCCGTTTCCTCGGCAGCTTCTCTGCCCAGACCATAGGTGTGTCGGTGGGCTGGCAGGTCTATGACATCACGCGCGATCCCTTCGATCTCGGCATCGTCGGCCTCGCGCTGTTCCTGCCCGCCTTCCTGCTCGTTCTCGTGACCGGCGCCGTCGCCGACCGCTTCAACCGCGTACTGATCATGATGGTCTGCATGGCAGGCGAGGGACTATGCGCGCTGGCCTTGCTGATGTTTACGGTGATGGGGGAGCAAAGAGTGGTGCCGATCTTCTGCGCGCTCGTCGTGCTCGGCACGCTGCGCGCCTTCTTCGGGCCGGCACAGCAGTCGCTGATGCCTAGCCTCGTGCCGGAGGAAGATTTCGCCAGTGCCATCGCCTGGGGCACATCCTCCTGGCAGATAGCGACCGTGGTAGGGCCGGTCGCCGGCGGCCTGCTTTACGGCATCGCGCCTGAGGCGGCCTACATCACCTCTTTCGTGTTGCTCACCTTCGCGGCGGCGATGAGCATCCGGGTGCCGGCGCGCGGGCACACAGCCAGGGAAAGACCGAGCCTGAAGACCGTTGTTGCCGGCTTCCACTACATCTGGAAGGAGAAGATCGTGCTTGGAGCCATCTCCTTCGATCTTTTCGCCATGCTGCTCGGCGGAGCGTCGGCGCTGCTGCCGGTCTATGCGCGGGATATCCTCACTGTCGGCCCGTGGGGGCTCGGCCTTTTGCGCGCCGCACCCGGCATCGGCTCGATCCTTGTGGCGGCCTTGCTGCTGCGCCATCCCGTGAAAGACCATGCAGGCGTGATCATGTTCGTTTGCGTCGCCCTGGTTGGCTTCTTCATCGCCGTATTCGGCGCCTCGACGGAAGTCTGGCTGTCGGTGCTGGCGCTCGGCCTGATGGGCGGTTTCGACATGGTGAGTGTCTATATCCGCGAGACCCTGATCCAACTCGGGACGCCCGACGCCGTGCGCGGGCGTGTTAACGCGGTGAACATGGTATTCGTCGGCGCCTCGAACGAGCTTGGCGAACTCCGCGCCGGCCTCTCGGCCTGGGCCTTCGGCGCCGTGCCCGCGGTGATTATCGGCGGCGCAGCGACGATCGGGGTATCGGTTCTCTGGTGGTATTGGTTTCCGCAATTGCGGAAGGCTAGGCATTTGCAGGGACGGGTGTAGGTTTTCTTCGCTTAACGGCGAGCACTTGTGCCGCTCATCCGCCTTGAAAGGAGTCGAACCGCCGACCCCATGGTTCACTCGCTTATATTTGCATTAAATTTTCCTGTCCGGGCAACTATCTTCTCTCCGGATGGCCGGTATGGGGCCGGACGACGGCGGCGCTTGCGGGATCATGACGCATGGCGGTCGTGTGCGTGCGGTCAGCGTTGGGAACGCCGCACACGACCGCCCCCTTCCCAAGACCTTGAGCCTTGATTTTCACATTCTGTTAGGCTTATTCCTGCTGGAAATTTCTGCAACTTACGGTAAGAACAGCTGAGCGCTTTGGTGGGGGTCGTGCTTGTCCAGTAGCTATGTCAGTCTCAATCGGCCGAAGGATTGGCAGGCCTTCGAACGCTTAACCTGCGACCTGTTTTCGGCAATCCACAAAACCAAAAACTTTGATCAATACGGTCGCAATGGCCAACGCCAGCATGGTATCGATATCTTCGGTGAGGCCGGACCGAAACGCCTTCGAATAGGGATTCAATGCAAGGGGCGCCAAGCCTACGGGAAAGCAAACGCGATCTCGGAGAAAGATATTGTTCGTGCTGTGGAGTACGCCAAGACCATAGACCCGAAGCTTGATCGGCTCGTCTTTGTGACCACCGGGCTGAACGACGCGAAGACGAAGGATCTCGTCGCAGCGATCACCGAACAACATCGCATGAGCGGCCTCTTCGAAGTTGAGTTTTATGCCTGGAACTGGTTTGAACGCCAGCTCGCCCAGTTTCCCGATCTCGCTATTCAATATGGTCTCTTGGCCAAGGACAGCCGCGCTGGCCGCCGCATAGCGCTGGCATTGATTGCTGGCGCCATCGGCGCGGTGTTGCTCCTCGTAGGGATTGAAAATTGGCGGGATTCCAAGTTCGAGGAAGAAAACGCCCAACAAATGGCTGTGATGCAAGAGCAGGAGCAACTTGGACAACTGAGGCTCACTTTGTTCAACTGGGACATCGCTTTTTCCGGCTATTTGAACGAGCTCCGCGTTATGCGGTTTCCCCAGCCACAGGACGGCATATGCGCGACGTCCTGCTCGATATGGGAGTTACGCCGGTTCTATGGCGCCGAGACAAATCCTGGCGTTCTCGATGGCTTCAAATCGAACTTCGAGCAAATCGGATCGCTCGGCAGTGATATTGTCAATGCGAACGTCTCGTTCCCGACCTCATTCGATAGGGCAGCTTTTGTGGGGTTGATCGAATACGGCAAAGCGCTCAATAATGCGATTGATCAGTCTCAAGAAGCCCCGCCAGGGCTCTCCCTGGGCCAACAACTGGGCTTCAATGTGAACGGTTCCCCTGATACCTGGATCAGGTTCTATCAAACCGTACCGAGAACCTATGAGATTTATATCGGGCAGGCAAAACGCTTGTTCGCCGCCTACTGCACGGACTTCAGGCCGAAAGCCAAGCAACTGTTGAAGGATGCCGAAAAGGCGCCGATGTATTCCACCGACCTTTCAAAGTATGAAGACCCGTGCACGAAGACCCTGCCTTGGGATAACTTTGTCGAGGGCACCCCGGCCTTTGTGTTGGAGAAATTAAAACATGGTCTTCGCTGAGACGACCCGGGAGCGTACAAGCGATTGCGACCTCTTCGTTTCGAGAGAGTGCAGTTCATCACCTGGAGCGCCATGGGATAAAAGGTCGCTTCCATCATGTTGTTGCGCATGGCGATTATGGAGCCAGCAAGCCAGCGCCAGATCCATACCTTAAGGCTTCGGGATTATTGAAAACTGTCGTTTTGCAGTTAACCGCAAGACTCTCCCTCAACAATTTCAAGAAGATAGCCCGGCACTTAATTTGAGACGCGGCACTTAATTGGGTCTTCCTCACTTTGTGTGGTGGTGGAATTTGCGGTGGGCGAAATGCCCGACGCCGTACGGGCGGAAGAGAATTTCCGTGAAGTAACGGCCATGCAGAGATCAGATCAGCCGATTGAAGACGGTCGAGCGGGCGCTTTATGGCAGAATTGGCCGGAAGCATGCTCGGAGAACGCATGCTGCCGCTCAATTGACGAGGTCACCACACAAAGTGAGGAAGACCCCATTAAGTGCCGAGATCTGCCGGAACGGGCGCATTCTCACGGTTAAGTGGCAAACGACAGCAACAAACATTGCTATGATTTGATCAACAGCCGCCACCGATCGCCAAAACGCTGTATCGGTTGACCAGTACCTGAATCGCAAAATGCCACAGATGAAGGCGATTGCGTCATTTTAACGCTGCGTCGATCAGATTCGCCAGTGAATACCAGCTGCTTTGGGAATCGCCCGGGCTCAATCGATCCCGCTGCTTTCAAGGCGTGCAGGTGCATATAGCTCTTTGATCAGGCCCGTTATGATTGCAAACGTGGTCAAAACCATGGGTGCATCGAGGATGTCGTCACTTCCGTGCGCAAACATGTTTCGTATAAGCGCGACGTAGTCGATGTCCGATGTGATGAGATTCCGCTTCTTGGCAGATTTCAGCAAGTCGGACAGCATCAACGGCCGACCACATTTGGGTTCGCCACGGAAACGCCCAGGCCGAGCATGCGTTCTCTGGGCGCGAGCTCCGAGCTGGGAAATGTTTGTGCGGGCGCCAGGCTGAGCAGATCGTATGAGGAGTAGGAATAAACATAGGCATGCCTGCCCGAAACCTCCCCCTCCCCGCCATTTCTCTCAAGCACAGCTCACCGAGGATCAATCGCGCCGCAGGCTGGCATGACGGCCGGCGCTTAGCGTCCGTCGGGGTTAAGTACGAGCGTGCGCAAGACTGAGGTTATTTTCAGAAATCGCCAAACAGCATGCAAATGGCGCATGACAATCGTAAGTATAGCGCTAAACTAAAATTAAATAGCGAGGGGACCGAGTGAGCTCGCCGGGAAAACAACAGGCAGAGGAGGCGGGGCTGTTTGCACGGCTAGGCAGTCTGCATCCTCTTTGGTACCTCATAATTTACTTTTGCCTTATACCCATCTTTGCTGGTCTTTACTCGGGGATAACCCCAGATGGGTTCTATGCACCCTACACTCCAAAGGAAACCAGTTGGCCGAGCAGACAGCTCGACGTTGCTGTTGTTTTCTACAAAGATATGCTCCTTCGCGTACGCACGAACCTCTGCGAACCTCCCGGACTATTCGTAAGAAGCGGTACGACTTGGAAACTTCACCAGATCCTCGATCCCGAACCGTATTGGGCGTTGCCGACCCAAACACTCTATTCGAGGTACTACGCCAACTGCAAATCGTTCGGCTTAACTCTACCGACGACCGACGGGCAGACGATACGAGTAAATTTTGAGATCAAAATGAAAGAGTCTCGGCGGACCAGACTTTCGCACAACAAGACCGAAGCTCCGGTCAGCGATTTGCGCTTCGATACCGAATGCAAATATACGGAAGATACTTATCCTCGCAGGGGAGTCTTAGATTGCGCGCTCATTGACGAAAGCGATCCTGACCTTTCAAAGCCACGGTTTCGAAGTGCCATCCAAGCTCGAAAGTTGATCGGCGCTATAATTTCCGGAAAATCAGTAGTGATGGGCGATGAGGTATCAACGCTGACAGATTTCCAAAGCGCGTTCCTGGGGACTTCCACGTCTATTGGAAAAGATCACTGGCGCATGCTTTACCTGAGCGTTGTGATCCTGACGACGCTCGGTCTCGGCGACATTGTTCCCGTCGCGAATAACTCTCGTCTTTTGGTCGGCCTGGAGGCTACCTCAGGAATATTCGTTGCCGGACTGTTTCTTAATGCTCTGGCTTGGCAAGCATCACGCAAAATCCATCAGGAAGGAGGCTCCAAGGCTCTCGATGAGGGCTCGAAACCGGGGAAAATTGCGGGTCCGAAGCCACAACCAGATGACGGTCAGGCTCAACCCGGCCCCAAGCCCACTTAGGATGAACATCCGAAACGAAAGTCTTGCTATAGAAATGCCCCAGGTGCGCGTGCAAATGAAAGCTAGCCTAATATCGATTTCCCCGAGCTTCGCTTCAGCGCTTGACCCCATCGGCCCACCCCGCTCTCTGGGTCCATCACGGCAGGCCAGTCGCGGGCTCTGTCGCTCTCCAAATCCTCCCGAAGCCGCGCCATTTCCTTTAAAACAAAAACGAAGGTTCGGTGAGCGCTCCAAATGTTTCGACATTTCCAATTCTCAGGCAGTTGAGCGTTGAACGGGCAGGTCGGCCGGAGACGGCCCGCGTCAAATGATTGCACGGTTATTCATCTGCTGCGTGATTTCGAGCACCTGCTATTGAAGTGTCCGAAGTTTCTAAGCCGGTGCCGCTTCCAGACGATGTCTCCGCTTCTCGTCGAGAGTCGTCTCAAATCCCTGAGCCACCCCATAAACCTTGCCAGGACCCATAGCGATAATGCAATTGGTCGACTACCAAGTAGACATTGCGAACTCGTGCGCAGCGCGATCGCGCGCCCTATGCGGCTGAGCGTTGCAGATCGCTGACACACTATCCGTTAAGATAGCCAACTGATTATTGATGTTGTTGTTATCTCAGTTGCTCGCTCGTCTGTCGCGGATAGCTTGCTGCCAAGCAGGATCGCGAATAGCGTAATTATGAGGCCGCAGTCCTGCAAGGCTCCGTGATCGAACAAGCTGATGGCGATTTTTTCAACCTCGCGACCCCTAAGCTCCAGGCAGTGGTGATCTACGAAAACAATTTTGCCGTCCTTCCTAAGCTTCGCTTCATGTCTCGCGAGCTGGCCTGCATTTTTAGGAGGCTCTCAGTGAGATCGTTGAGCAATGGAAGGGATGTTTATACTCTCGCGGAAAGGCGGGCTCTGCGACAAGCGCCTAATCTTGGTTGGCGAGTCCCGTTTGAGCAAGCAGGGGAGATCGCGAGAAAGATGTCGGACGCGGCAACCCAATGAGCACCTATTTGTCCGCCGTGTTGTCTTTAATCCACCACTTAAGACTGATCCAGTCGGCATCTGTGAAGTCGGTCGTGCCTAGGCACAATTTGGTATCGGCCTGGGCACCCAGCAGTCGCTGGGCTCGTGATCCCAGTTGTAGGCGAGGTTGAGAGAGGTCGCCATTCTTTAGCATGCCTCTCAAGATGTAGGGTGCTGCGTCCGACGAGCACGCAATGTTCAGGAGTATGTCCGCTAGCGGTTCGTCATTTTCTCCCATCGCTTGCGACAAGCCATCGATTGGGATTTTGGTTCCGCACTTCTTCGTCAGGGTAGATATTGGGCTGTTTGGATCGTGTCTGCTAGGATCAAGAAGCAGCAAGCGCTGTAGAGTCTCCTCCTTACGGTCACTGTCGGGAATTTCCCTAGTTATGGCACCTAGCCAGTCGTTAAACGTCGATGCCTTTCTATCTGACGTTCCGTCCCATGGACGTCGCATACAGTCGGTTCCACTGATAACCGCTCCCTCCATGCTTTCGAAATCACCTGGAATCACTCGCCACACTTCTGTGTCAACGATGAGAGCATATGCGAGATTGGTGAAATTAATTGAAGCCCCTTGGAGGTGTGCGTTACGCAAGGATCCTCCCTGTAGTTTTGCGAAGTCGAGCCTTGCCCCTTGTAGATCCGAGAATTCCAAATCCACGCCACGCATATCGGACATAGAAAAGTCCGCTCCTTGCAAGCCCGCTGAATGAAATGAGGCACCTTGTATTTGGGCACTCGAAAAGTCAGAACCTGGCAGGCGCGTCTGGAAGAAGCTAGCGCCCATTAACTTAGCGAATGAAAAATCTACCCCTTGCATCGTTGCGAAATCGAATGACGCTCCTTCCAAATGCGCGTTGGCGAACGACATATCTGCGCCAAGCTTGCCATAGTCGAAGACCGCACCTTCTAGCGACGTGCAGCCGTCATCCGGCCAAAACGCTTCTTTTGCCTTGTCCCCGACGTCGAAACTTAAGGACCATGGCGGTTTCTTTTCTTCGGACCTCGAAGCGCAACCAAACTTAGCGCCATCGAGCTTCGCCTCCAAGAAGCTCGCATCGTTTAGCATCGCGCCCGTAAAATCACTTTTCCGCAAGTCGGCTCGATTGAGCACGATACCGCGTAAGTCGCGTCCCCTGAATGAGTGAGTGACGTCTACCTTTTCAAACGTGTCCGAATCGACAAAAGTTTGATCTGTAAGGACGAGGCGGTTTGAAAGCAGACTTGTAGGCCTGCCTGTCACCTCATCGATCGCTCCTGCAAAGAGCCAGTCATGCAAGGAGATCCAGTCACCTACCTTCGCCGCGCTCAGCGTCTTTTCCTCTGCTTCGTCAAGATTCTTAAGCCTTGGCATGACCGTAAGAGCGGGTCGGTGGGCATCAGCCCACTCTCCCGGAAATGTTGCCACGCAAACGCTAAATACGATGATGCAGATCGTCAAAGCTGCTCCTGTTGCAAAACTTATTGCTCGCCAGAGATTCTTCAGCACGATCTGCAGATTCGATGACCCATTCATACGAATGCGGCTCCAGACGAGCCAGACAAGAACAAGATCGATGATGACGAGTGTCCGCTGCCACCACGTCACCCATTCAAGGTGGTATGCCAAAAATGCGATCTGTGCCTGCAGCAATAGGATGACCGGTATGGCAACAATTGTAATCCAAGCGATGAGACGCAAAGAGGCGCCTGAAACTCCACGTCGCGCTTGCCGCGGGCCGGCCAAGAGCTGCACAAACAAGAACGAGTCGAGACGTTGCCTAAGTAATTCGCGATCTGCGTTGGTGTAGACTTGTCTATCGAGCAGAGCGGTATAATCGCCAATTTTCAGCGCCAATCCGTAAAGCTGGACGAGCACGTAGAAATGGAAAATGGCGAGCACGGTCGGCGCTACGACAAAGAACCCGACAAGCGGTAGATCCACGTTTAGTAGGGGTAATTTCACCGGTGTACCCAGGAAGAGATCGCGACTTGTTACTGCCGCAAAACCTATCGCAAGATAGATTTCAAAACTGACGAGCGTTGTCCAAAGTGCAGCGGCTTTTCCGGCTGAGTCATTTACGGCTTTTTCAATCGCGCTTAAGTCCATCGGGTCTGCGCCCATTAGATTCTCCTGCTATATGGGCTCTCGACGATGAATGTACTTTCGTGAGTTGAAAAGGGTGCCCAGCGATATTGATTGCACATCGTCGCGGCAGAGCGTCAAGGGTACGGAACAAGATCCGCTCTCCCAGACACGTACTATGGCCAAACTGACTCAGCGGCGCGAAAGCACCGACCACTCCCGGGTAACAATGCTGGCACGGCATCCAACGCGGATTGCGAACCTAAACAGTCCCGAAGCCGGGTTCTAAATCGCGAATTCCGGTCTATAGAATGATTGTCACGACACATTCATGACCGATGTCTGCGAAGACGCATTTCCAGCGTGGCCGTCAAAATCGATCGTTCTGTCAGCAGCCTACCCCGCCAACAGCCTCTCGTAGAATCCACCGAATGCTTCATCTGGTGAAACTAAATGGATCTCCAGGATCCAATGCCGCACACGGCCATTGGCATCGAGATCACGCATCGGGTCCGGGTTTTCGGGGCTCACCTGATGGAGCTGCTTCACGCCCGGGATGCGGGCATGCGGAAATTCGGCGACGATGTGGCCGGCGATCTTACCTCCGAATTTCCAGCCCGCCTGTTCTGCCGAGGCGCAGGCGAATGCATAGAGCTCAGCGCCAGTAATATCGGGATGGGCTTCGAAATGGCGCTTCACGGCATCGAACTGGCGCGGAAGCTCCTGGCACAGCGCATGCTTGCGTGGATCGTCGCCCACCGCATAGCTGCGGCCCACATCAGCCTCCCACTCCTCGAATACCGGCCCGAGATCGAGGAAGACGATATCATCGTCTTCCACCGTCCGGATCGGCGGGTTGTCGGCGGCGACGGAAAGCGTATTGATGCCGGCACGTACGATGCGTTTGTGCCAGTCGCGCTCGATCCCGAACTTCTCGCTTGCGAGCGCTCGGATATCCAGTTCGATCTCGCGCTCCGTCCGCCCTGCTTGGATAAACTCGGCCTCCTCGATCGCATCCAGCAACTTGAGCGCCATGCGCTCCGCCCCCATCAGCGCCGCGGCGCGAGCTGCCTCGTCGAATTGTCCTTCCGGCTGATCCATGTCATCCTCGTCCCGTCATCGTGATATACGCCCAGATATAGCGGTCGCCGCACTGACTCAAGCGGGATTTGCCGTTTTAACCGATGGAGTTTATGCACTTTCCAAATTCAGCCGGTGGCCGAGGACGGTCGGCCTCCCGGACTTGGGCCGAACCGATTTTCGCTCTGACTGATAGCCGCATCGACCGGAATTTTGTGTTCCAGGTGCTAAGACAGAGGCGGCCGGATTATTTCGCATATGGGCGGTAGGGGCAGTTCATTCACATTTACCCCAAGGACGACGTCGTCATTGTCCAGCTGTCAGACTGGAATACGGTCCCCGTCAGCAGTCATGCAAGGTGTATCGCACTCTAGGCCCATGATACCATCGTTAACAGGCTTGGACGCTAAGCCAACGGCTGACAGTTCGATCTGGGCGACCCGACGCGGACGTCATAGGCAACCTTTTATTTATCTACCGAATGTACAGCAGTCCGAAGGAACTAATTTCCCAGCTTGGTAGGTGACGACGCACATGGCGTATGATCTTCATATCACCCGAAAAGAGAACTGGTTTGATCCCACTCCCGGCTTTACGCTTCAAGATTGGCTAGACTATGTGGATAGTGATCCCGAGCTGAGGCACGATGGCTTTGCCGAAACCACCCTTGATGATGGCAAGGTTCTACGCGTCGAACAGAAAGGCTTATGCGTTTGGACGGCCTATTCCGGAGGGAACAAGGGAAATGATGTCTGTTGGCTCGGTTGGAGCCAAAGCAACAACATCGATGCTAAGAATCCCGATCAGGAAATTCGACAGAAAATGTGGTCGATAGCCCAGCGACTTGGAGCCAAGATCCAAGGTGACGACGGAGAGCTATACGGCTCAGACGGCGATCATATTCCGGGAATTGCACCAACATCAGCGCTTTCAATGCGCCCCTGGTGGCGTTTTTGGTAGCGACTTCCGTGGGCGATACATCTGGCCTCCGGGCCTTTCGAGAGGCTTACCGCCAGAGCGGATTATGACTGATGGATTCGGAAGCACACGCGCACTGGGCGAAAAGCTATGTCGTTTTGCAGTTAACCGCAAGACTCTCCCTCAACAATTTCAAGAAGATAGCCCGGCACTTAATTTGAGACGTGGCACTTAATTTGAGATTGCCGAGCTGATTTTGACACTTAACCTGATACTCAGCCGCCGACGAAATTTACGATGTGCGTCGATGACTTCTCGATCACTGTGGCAAAAATTGAAGTTACTTCTACCGTATTTTCAACGACTTGGCAGCCCACGCAAGCCCACCGAGAAAGGTTGAGAGTTTGCGACCGCCTTTGACGAAGTCTCAAATTAAATGCCAAACGAAATCCAAACGGCCGCATTCTTGCGATTAAGTGCCAAACGACAGGCAACGAATATCCATCTCGAGCATCACTTTTCGAGCTAAACGTACAATTTCGCACTAATCTTGCTCTCACCCGCTGTGGGTGCGGCTGCATGAGAAAGGTGGCAAGCAGGTGGAGCTACCCTGTCACCATACGCTGGAAGCTTATCTTGATGAATACCTCGAAGCCGCCGGCCTGAAGGATACACCTTGCGCACCATTGTTCCAAACGTTTCGGTGCGGTACGGCGGAGCTGTCGGGCGACGGTCTACTGCAATCTGACGCCTACCGGCTGGTGCAGCGCCGGGCCATCGCGGCCGGGATTGACACGGCTGTCTGCAACCATACTTTCCGGGCCACCGGCATCACCGCCTATCTGAAAAATGGCGGGACGCTGGAAAAGGCGGCCAATATCGCCAATCACTCGTCGACCCGCACGACGCAGCTTTATGATCGCCGCGACGACGATGTCAGCCTGAACGAAATCGAACGGATTTTGATTTAGCAGAGATCGTGGGGCTACTGCTTGGCTGCAGGCGTCAAGAGCCGTCAGTAAGGCGCTTCCCACATCGGCGCTATTCAAGTCGCATTCGATGGTTTTCTCTGGAACGGATTATTTCTCACGCAGATAGCCGGTCTTTGCATAGGCCCGCCAGTCGTGGACCCAATCCATATCGGCGCAGCGAGCCTTGTATTGGCTCATGCCGTTTAGCAATTGCTGCTTCAAAATACCCAGTTTGTCTGACCATGTGAGTTCCGCAAGCGTCCTATCGACCTTGCGACGCTCGTCGCTAGAAAGAACATGACACTTGTCGTCAATTTTTGCGGTGTGGCCTGCAAGTATGAACACCAGCCCGAACCGCGATGTTTGGTCTTGCTTCGCATCGACCTGA
>Ga0206920_1137_pt2 | contig 14636 bp, 13 predicted proteins | sample Alteio_BWOrgHeat_65_FD_152934 | JGI IMG/M metagenome (GOLD analysis project Ga0206920, IMG submission 152934) | Enriched cells from forest soil in Barre Woods Harvard Forest LTER site, Petersham, Massachusetts, United States -... | ecosystem: Environmental > Terrestrial > Soil > Temperate forest >...
GAGTAGCCAAGTTTATCGCAAACCAGTCGGTCATCGGTCCTGTATCGCCCTTGCCATGAACATCGGACGGTTTGTCTGCCGTAGGCAGGTTCCCGCGAGTAGTCTTAAATATCGAGCGAATTACCGGCAATACGGAAGTTTCGACCTCAACCGTTGACTTCAGGGCAATGCATTCATTGGGTGATTCTGCAATTTGCACGTTAAGCCTAGCGCGTCCAAATGGACCATCTCCTTGAAATCCGAAAAGACAAGTGGTATGTCTTCGTCCTCCACTGCTAGCATCGGTGCATGCCCATCACACCAGCAGAAGTTTTTCAGAACTATACCGACGCATGGAATCGCCATGATGCAGCTGGCATCGTCGCCACATTCGCTGAGCGTGGCACCTACACCGACCCAACTACCCCAGGTTCGCTTACGGGAGCAGCGATATCAGCCTACGCACAATCCCTGTGGGACGCCTTCCCCGACTTGAGTTTCGAAACGACTAGTCTCATCCAGAACGATCAGGGATTGGTCTCAGCCGAGTGGCTCATGAAGGGCACCAACACGGGCCCCATAATGGGCCTGCCACCTACGGGGCGCTCGATTGCACTCGCCGGTGCGGACTTCGCCCGCATTGAAGGCGGCAAGATCCTCTCCCTGCGGGGATATTTCGATGCTGGCGCTGTACCGCGTGCCTTGGGACTTGATGTCATCGTGCAGCCCACGTCGATCGGCCCATTCGGATTCGGCACCAGCGTCCGGGCAAGCAATGGAAGCACCGCACTTCCCGGCGCGTTCAGTATCACCAACTTCTTTGCGCGCAATCCAGAGGAGGTCGCCCTCATCAAGGAAAGTGGCCGCAAGATTGCCATGGACATGCTATCCATGCCGGGGTTCATCAGCTTTGTCTCAGTTGTCGTGGGAGATTGCCTGATGACCATCACGGCCTGGGAAACACGGGATGCCATGGCGCTCTTAATGAAGCAGGGAGAGCATCGCTCTATGGTCAGCCGCTACTTTACCTCGGAATTTGGGCAGGGCGGAATGACCGGAGTGTGGGTTCCAGGACGGCTCAATCCACGCCGCGTCCGCTGTGCAGGCTGCGACAAGATGACTCCTGTCGAAGCTCCGCTGCAGACGTGCAGTTGCGGCGCCGTGCTCCCCGATCCACTTGCCTATTGGTAGCGGGATTCACGCAATCCGCTCATGCGGCATCGGTATCTCGCGAGTTGGTCTGCTGCAAAGCGATGAGTTGATCCAGAACCGCCGAGGGCAGATAGCGTGGCTGTCTTCTTCCAGCCTGGAAATCCAGTTCTGGATATCCACACCCGCTCGCTTCATAGCAAAAGTCGAGCTCGCCATGTCTCGCAAGCTGCTTCGCCGTCTTGTGTACAGCTTCCGGCGTGTTCGGAATCACACCGATAAACCGCACAGGCCCGATCCGGCCGTCTTCTGCAATGCTGATGGAAATCGTCTCCTTGTGGACGTCCATGCCGACGAATGATCTGATCTGCTTCATGCCTTCCCTGCTGTGAATGCATGCCTTCCCTGCTGTGAACAGGAGAACCGATGAATGCGACTCTAGAAAAGACATACAGACTTAGCGAGGCTCGTCTCCCTCAAGAGGCGTGCGCAGCACGCAGACGAATCAGGGACGGCGTTGCGGGCAGGAACGAGGCTGTTACGAAACTTTTTTGACCGGTGATTAACGGGTAGGGACCGATTCTCTAAACAAAAACAGATTTCAGTGTGGATTAAGTTGGGGCATCACTTTTCGAATGGCCGCCAACCGGACGGAATTCGAAAAGAAGTGATCGATATCGCGCCTGATTCACGTTCCTTAGCGCGCTAGTTGTGGAAACGCGCATTGCCCTATTAGCACCATTCCTGAATAGGTTCAGAAGCTGCCGATCGCGTATCTCCTATGGACATCGCCAAGGGGGCGCGCTATCTTATTTGCAATATCCAAAGGAGGGACCGTGACCGCTGAAAAATCAGAGGTCCTGCAAGGCACGCTTGATCTGATGATCCTGAAAACTCTGCACGCCCTCGGTCCGCAACATGGATTTGGAATCGCGCGGCGGATCGAGCAGGTAAGCGAACAGGTGTTGAAGCTGAACGAGGGCACGGTATACACCTCTCTGTTGCGCCTTCAGCAGCAGGGCTGGATCGAATCCGACTGGGGCGTGTCGGAGAACAACCGGAAGGCCAAGTTCTACTCGATAACCAGGCGGGGACTCAAACGGCTAACGATTGAAACAGAGAACTGGGAGAGGATTTCAGGCATCATTGGCCGAGTCCTGCGTTTGGAGGGTCAGAAATAGTCATGCCGTCCTTAATTCTTCGATTCATGTCCCGACTCCACGGGCTCTTCGGCCAAGGAGAAACGAATCGCGAGTTCCGTGACGAAGTTGAGACGCACATTGAACTTCTCAAGGAGCGGCTGATGCGCCAGGGCATGAGTCGCCAGGATGCAGCAAGTGCGGCGCGGCGTCAGTTTGGCAATCCTGTGCTTCTCGAACAGCGCTACAGAGAGGCGTGTTCATTTCTGTGGTTCACAGCGGTTCTCCAAGATGTGGGGTACGGCCTGCGTATGCTCGCGAAGAGTCCCGGCGTCACTGCAATCGCGATCACGTCTCTTGCTCTCGGAATTGGCGCCAACACAGCAATCTTTACTCTGGCCAAGGCTGCCCTGTTCGATACGCTTTCGGTTCCTCAACCGGGACAACTGCGGCTTCTTGCCTATGCCCAGGACGACCGGTCTGTCATCCAGCACGACTGGGGGGATTTTTATACGGACAGTCAGGGCCGAACCGTGATCGCCTCGTTCTCCTATCCCGTGTTCCAGGAGTTGCGGCGCCGCGATCACAGCTTGGGCGATCTTTTCGCGTTCGTCGATCTTAGCCAGTTCGAGCACCTTTCAGCAACCATCGATGGCCACGCAGAAGTGGTTACTGCGGAACTTGTCTCCGGCAACTTCTTCCCGGGCATGGGCGTCGAAACGGTCCTGGGGAGACCCATCGGACCTTCGGATGACGCGGTGCCAGGTTCCGGCGCTGTTGCTGTCATTAGCGACTCGTACTGGCAGAGGCGATTTGATCGCTCACCCTCCATAATCGGCAAAACCATTGACGTCAATCTGACTCCGGTCACGATCATCGGTGTCGCGCCTCACGGCTTTTCAGGAGCGTCGCATGTGCAAACTCCGGAGGATATGTTCCTGCCGCTTAGTATGCAGCCTGTGATCTTCCCCAAACCCACAGGTTCTCTTCTGTCTGATCCGGACACATGGTGGATCCAGATCATGGGACGCCTCAAGATGAGCACATCCGACGAACAGGCACGTGCTTCGTTGGCGGTGAGCCTGAATCAGGCAATCAGGTCTACGATGACTGTTCCCGCCGACCGATCTGTGCCACCGCTGTTACTGTCACCGGGAGGGCGGGGATGGAATTACGCTGCGCAAGAACTCGAACACCCGATGCCGTTCCTTCTCGGGCTCTCCGGTCTCGTGCTCTTGTTGGCCTGCGTAAATGTGGCGAACCTTCTGATGGGTCGCTTCTCATCCCGTAATCGGGAGATAAGCGTGCGCCTGGCGTTGGGCGCAGGGAATAGGCGCGTGGTAGGCCAGATGCTCACGGAGAGTCTGTGTCTTTCCATGCTAGGCGGAACCGCTGGACTGTTGCTCGGCTACCTGGGTCGCAACATTCTTCCTCATCTGCTGTCCTCGTCGTGGGGACCCTCTGCGTTGAGCACGCGTTTCGACTGGCTCGTCTTCGTGTTTACGTTCGCTATCTCTGTGCTCACCGGCCTCGGCTTCGGAGTTGGGCCGGCCTGGCAGGCTACGCGGACCAGCGTGAATGCCGGGCTCAAGGACGGTAGTGCGACGATGACTCGCCATCGCGGGGGACTCGCCGGCAAGATGCTGATGACTCTACAGATCTCCCTGTGCATGCTATTGCTGGTGAGTGCCGGACTCTTCGTCCGGACGCTCGTAAATCTGAACACGCTTGATCCGGGATTCAACAAGAAGGGTTTGTTGTTGTTCGCAATCGAGCCGCCTGTGCAGCGTTACCCCACTCCGAAGAACGTAGAGGTGCTTCATCGGATCGAGGAGAGGCTTGCATCACTTCCAGGAGTGGAGTCGGTCACTCTGTCTCGGGAAGCCCTGCTGGCGCAAAGCGGATCAAACAGCGATTTCGTGGTTGAGGGTCGGCCCAAGATCACAGGACGCAACAAGCACGTTGCATACAACTCGGTTGGTCAGAACTTCTTCGCCACAATGGGCATACCCATCCTTTACGGCCGCACCTTTGATCTCCGCGACACGCCAAGCTCACCCGGAGTTGCAGTCATCAACCGGGCTTTGGCGCAGAAAGAGTTCGTCGGAACAAACCCGGTTGGCGCATCCTTTCGGATGAAGGAGGGAGGAGATCAGTTTGAGATCGTCGGAGTTTGCGCTAACGCAAAGTATGCGTGGATTCGTGCTGACGATTCTCCCTCCTTTTACGTCTTGTACACGCAACAGAACGGCGCAAGCGGCAGCATGACATTTGAAGTGCGCACGAAGGGCGAACCAAGAGATTTTGTTGGCCCGATTCGCAGTGCAGTCGAATCAGTCGACAAGGATCTTCCACTGATTGAAGTGCGCACGCAGGAAGAGCAAGTTGATGTAGCCCTCGCGCCGGAACGAAGTTTTGCTGCCGTGACTAGCGGCTTTGGCGTCCTTGCGCTTGTGCTTGCCTGCATAGGAGTCTATGGCGTGATGGCTGCAGGGGTGTCGCGCCGAGTCAACGAGATTGGCATTCGCATGGCGTTGGGCGCACGAACCGATCAAGTGCGCCGGATGGTTCTCAGCGAAGCGATAAGCATGGCTCTTGTGGGCGTTGGCACGGGCCTTTGCGCTTCGTTGCTTCTTACGCGCTTGTTGAGGTCATTTCTTTTTGGGCTCAAGCCCACCGATTCAGTCACCCTCGCAGGCGCTGGGTCGCTGCTGTTGACCGTTGCAATCCTTGCTAGTTGGGGACCTGCACGCAGAGCCTCCCGCATTCAACCGGTGCAGGCATTGCGACACGAATAAAGTCTGCTAACGCAAATCGCCGTGTCATTCATCGAGAGCAGCTAAGAACTCCAAATTCTTCGAAGCGGCAGGCCTCTACGGTTACCTGAATCAGATCCGCTCGTCCCGGCGATTAGAGATAGAGTGCCATCGCAATGTAGAAGCGATGTGGTTGCTGGAGCGGTTATATCCGGACTACAAATCCATCGCCGAGTTCCGACGCATGCACCGTGAAGCTGTGACGGCTGCTGGAACGGAACTCGTTTGCTTCGCGAAAAGCTGCGGGCTGATCCGCGGCGAGTTGCAGTCGATGGAAGCAAGTTCCGCGCCATAGTAAGTATCGACACGGCACGCGAACGCCTTCAGCTGCAGAAATATCTCGAGAGTATGGAGAAGCCAGCAACAGGATGGAAAGTAGCCTACGCAATAACCGTATGGAACCACCGAAGTCTATGTAATCGCAAGAAATGTGCAGAATCGCCTTAGATCCTGCGCTTATTTCGAGAGATACCTGGGAGCGTCTAACCCTCATGGAGCCGGCCTGGTCCGTTCGGAAGCAAGCCAACATTGGGGATATTTAATCCCTGCGCTACCAATTAATTCGAAGTCGCGTTATAGTCTGTGACATGTATATCAAGGAGACAGCCTTGCACAGAAGGAGGTCGTGGAGACTTCTCCTCGGCGTTCTGTGCATTGGGTTAGTCATCCTTGGTAGTACTTTGTCTGTCACTCACACGCATAACCAAGGTGAGGTACGGCATGTCGATTGCGCGCTGTGCGTAACGGCTCATGTAGTAGTTCAACCTGCAGCCGTCTATGTGGCGGTTGATATTGCTCAGGTTTTCACGCCTGTTCACGTTCCGCTGTCTGCGGCTCCTTCCCAAAAGATCTCGCCGTTCGCACTCTTCACACGACCCCCGCCTGTTGACTTTGTTCTTGTCTAGAACATCGTCAAAAAATCCAGGTTAAACATTCAAGGGGGTTGTATATGCACTCGTCATTGCGACGCGTCATCTTCGCAGCATTCGCGATTGTCTTTTCGTTCAGCATTTCAGGGCTATGGGCCCAATCGGCCGGGAACGGCGGAACCATCTACGGCACCGTTACGGATGCAACCGGCGCAGTTGTGCCGGATGCCGCCGTAGCGATTGAAAATCCAGTCAGCGGCTACACCAGAACCACCACGTCTGACAGCCAGGGCCGCTATCAATTCAACAATCTTCCGTTGAACCCTTATCATGTCGTCGTAACCGTTAAAGGATTCGCTCCCCACAGTCAGGACGTTGACGTAAGGTCTTCTGTGCCGGTCACTGTGAAGAACATTATGACCGTGGGCGGTGAGTCGACAACCGTGGAAGTTACGGCCAGTGATCTGCTGGAGAACGACTCGACGTTTCACACCGACATCGATCGGGGCTTGTTCAATAAGCTGCCGCTGGAGAGTCAGTCATCTTCGCTCAGCTCGTTGGTGACACTGGCCTCTCCGGGAGTCGCTGCCGATTCGAACGGTCTCTTTCATGGATTGGGCGATCACGCGTCAAACTCTTTTTCCATCGACGGCCAGCCGATCACGGACCAGCAGAGCAAGGTCTTCTCCAATCAACTCCCCTCCAATTCAGTGCAGTCGCTCGAGGTGATCTCAGGAGCGCCCCCAGCAGAGTTTGGCGGCAAGACCAGTCTTGTGATTCAGGTTACGACGAGATCGGGCCAGGGGGTTACGCATCCGGCTGGTAGCATCACGACTTCATACGGCACCTTTGGGACGGCGACCGGATCGGCGGACCTTAGCTATGGCGGCAAGAACTGGGGAAACTTTATTGAGGTCGACGGCCTGAATACAGGGCGTTTTCTCGATCCTCCCGAGTTCGTCGTCTTTCATGCCAAGGGCAATGAGATAAATATCTTCGATCGCATTGATCGCCAATTCACGGCGGCGGACGCGATTCATCTTAACCTGAACTACAGCCGCTCGTGGTTTCAGACGCCGAACGCATACGATAACTTGAATGTGGAGAATGTCGTCAGCGGAGGAACTGGCCCGAATCCGGTCTTCGATAATGTGGGCAATGCCGATCAACGTTCAAAGATACAGACGTTCAATATCGCACCGACATATTCACGCACCATTGGGAACAATTCCGTTTTCAACTTCGGGGCCTACTTCCGCAAAGACTTTTACAACTACTACCCGAGCAATAATCCTCTCGCCGATCTCGGCCCAATACAGAGCCAGAGCATCTCTCAAAACCGTACTCTCTTCAATACCGGAGTGCGTTCCGACTACTCGTATGTAAAGGGGATCAACAATATCAAGATGGGGGCGGTGTACCAACAGACATTCCTTCGAGAGCACGACAATCTGGGAGTTGTGAATTCCACCTTCAATTCGCCGTGCGTGGATGACAACGGAAGTCCGGTGCCGGGTTTTACCGACCCCGGTCAGTGCGCAGACGCGGGATTCACGTCCAACGATCCGAACGACGGAGGCACCTTTAATTCGGCGCTGCTTCCCTACGACCTGACCCGCGGTGGAAGCCTGTTTAACTACTATGGTCATACCGATGTGAAGGAACTGGCGCTCTATCTTCAGGACCAGATCACGCTGAAGAACTGGCTCTTCAACGTAGGTATCCGCGGCGACCTTTACAACGGTCTGGCGATTGCCCGTCAGCCGGAACCCCGTGTCGGCATGGCCTACACCATATCGAAGACCAACACGGTTCTGCGTCTTTCCTATGCACGAACCATGGAAACGCCGTTCAATGAAAACCTTGTGCTATCGAGCCAGGGCTGCGGGAATGATGTGCTTGCGCCACTTCTTGCGTGTACGCCCGGGGTTGGCACTAATCTCGACCCAGGCTTCCGCAACGAATTTCACGCCGGGTTGCAGCAGGCATTCGGCAAGAGCCTGGTCATCAGCGGAGACTATATTTGGAAGTACACCCACAACGCCTTCGACTTCAGCGTACTCGGCAATACCCCGATCACCTTCCCGATCAACTGGCACAACTCGAAGATCCCGGGCTTTGCCTTACGCGCGGACGTCCCGAACTTCCACCACCTGTCGGCGTTCGTGGTCATGTCGTCGGTGGCGGCACGGTTCTTCCCGCCACAGGTCGCGGGTGCAGGCGCCGCTCCCGGAAATGGGGGTTTTCCCTTCCGCATCGACCACGACGAACGGTTCAACCAGACAACACACCTTCAGTATCAGATTCCCGTGAAGGGCAGTCCGTGGGTGGGATTCAACTGGCGCTTTGACAGTGGTCTGACTGCCGGATCTGTTCCTTGCTACAACGTTACAGACCCGAACAGCCTGTGCAATCCGATTAACGGTGGCCCTTCGATTACGATCAACGGGCAGCCGGGTATTGATTTGAGCGGGCTGACTCCTGACCAACAGTTTCAGGCTGGACTCACTTGTAACGGGATCAAGGCAACTCCCTTCGTCGGGATACCAAACAATGAGTGCCTTGCGTCGCAGCTCACCTCCAATCTCGTAGCGATTCCTCCACCAGGCACGGAGAACGATGATAAGAGACCGCCGCGGATTCAGGAACGAAGCCTCTTCGATGTGTCGATCGGTGAGGACAATCTCTTCAACGGCGACAAACGCAAGTGGAGCCTGCGGCTAACGGGCGTGAACATCACGAACAAATATGCTCTGTACAACTTCCTCTCAACCTTCAGCGGTACGCACTATGTGACACCGCGGGCTTTGAATGCTGAGCTGGGCTTCCATTTCTAGCGATTGAATGTGGGGGAAGCGCGTCAGACATGACTCCCGTTTCATGCGATGACGCGCTTCGCCGCGCTATCAACGTCCAAAGGCAATCACACGATACCCTCATCCGTTGCTTGACGCATCGAGGAGTCCTAGTTATGGCTCAAATTCAAGGGCTTTGGGCGGAACATATCGATCGAATAGGGATGGTCACTTCGGCGCTCTGTTTTATTCATTGCATCGCAGCTCCGGTAGTCCTCTCTCTTTCGGCCGTCTCGTCCCATTTCATTCCCTCTGAAGAACATACTCACCGACTGCTCGCGGTCTTTGTGACCATCATAGGAGTGGCAGCAATCGGCTTTGGATACCGGAGACATAAGAGGAAACGTGTGCTCGGGGCAGCATCTCTGGGACTTGCGTTGATCTGCTCCGGAGCTTACTTCGGGGATTTGTTCCCTTCTCACATGAGCGAAGTGGCTGTCACGCTCGCGGGCAGCTGCTGCATGATCTTCGCCCATCGCGTCAATCACACGTTTTGCAAAGACTGCAAGAAATGCCCATAAGTGTCTCGTAAGGGACGCCAATTTTGGCCGTCTCACATGCTCTTACCTGAGGGTGAAAACCATGAGCAACTGGCTGCTTACCGGGAGATTCCGAAGTAATAAAAAGCGTCTTGGCCGAATTCGCTGGAGCACATTCGATATATGGCTCATGGTGCTTGTGGCGCTTGTGATATTACTCGCTGCTGCCGCTGGAGTGTGGTTGGGGTACCATTACTCCGACTAGTTTTTGGCTCCTGAACGAGCCGCTGAGATGATCGTCCTCCAGTCGTTTATTGTTAACTGTATGAGCGGAACGAGCAAAAATCGCGCGTGGGCATGGCTACTTTGCGCATTGTTGCTCCGGCTTATGGTCAGTCCTCCGCATTGCGATTTGTGCGACGGAAGTTCCTTTTCTGTTGCGTCATCGCAGCAATCCATCCTCAAGCATTCGCATTCCGTCGTGCCTGATACCTGTAATGGTATTTGCTCTTGTTGCGGGTTCCATGGACTTCCAAACACCCGTGAAGTCCTCACCCCGGTAAACGAAAGACGCGCGACTATTTCGTCTGAAGCACCTGGTCCTGCTTTCGCGCCGTCTTCTGCGATATTTCGGCCGCCACGAATAGTCGCCTCCTAGCTCGTCGCCCTCCGCTTGTTGTGTGGAGCGAATCAGCATTGACCTTGGAGATTCTTTTATGCGTACACGCACGGTCACGCTCTCCGGAGCGTATGTTTTTCTATTGTGGTGTCTACCTCTTTTTGGGCAGGTAGCCCATAGGAACACCTCCATTCATTTATCCGAAGCAGCAAAGCAATCAGACGATCCGATCGCCATTTTGGAAGTGGGGGCGGCAACCAATTGGAATCTCACCGGGGGTGCTGCGACGTTCGCGCCGAATCTCGCAGTGGAATGTACACCCATCGAGCACTGGCTCGAACTGGAGCTTGGCGTCTCGCCCTTCTACACTCGAAATTCAGCAGAATGGGACACCGATCTTCTTTTCAAGAAGCCATGGACCATCTCCAGCAAAGCCGAGTTCATGCTCGGCATAGGGCCTCAATGGACTCACCTGAAACAGAATGGTAGAACTACGAACTCCATATCAGGAGAGTTGGCTGGAGACTTGATGTTCTGGCCATCGGGAAGACATAGGTTTGGATGGTTTCTTGAACCGGCGTACAACTACAGCTTTGCGAGTGGTCATCAGCAGGCGATAGGCATGTCCGCTGGACTGCTCATCGGCATACGGTAGTCTAGCTAGGCTGTGGATGGTGGTCGTTTCAACGTACCACACACCCATCTCATAGCTAGAACGCGAGTGTGCTCCGACAGAAAGGCATCCACTATGGCATCAAACGCTGGCTCAATCGGTAGTTCGCAAAGAACAATTGTGACCTTGCAGGTAGTGACACTTGCCTGGATGTCGGTGGAATGCTCGGTGGCATTGTTTGCTGCGTCAGAGGCCAGAAGCGTCTCGCTTCTGGCCTTTGGTTCCGACAGTCTTGTGGAACTGCTTTCGGCAGTGGTGGTCCTTCTTCAGTTCACACCTCACTTTCAGATCTCTCAACTGCGCGCCGATCGTTTCTGCGGTTCATTGCTGTTCGGACTTGCTGGTGTGGTCTCCGGAATCGCCGTTGCGGGCCTACTTCGACGGGTAGAGGCAAACACGAGCAAGCTCGGAATTGCAATCACAGGAGGGGCTTTGCTGCTCATGCCGCTTCTCGCCCAAAAGAAGCGCGCGGTTGCAGAGCAAATCCGCAGCAAGGCATTGCGTGCCGACTCGGTGCAATCCGCCACCTGTGCCTATCTGGCTGCGCTCACGCTTGCTGGTCTGCTTCTGCGGTCTGTCTTCGGCCTTCGCTGGCTCGACCAGGTAGCGGCTCTTCTGGCTGTGCCCATATTGATCGTGGAAGGCAGACGCGCTCGAAAGGGTCAGACGTGTTCTTGCTGCTGAGTTGCAATTCGTCTTCCTGCTGAAAAGGCATCATTCCTTCTCAAAAGCCATGATTCAGACCGTGTGGCAAATTCGTGACGGATATTCGTCCCGGAGAAGTAGCGCCAGATTGTCAACTAACGAGTTTCGTAACAGCCTCATACTTGCCCGCGGTACTGGCCAAGCGGGGAAAGTCAACGAGCGATGTTTCCGCCACGCTAGCCTATTTGCAATCTCTGATCGAGCCTATCGGCGAGGAGACATATGGTCTCTTCGAAGGAGACGCGCGGCAGCGTCTGCGGGGCAGGGACGAGGAGGACCGGCCCATTCTGGCTACGGCCTTGTCTCTGTCCTGTGCGATCTGGACAGAGGATACAGATTTGTTTGGAACAGGGGTTGCGGTGTGGACTTCCGATCGTGTCGAAATCTTCCTCAAAGAACAATCCAAGCCCGATGACTTGGAATCGTTCTAGGCTCGGGGACCAGGTTCGTCAAACGATCCTGCTTGGTCGATGAGGTCGGGGTAGGGACGATCATTTCTGATCGCCCCCCGCACAGATCCGCACGAGCGCTCATTAGCGCATGCGGCTCCTATCTCGGATGTGTGGCGGCGAAGCGGTCAAGAGGCCAGGGATGGAGCACACGAGGTTGGGGAAGCCATTGTGCGGCTAGCTTGAGACGACGAACCCAGGCGTACCGGTGTCTTTGACTACGGCGCTTAAGCACTTGCCCCCAGTGAAGCACGCGCTCCCGGAACAGCCCCATCCCCCATGCACACCGAAGCAACACCTCCTTTGAATCCTGAGGCGGAGCCGTATTGGGGAGTGATGATCATCTTGCCTGAGATTTCGATATTTCCCCAACGAGAATCTCCAGATTTTGTAAACCAGTCGCACGGCTTTCCCGATGCAAACTACCGCCCGGCCCTCAGAAAACCTCTTCTGGAAGGTGGGAGTCTGGCGCAAGCCAGCTGAGATGAAGATCCTTCGGCTAAGAAGTCAAAAGGACGCCTAGTCGCTGCGCAAGGGTAAGGACCTCAATAATTGCGCTGCCGTCGGGCAATAAAAGTGGAGTCGAGGCTCCACTCGTGACGAGCGCCGGACCGGTGAGGCGATCTTCAAATAAGACGATAGCGCTCTCAGGATCGGCCTGGCGAGAAGTCCAGCTCAGACCTTCGGCACCCGGATGTTGGTCGTGCAGCTCCAAAGCCCAAGCACGAGTCTCGGGATACTGCGAGCCGTCGCACTCAATCAGATCTTTGCGGGAAATTCCCAGCTTGTGTAGGGCAATCGCCGAGAGATCGATTAGAGCGAGATCGCGGCTGAACGATAGCTGCGAGTACACCTTGCCGGCAACATGCGAGGCTTTTGACCAGATCTTCGGACCAGCCGCAAAAGGAACGTCGTGAAAGAGCGTCTCCATCAAAGCACAGTACAGAGTCGTACCCGCATAGATGGTCGGCATGACCACGCCCGCCGCATTCACAAGAGGGCTGAATCTTGCGTTGCCTTTGGAGAGGGATTGAACTGCGAGCTGCCGTACGCATCCAGATGGACACGAAATATCGTCTTTCCCTGACCCCAGGGAATGATGGTCGCTTCGAGTGTACCCGTCGGAGATTTGATATTCGGTTCTCCTACCCGTGCTGTACGCCCGACGCCTCGATCTCAGCAGCCCGTAGCACTTCCTGAGGTTTCGACTTCAGGAGATCTTTCGGCATTTTGTTCCTGAGATAACTATTTACGCTCCCGAACCAAAACGCCTTCTGCCAGTCGTCCTTGTCCGCAAGAACCTGAAGAACCTTCTTCATGATCGGAAGAGGTTTTGCTCCCTCTTTGAGTTCCAGGGCATAAAGCGGATAGAGATCGACTCCCTTGTAGGGCACAGCAAAGATCAGTCCAGTCTTCTTCCATCTATTCGGCTGGGAGCTTGGATTTCTCTTGCTGAAATGAGCGATTTCAGCGATGTCTGTGGCCTTGGCGAAATCGTCGCTCTCTAATATCCCTTTCATGGCTTGAGCAAACATTTTGGCCTCGATCATTCTGTTTGAAGTCAACGGAAGATCAGGCATCAGCGCTTTGATAAGGCCTTCCCAACTGTCCCCCTGTCGTTTGTCGATCAGGATGTCGATAAATTGGGACGCTCGCTTTAAGGTTTCGAAGACAATTTTTGTCCATTCGTCGTCGCCTCGGGAATGAGAGACGAACACCAGCGCTTGGCGTTCGGAGTTCTCGAGGTCAGGAGCGAGATCCTGTGCCCAACCTTCTTGAACGTCCCAGTGCTGATGGCGACTTGGATTTGCAAAAGCGCTAGAGGGCATGATCGCTTCCCCCGATGCGATATACATCATCGCATGATATGCATAATCTATATCGCACGCTTTGAACTGTTCCGAGATAGATTCCAAAGGACTTCCGGAATATATGACACCTATACGACAGTATCAATCCAAGATTTTTTTCAAACTTTTTCAAATTGGTGTCATCAGTGGCGACCAGCAGCCGCCCCCTTCCCCCTAAGACCAGGCCGTCCCAGGCGGGGCCACCTCCGTTTCTCCTGAAATAGCCCATCAAAGTCCGCAGTATGCATAACGCAGCGAACTGCCGTGTTCATGCTTGCTGGCAACGCCCCCCGGTTTCCAGGGAATTGGCGGCCGAAGCAATCACGAATGTCTGATACTCTTCCCTCAACACTGCCATCGATATGCTATGCCAGACACCCCGCCCAATCCGGCAGAGCTGTCTCCCTCTGCGCCACCGTATGCAGAGCAGCCATCAATTCCTATCCAGCCTCCGGAGAGCTGGGAGAACCCAAAGGAGCACCCGCCGATGATCGACGTCCACGCCCCGCACCAATCCACCCACTCCTGGACCGACTTCTTCATCCACATCGCCACCATCTGCGTCGGCCTGCTCATCGCCATCGGCCTTGAGCAATCCGTCGAGTGGGTGCACCACCGCCATCAACGCCATCAGCTCGAAGAAGATCTGCACGCAGAGATGCTGATGAATAACGAGTATCTGAACCGCGATTTCGACTACCTCGTCGCCACCCGCGACTGGGCCGCGAGCCAGGCGCAGGCCATACAGAACGCTATCACCACCCACACCACCTCACATCTCGTCTATCAGCCGCCGCCGCGCAACTTCGATCTCTACGTTCTGCCCAACGACTCCGTCTGGCAACACGCCAGCGAAAGCGGTACTGCTACTCTGCTCCCTCGCGAAGAAGCTCAGAGCTATACCCTGCTCTACCGTTTTCGCAATCGTCTGTTGGACACCTACAAACAGCTCTTCGACGCGCACTACGTTGTCATCGCCTCCGGCCTCCGATTCTCAGCCGGCCACAACCCGCAGCCTGACTTTAGTCGCATGACTCCGGCACAACTCGATGAA
>Ga0206920_1152_pt1 | contig 14407 bp, 15 predicted proteins | sample Alteio_BWOrgHeat_65_FD_152934 | JGI IMG/M metagenome (GOLD analysis project Ga0206920, IMG submission 152934) | Enriched cells from forest soil in Barre Woods Harvard Forest LTER site, Petersham, Massachusetts, United States -... | ecosystem: Environmental > Terrestrial > Soil > Temperate forest >...
TCGACATGGCGGTAATCCTCTGATGCAGAAAATTCCGTCTCCACAACCTCTTTGACAAAATCCAATACGTTGCTCGGAATATTATACAGTTCCTCAAATTTTTTGCGGTCTTTCTTCAATACCACCAGGTCGGTTAAGCGCACGGAAATAGATGGCTGTGGCGGTTCATAGGCCATGCGTAAAATATCCCCTTCCTTCGTGACTGAGCGGAAGATACGCATCTTAAGAGAGCCGCAGCTGCAAAGACGGTGAAAATCCTGCGGCCGCACGCCGACAAAACCTTCTTTATGCTCGTGCTTCTCGTAGATAAATTTGCGATTCTTGAACGCCCCATGCTCCAAATATCGAAGCGGCAGCCATACACAGGTATTTAGCGACCCGTTCTCTATGGCATAATAAATGTCTTCCTGAGGTAATCCCCAGCGCGTTAACAGGCTTTGTAACCTGTCGTATTCTTTTATAGGAAGGTTCATAATTCCCCCTTGCTTCTTTACAACCTATGATATATAGGGCGCTAAACATACACCCCCATAGGTTGAATATGCAAGCATAAGAATACATTGCAGGAATTCCGCGACTTCTGCGTGGAATTCTATTCGTTTCTTAACTTTTGATATTTATTGAGTCGGCATCGACCGACTGCAATGCTTTGAAGGATGGACGGGTAACGGTTTAATTTCACCGCTTGCAGGCATCGATGATGGTTCCAGCAGAGAGCGCGTGCTGGGGTCAATTAGCACCAGCTCGGCCGCATTATTTGATAAATCGTTAGGCGTGAACATGGTGCTACGAGCAAACCAGCCGCCTTTATTTTGCTGGATCACATCGGTGTAAGCATTGGAGCTAAGGTAATCATAGAACAATACCTGCTCCCCGTATTCAGCGCGTAATTTTTTAGCGAGAGAAGTAAGTTCACTTTGTTCATGGAAGGGATATTCGCGCGCGATCCTATAAACCTTGAGTTCGCCATCAATCAAGCGCAAGCCGACTATCGTTAGATATTGGCTCGGGATACTCCGATAGGCTCCAAAAAATCGACGCTCCCCAAAAATTCCGCGCGGGGAGAGATTACATTCATATTTATATTGCCGTAATGTCTGCAGGTTATCTTTCGTAATGATGTTATAGGGCGGTGTTAATTCGTATATCCAGCTTACGGTTTCAGCAAGTTTGGCTTGCTCATCTCGCGGGTAATCATGGAAGGCAACATCAGGCTGGCAGCCCACGCCGGTGCATTTTTCTTTAGTAAGTCCTTTTTTGGGAATTACCCAATCTGCCTTATCAAAACGCGCGTCGGCAATACTTTGGCCGATACAAAACCCATCAAGGCATAATGATTGTTCACTCGCCTTGCTTTCAATGGGCGAAAAGGTAACGAAGAAACAAAGTAAAAAAATATACCGGGATGTTTTTATCATTCTGTTTCCTCTTAAGCTGCTAAAGTTTTAGCTCTTATCGCTGACTCAACGGCTTGCAAAAGGCGTGCTTCCTCTTGGTCGCGCCTCTTAAACCAATCACTAGACCAGATGCGGTGAATATGGCTCCAGCCTAATTTTCGCAAATTATCTTCCCGCAGCCTATCGCGATCGCGCGCGGTTCTTGCAGAGTGATAGGTAGCTCCGTCACACTCTATGGCAATAATGTAATCGGTGGGGCATTGCGGGTGCCTTACCACCATATCAATCCGGTATCCAGCCACGCCCAGCTGGTAAACCACATCATAGCCTTTGTTTTTGAGGTACGCGCCTACCGCTCTTTCAAAATCGCTATCCGGTTCCTGCCCCGTTAAATAGCTGTGATTATCGACGCCGGTGATGGCATAATTCAAATAATCCTTGAGCGCGCGAAGGCCACGCTGTTCTTTGGTGTCATCCACTTTAATACGTTCCGGCTGGAATGAAGAAAAGATGCGAACATGCTGCTTTGCGCGTGTAAATAACACATTGAGGCGTCGCCAGCCGTCCTTACCGTTTATAGGGCCAAAATGCTGCCGGAAAGTGCCCTCTTCGTCGAGGCCGAAGGTAGTGGAGATAAAAATAACGTCGCGTTCATCGCCTTGCACCGTTTCCAAATTTTTTACAAAGAATTCTTCGTCGGTAAGTTCGGATTCGCTGACATAATTATCAAACACCGAATTGTCTTTTCGCACGCGTTCGATTTCATCTTCAATCACCATTTTTTGCTTGGCATTAAGGGTAACAATGCCATAGCTCAAATCCGGTCGTTGCTCGATCATTTGCATGACCTCCTCAACCACACGTTTTGCTTCTATAGGGTTGCTCTGGCTGGTGTAGATTCCATCGGCCACATAAACGTGTTTAACGCCCGCGATATCGGAATGCGCGGTGGGCGATGGGAAAATAATCAGATCATCATCGTAAAAATGGCTATTAGAAAAAGAAATCAATGACTGGTGTTGTGATCGATAATGCCAGCGCAGCCTGCGGATAGGTTGAAACAGCGGTTTACAGACGTCTAGGATGCTTTCGCTGTTCTCGATGGTCGTCTCATCCTCTGAATCGCTATCGCCGCCCAGCGTGTCAAAGAACCCCGTTGGCGGCAGCTGGTTGCTATCGCCGACGACAACGACCTGCTTCGCCCGGGCCAGTACACCAATTGCATCCTCCGGCTTTACCTGTGAAGCCTCGTCCATGATGAGTATGTCGAATTTTTCATGGTGTGGCGGGATATATTGCGCCACTGAAAGCGGCCCCATCATGAAGCAAGGCTTTATGGCAACCAGCGCATCATACGCCCTATTAACCAACTGACGAATTGGAACGTGCTTTGTTTGTTTTCCTATTTCATGCCGAATAAGCCGGGCATCAGTAAATTCTTTCGGGCTGCGGCCCCCACTGCCTTCCGGTATTGATCTGCGGCTTATGTCGCGCGCCAGCTTCCGGGCATTTAACTTTTGCAATTCCAGGTCGATTTCCTTGAAAGAGGCGCGGATATTTTCATGCGTGACACGCGCGAATGAACCTAACACTTTATTCTGGCGCAGGACTTCATGCGAAAGCGTATGATATACGAGGTAATGATAGAGCGGTACATAATCAGAGAACGGCACCTGGAGATCTGCGGCGTTAGCAAAACTGGTGACCATACCGTCGAGGCCAAGGCTTTTAATTTCGGCGTAACCATTAAGCACTTCGCACCATTTATCGAACGCTTCGCGCTCCGCCTCGAGCGTATCGAGCTTTGCTATAATCGCATCAAGCAGCGCCTTATCATCACTGCCCGCATAACTCCAAAATTCAGCCAGGGTCTTAGATAACGGTAATGCGCCAGACAAAGCTCTGAGCGCTTCCTGATAGCCATGAATTTCGCCTAACAATTCCTTGATAACCTGCAACGTCTGAAATCCATCCGCACAAAGAATATGCGCTGCAGCGCTAGCGGGTAATATTTTATTCACCTTAGCGACGGTGTTAGAAAGCGACTGGAGGATTTCGATTTGCTCTGTTAAATTTTCGCGCTCGTCACTAAATCGGCAGGCCTGCGTTGTTTTGTCGGCAAGAAATTGAGCTTTCGCCGTCGCGGCCGCTTTGGCCTCAACCAGCATTTCCCGCACCTGCGCGAGTGATAGCGTGGGCGCTATCGCGGCAGCGCTAAGGGATGGTTCTAGCTTCTTATATTCTCCCGCAAAGCCGTGTACGCGCTCAATGAGTACCTTTATGCTGCCGTCCTGCTTATCGTTATCGATCAGCGCCAAAATGGAAACCGCTGCATTAAATCCTTGAATGCCTTCGGCCAGTGTATTTCGGTTTTGCGAGAACCATTCGTATAGGTGAGGTTCAAGCGACCGGAGGCAGTTATAAAGACGTGTGCCGAAAGTGGGAATGGGCAGTAATTCAGCGTGCAGCTTTTCATAGAAAGCAATGGCCGTCTGTAAGCTCTCAATATCGGTATCGATGCCCTTGAAAATGCCCGGCAGCAATGTGACGTAAGCAGCGCTCTGGCTGAAATTATCCATATCCTTGAGATAGGCGATCAGCGCATCAACTTTTGCAGCGGCGGCGGCACAATTCTTAGCCGCATCATTTTTGGCTGCCTTCCGATAGTCGTTGCGCGCGGCCCGCCACGGTGAAGATAAACCGCTAAAGAGCTTTTTGTTATGCAGGGCGGTGGCAATTTCGGCCAGGCGTTCATGGGATGGTAACGCATTAAGGTGAAATGCTTCATCTAGTTGAGCGCGCTGTTGGCGAAGCGCGGTCACCTTGCTTGGCAGTTCTTTGATTACCCCGTTGCTCATGGCGTTTTCAATAGCGGGATTACGCAACGCTAGCTCATTTTTATCTACGGCGGTGCATAGAGTAGCCACCTTGAGGATCGCCTGCAACGCGGGTAATAAATCCATGTCATCATTTAAGCCCACGTATGCAGCGGCTTCTTTGAATAATGGCTGCGTTTTGGTAAACGCATCGATGGCGGAATTCAACGTATCGCACATGGTGCGAATTTCAGCGAAGGTTGCGTTGACCGGGAGCTTCACTTCTTTAACGACAGGCGCGTCCAGCGCATCCAGCTGCTCAGGTTTCAATTCGTATTTGGTTAATCCGTTTAAGTAATTTTCCAGATGTTTCTGGTAATCCTGCAGTGTACTTAAACAGCTATCAATCGCCGTCTGTGCGCCGGGTATATCGAGTAATGCAAAAAAGCGGGCATGAGTAAAATCAGATTCTTCTAATCGCTCGAGCTTATAAGTTTTTAAGCTATTATCCAGGCCGAGGGTTTGCAATTTATCGAACGCCGCTGCCGCGATTTTAGCGGCGCTATGCAAGGCTTGCAGCGCAAGAAAAATGTCCTGCTGCTGCCCGTATTCTACCGGCCCCACCAGATTAAGGCCATGCCAGTAGTGGTTTTTACGGCGGGCATCGCCACCAAAATAGGCGCGTAGATTATCGGCAAGATTTTGGACGGAATCCATGTGTGTACGCAGGACAACCAGCGTTAATTTTGCTACGTCCCTTAGCGTTACAAAATTTTCTGCTTTGTAGGGCTGCGAAAGTTCTTTTTGCAGCACCTCAGATTTCCAGAAAATTTGATGCGGCGATTGCTCGACATTCCCGAACGGCGCGTTGATCGCTTTTGCATATTCGATCAGTTTTGCTTTTTTTTGATTTAATTCCTGCAGGCGAGTTTCGGCGGTATTAGCAGCAGATCGGTAGGAGTCCGTATTTAATTCCAAACGCTTTTTTAGATCGGCCAGCATCACTTTCTTTTGCGTTTTGTGGCTGTGCAATTCCAAGCAGAAATCGCCCAACCCAACGCTATCGAGTCGCTTCCTCACCACCTGCAGCGCGGCCAGCTTTTCAGCCACAAATAATACGGTTTTTCCTTGTTCTAGACAGGCGGCGATTAGGTTGGTGATGGTCTGTGACTTACCAGTCCCGGGTGGCCCTTCGATGACTAGGTTTTTGCCATTCAGTACATCAATGATTGCGCTGTGCTGGGAACTATCGGCGTCCATTACCTGCGCGATATGTTGCAGCTTTTTATCGCCATCGATATCGAACTCAGAAGCTATTGAATCACCACCGGAGTGGTTGCCTGCAAAAATATCAAGAATATGGGCGGCATCGGCGATTCCTTCCTCACCAGGCCATTTTGCCGGGTCAAGATCGAGATACATGAGCATTTTTCCGAAAGACAGAAAACCGATGGTCATAAAACGATGGATGGCCCAATCTGGTTTTATGTCGGCCAGCTTCTCGGCTAGCGCCGAAAAATAACTCTCAGGATCGTCGAATTCCTCAAAGGAAGGCAGTTCGATGGCAAGCTGGCTCAATTTTACACGCAGGCAAATATTGTCGAGAATATCTTCGCCAGTGTATTTAAGTCGGAATTTGGCAAAGCCAGTGCGCGCATCCACTTTGTCACGCTCTATTTCGATAGGAATCATGATCAACGGCGCATAATTGAACACCTGGGAATCATCGTGATCCGTCCACTTCAAAAACCCTAAGCAGAGGAACAGCATATTGACGCCGGATTCCTCAATAGCCGTGCGTGCTTCCGATTGGATACGGCGCACTATACGGTCGAGGTCTTCGGGAAAATGCAGGGTTTGGAGTTTATCGTCCTGGTGCCGTTCTTCCACGGAAGTGGTCGCTGCCGCCATTTCAAAGTCGGTATTGATACCGAGTTTGCGGGCATGGGCCTTAGCATCAATCTTTTTTAAGTCCTTGGCATCAGCGATATCGGGATATTCACTTTTCTTCGGTAACGGCACCGGCGAGATTAAAAACCCTTTTTTTTGTTCGCTTTCGGCCGAGGCCACCAGTTCAGCATAAATATGATTAGGTAATTCATCGACAAAGCGTAACACTTTCGCGCCCGTATGCTTGAAATTTAACAGGCGATTACGGCCGCTTAAATCTAGTAGATTTTTGCGGGTAACATTTAAGCCGTCAGTAACGACTTTTTTTGAATCGACAGCTGCTTGCTGTTTCTGCGCCATGTGCTGTCACTGTTTTTGGTTGTAATTCAATTTTGTGCTTACCCGTTATAATATAATTATTTTGTTCTGCAAACGGTGAGTGCGAATATCGCAGAAATTATCGCAGATAATCCCAGCATCCACCCGGCGTCCATACCGAAATGCACTAACCAGCCACCTATGCAGCTGGTGAATGCCATAAACCCGCAGACCAGATTTTCGATGAATAGGCCAAGCCGTGAGCGTTTTTCGTCATAGTGGTCTTTATACCTCATGCTATGCGGCCGCATTGCCAGCAACCAGGCTTTCTAAATCCTGTATGGCTGCTATTACCGCGCGCGGCGCAATCACCGTACATTCCGGGTCTTCTACGTCTTTAAGATACCCCTCGAAATAGGAAGCAATTTTGAGTTTGATCAATGCACCATGCAAGGATGATGTCGGCTCGAGGAGTGCCAACAGCATCGCGTGCGCCTGTCCATGTGCCTCGACGTAACGCGGATGCCCATAATCTTCCTTTACCTCGTCAAAAACACGAAGTGCGTGCAATTCAGCTTCGTGCCAGGCGGCATATAGCCCCTGAATTTTCTCGCCGGTAGAATCATTATTTTGCTGCATAAACTCCCTTTCCTTGGCTAGCTGGCTTATCCCTTTTTCTACTATATAGTATGTATATAGCTATTATAGCTATCCACATACCACATACACTTACAAAAATTGTTAGCCTCCAGCCAGTTAATTCAAACGGTGGGGGATTTATGAAAGCAAACCTGTGTGGAAAGCGCGTCAAACTGGCGCGGGTCGAGCGGGATATGAAGCAGGTGGAACTGGCTGCTGCCCTGTCGGTTGATCACGATATCGAGATCACACAAAAAGGAATTTCCAATATCGAAATCGGCGTGCGCCGCGTCACCGATATTGAATTGGCTGCGCTGGCAAAGACGCTAGATGTGAGCGCCGTATGGCTGCTGTACGGGGATAAAAAGGAAAAATAGTAGCTTACTGCTGCTGTGTTTCTTCTTTTTGGAACGACAAAATCTTAAGATTTTTCTTCAAGATTTTACCATCACGATATAACTTTATAGTGACGGATTGCCCTTCGTATTTGTCCAACAGCTTGACGAATTCTTCTTGTGAATCCACCTCATCGTCACCAATCGACAGTAAAATATCACCCGGAAATACATTTGCTTTGAACGCTGGGCTGCCTTCAACAATCTCAAATATTTTGATACCCGCGTTTGTTCCAAGGCGCTTGCGAGTTTCAATATCAATTTGGGCTGATTGACTAAACTGTAATCCCAGGCGAGATTTTGTTTTTGCAAAATATATAGCCCCAAAATCAGCACGCTGAATTGAATACGGCATCATTACGGTTTGCGTGCCATAGGTCGTAGTAGTCCCGCTACCATAGGCATTTACCATGCCTCCTGCTCCATAGGCGGTTGCAGAACCCGTCGAATAGGACGTTGAGTTGTTAGGCAGCGTAAGCGGCATCGCGCCTGTCACGGTGTGTGTGTATTTTGAGCTAATAAGAACAACCTGTGCGCCGACCTTCTTAGCTTGCGCTCTAATTTGCCCTTCTGATCCGGCGCTGCTTGTCCCATTGAATGATGAATTACCAACAACAAAATAGCCTTTTCGCATCCATATATGAACATCGCGATCAAAGTCATTTGTTGTATAAATTTGAACATCGCCGGGCAACGCTTCATAATAAGGGTTTACCCTAGCATCAGGTATGCCGTGGTAAAATTGAGAGTATGGATTTGCACATGCTGCCAGTGCAAATAGTGTTAAAAGGGTGATATAGCGTTTCATAGTTTTTGCCGCTTATTTTTTTGAAAGGGTAATATTTACAGGCGTATCATACTTATTATCTGCCCCGCTAGCGGAGTCAATAGCCCAGCCGATGCCGCCGCCCAGGATGATATTGCCAAAGGTTGCACCTGCCGCACCGGAATGATTGAGATAGGTGGCGGTTTCATACCCTTTTTTGTCGCAGGTTATCATAATGTCATACTTGGTTTTTTCGATGTAAAGGCTGCCTGGCGTCGGTGATATGGTTCCGAGCGATTCCTGATTGCGCGTCAAAACGCAACTCGCGCCCGGCGGGTTAGTATTGATCATTACTTCCTGCGAGCGGCCTTCGATAATTGATGAGCAGCCAGGCAATATAGCCAGCAGCATAAGGGTATAGCGTTTCATGGGATACTCCGTGATTAGGGGGAAAGCTGTTGGCGGAGGGCCGCTTTAACAGCCCTCCGCAACATGGGCATCAGCCTTAAAACTGCCAGTTAAGGCCGAGGCTGGTGACGATGACGTTATTGGCAAGCCCGCCGAAATCAGCGTCTTGATAACGCACCAGCCCACGCACATTGAGGTTATCGGTCAGCCAATATTCAGCCCCGGCACCGATGCGGCCTTTAGTTTCCGAGCCATTTGCGGAATAAGGAGTGCCGCTCACGGTCACAGAACCTTTGGCGGTCGTTCTGGCCAATCCGACAGTGCCTATCAACTCAAACTTCTGCGAATCGCCGAGCGGCAAATATCCCATAGCGTCAAGCGTCCATCCATCAATCCGGGCGGAAGAGCTTGCCGTAGTGCCGAGAAGACCGGATTTGCTTGAACTGGCCGTGTCGAAATACCCGGCTTCGAAGCCAAGATATTTATGCACCCGCGCCCCCACATGCACGTCGCCGCCATTGAAGGAATCAGAAAAAATATCGTCGTAGTTGACGCCGGTGCCGGGTACGTCCTTATAGTTGGCGCTGAAATACTCATAATCCGCACCGACATAAGGCTTAAAGAAAAAGCCGTCCGACGAATTGGCCGGAGCGTTGGCTGCATAGGCCGCACCGGAAAGCATGGTGACAGCGGCAAGGGTGGCGATAAAGGTGGTTTTCATGGTTTTACTCCCCAGGTTCAGGTTTATGAACCACCAGCGGTGAAGCTGGTGACTGGGGAGTTAGTGAAACCTACACGTAGGTTTGCGATAACCTTCAGCCGGAGCCTATTGTATACGTTATCGCCTCCCCAGCCATAGCTGAGGAGTGCAGGTAACGGCTGCACAATGCCGACGTGTAAGAGGTCACTACACCCCAAAGTGGCAACACGCCACTTTCGCCGAGCAACATAAAGGAGGAAATGCTATGGTTCAACAAGATATTGGGGAAGAAAAGGTTTCGGTGGGAAACAGTGGCAGGTTAACCACAAGGTTCTATGGCCTATGCCGGGGGGCTGCATGAGCAACTAGCCCTGATAACACCCTGTTATCGGGTGAAACTTAAGTGCCACTTGAATGCCTAACGCTACTTAACTATATGATTTTCGGTCAATACGGCTTTAAGGAAGGTAACAATGTGCAGTGTCAAAATAGGGAATGCTTGATGGAAATGATATTATGCCGAATCTGGCATATACCAGAAGGTTTTGCGACGGTGTTATTAGCGTTAGCGACAATACTCGCTGGCTCGTTTGTGATTATCGGCGCGTGGGTAGCATGGCGGAGTGTTCAGCGGCAAATTAATTCCGCAGAAAATATCGAAAACACTCGCCGCAACAATGAAATTTCCGCTATCGAACTCGGCTTTACATCCGAATTGCTTGCATATTCACGTGCTCTTATCCAAGCGACATCGATTTGGAACAAACGGGCGTTGCAATCCCCGAGCGGTGCCCCCACAAGTAATTTGCCAATTCTTATCGATCCTCTGTATTACAAAACGAATATCGGCAAAATTGGTGTTATAAGACAACAATGGGTAGGCGGCGCATTAATTGGTTTTTACGCTAACCTGCTGGAGCTGAACGAAAAGGCGCGAGAAGTGTTTTCCGGGCAACCAACTGTCAATATGACAAATCAGAGTATTGCCACACGTCTGCGCCTGATGGCCTCAAATTTATCGCAAGCCTTGGATGGCTTAAATGCTGATCGGAAATTCCCGTTGCAACCTGAAATTCAGTTGAACGATTTATTTATGCCGGATGGCAAGCCCCTTAGTCAGAGCGAGAATGTTCCTAAAAATATCCAAGAGGTATTGCTAAGGCTGGCGGGCATAGCTTCTGCCGCTCCTATTGAAACTTAGAGCATGAATGATTCAATGAAAATAGATGAGGCCATCCGGGAGCGGTTTTTTTATCATAGCTTTCCCCGCCGAGGCAGAAATACCCCCACTGAAATTGAAAAAGGGTGTCAGATATTGCTTTCGATTCGTGATCTTGGGCTGTTACTAACCCCAGAGCCCACAACATGGCAATATCCACACGCTGATGGTTCCCCTCCACGTGAACAGAAAATAATACAGCAAACGGTCTGTTTTACTGAGCTATCAGCAAATAAATTACCAAAACACGCCGAATCATTTGGGAATTTTGCTTTAGAGTTCCGTATTGATACATTAAGGAAAATGGGCGCTCTACCAGTGTTTTATATTCCACAAGCCAGCGGTGAGAATGATGGGGCGGAATCTCTAGGAGCTACCTTGGTTCTTCAAATTATTGATGCAATGGTTTCAGCTTTAAGGATTGAGACAATAAAAGAATCTTTAGAAACCTCCTCACCAGAGGAAGTAAGAAACTTTACCTTAGGATTTACAGAAGGAAAATTTAAGGATTTCAGCTTAAATAAAACCGAAGCCCTGAAAACAATAGAAGCACTCACTTATGCGCTTACGCCGCCACAAATGCTCAGATCGGGGTTAAATGCAGCGCTGAATTTTTTCTACCCAACAGAAAATTCTGAGTATAATGAATCGTTACATTATTACCGACAACGAGAATGGAGGATAACAGGGAATTTTGCTATCAAGGGTAAAGATGTTACGCAGCGGCCATCAGAAGACGACATTAACAAGCTACTTGGGATTGATGCGGAGTTCTTTGGCAAACTTATAGAAACGCCTTCGGGAATGAAGAAAGCAGCCGATTTGGTATTGGTATATCCAAGCCTTAATAGCAGACCGATCATCGAATTGGCTAATAGAGTAATCGTCCCGGCAAAGGCAGTAGATTCTGCCAAGACTATTTTATCAACACTTGCCAACCCGCCACCTGTTGTTTCAATTACGGAATTAGATAAAAAGGATACGCTATAAAGCCATCGGTAGGGAATGGTATTGGCATTACCACCCGCACAGCTTCTTGCCGGTGCGGTTATGCTCCAGTATCTGCCGGGCGGTGGTATCGGTCAGCTGGTCGCCCTTCCCAATCAGGATGGGCTTGGCGACCTGACAGTAGCTATTATTTACGCTCCCAATCCCGGCGCAGCTCGTTAGCAGCATCGCCGTCGCCAAGGCGACGTACATCGGTTTCCACTTCATTGGCTTCCTCCACGTTTTTGTTTTGGGCTATCAGCTCGTCGGCCTGCTCGTCTTTGCGGCCGGATTGCTTGATGTTGAACCATACGAGCAGCACCGCGACTGCGATGCCCGCCCATTTCAGCACGGCGGCATAAGAATTTTGCCACCAGGCCAGAAGCAGCGCCCACATCAGACTATCCCCTTGCGGCGCTCGTCCAGGCGCTCCCAAGCGATGTAAGCGGCCGCAGCCACTATCACCGCCCCGATGACGATCAACATGCCCAGCGCGTTCTGCTGCACCGTTTCCGCCAGCGCCTGCAATACCGGCACGGCAGGCGCGGCTTGAGCGATGACGCCGGAGGCGGCAGCGACCGCCCCAGCGGTCGCCGTTACCTGCGCGCCGCGCATGGTGTTGGTCTGCGGCAATGGTTTCCCGGCCGGTTCGACGCCCGCCAGCACCAGCGCCTTGCCGATCTGCTGGTCGCTATAGGGCTGCTGGCCGTTTTCCTGCCAGATGATCGCCACCACCAGCGCACGCAAATTCTCGTAGTCGTGCATATCCAGCTGCTGGTCGGGATCAAAGCCGGTACGATGATCGACGGCATCGATGTAAGCGGCGGTGGGATTTTCCTCAGGCGGTGCCCATTTGCTGATAATGCCCCGGATGGTATTCAGCGAATACTTGTCCTGGTAATTAATGAGCAGGCGCGCGATGGCGCGGATGCCGTACACCGGCGAGTCGAATGTGAAAAACTGGCTATCCGGCTGCGCCTGCGCCAGCCCCTGCCATTTATCGTCGGAACGGCGGATATTGCCGGGGTTATTGTTGCGAATGCCGGGCGTTGAAGTGGTCGTCATAAAAAGCTCCATTGTTAAGGGTTATTTCCAGGTTAAATGACCAGCGGCGAAACTCAGGAAGGCAACGAGGCCCGTCCACAGCCCGCCGAGAATGAGCAAGGTGCGAATGCTGCCTTTGCCTTGGTTGGCAAGCGCGGTGAGGCTTTTCACTTCCTCGGCCAGCGCATCGACGGTTTTGGTGAGCAGCTGAATCTGCGCCTGCATCACCGCCAGCTGCGCGCGCACGTCCAGTTCTTCATGGGGTGCCATGTTTCCTCCTCTTGATTTTTGGGCATAAAAAAACCGCCCGGAGGCGGCGTGGTTAAAAGGGTAAATTGATCGGCACGATCAGCTTGTCCCATCGTCGCTCGGCGGAGGACATGCTGGGCTTCATGGGATACATAAAATTAAGGTAGCCTTCGATTTCGTCGGGATAAACCTGCTCGAGCGTGTGCGTAATCAGCGAGTAATACGGCAAGCGCCAGCCCAGCTCGCTCGGCGCGTCGGGATGTTTGGGAAAGGTGCCGATACCTTTATCGTCGGAGGATTTAAGCCATACGTCGACTTTGACATTCTGGAATGTCGTTATTTCGCGGTGGCGGAAATATAACCGGCCCGGAATGGTCGGAGGCGTGTAATTATTGATATAAGCAACAGCGTCCATGTCGGAAGATTGCTTGTAACCACCATGCACCCGGCTGCCGCAAATGCCGATTTCACTGCAAACCACCGGCTGGCAATCGGTCAGGAAGCCCGACTGCTCCAGTAGCGTATTAATCACCGCCAGCAGTTGATCCTGCGTTTCCGTGGGCCAGTTTTGCACCAGGTCATCCGGTACAGGTATTATTTCATCCGTCATAACTACATCCCATAAATGCCAATGCTTCTCACGAGGCCGTTGAGCAGCGTGATATTGAATATCCCGCCATAGGTGCCGCCGACCGAGATATTATAGCTGCCGGTCAGACCGGAAGTTGAACCGGGCGGGCCTTGGATTCCCTGCTGCCCTTGAATACCCTGCGGCCCCTGCGTTCCGGCCGTAACCACCTGCACTGATTTTTCTTGCACGACCGCGACCTGGTCGCTGCCGATTTCCAAAGTTTGAATAACGGTTTGCGGTGTGACTACGGTATCGGTCATCGCGTTACCTCCGGCAGCATAAACACGATGCCTTCCAGCAGGCGCGTTATCGTCACCCCATCCGGCGCGGTCATTTCCAAGGCATACAGGCCTTGCGTTGCTTGAATGGCGGAAGTGGCGGATGCCGATGCCAGTAAATTGATCGTCCCGGCCGCGCCGCCCAGCGTGATGCCGCCGTTACTTGTGGTCAGTGTCAAAAAAGGCGTCGCCGCGTCCACCGTCACGCGCATCTGCAGCTGCGCCGTGTAGCCGGTCAAATTCACCAGCGCGCCGTTTTCGTCCTTCCAGGTGACGGTTTTAGACAGCGTCGCTCCTTGATAAACGAACAGGTTATATTTGCCGGGCGATATGGTCATGGCTAATCCTTACGCGGTTAAGTTGACGTACCATTTCGTGGCGGTCGCGGCCCAAAACATGGCGTTCTTTCCCGCCGCCAGCGAAAAGGCCGTATTCGCCGCCAGCGCGTTGATGCTATGGCCGGAAGCCGGATAGACGTTGAGCGCATTCGCCCCGGCGTTCGCCACGAAGATAAACTCGCCTTGCTCCGGTGACGGCAGGATGCCGCCGCTGCTTGCCGCAACGGTGGTGAATTCATTGGTCTGATTGGTGATGGCAAGCGCGGTGCCCTGCGTCGTGCCTGCGGCGGTAAGGCCGGAAGCATTCGCCTTCACCGCCATGCGACCGCTTG
>Ga0206920_1096_pt2 | contig 14274 bp, 8 predicted proteins | sample Alteio_BWOrgHeat_65_FD_152934 | JGI IMG/M metagenome (GOLD analysis project Ga0206920, IMG submission 152934) | Enriched cells from forest soil in Barre Woods Harvard Forest LTER site, Petersham, Massachusetts, United States -... | ecosystem: Environmental > Terrestrial > Soil > Temperate forest > O...
TGCTTGCGCTGTTCGCGGTAGCCAGATCAGGAATTCCGTCGCTGTTGAAGTCCGCGATCACAATGGCTGTCGGATAGGTGCCTGTTTGCGGACTGGAAGCCGTTGCGTGGAAGGTTCCGTCTCCATTTCCGAGGAAAATCCCGACTGCTGAACCGGTAGGGATCGCCAGGTCTGGAATACCGTCTCCGTTCAAGTCGCCCGTTGCGATGGCGGACGCATTGGGTGGCGGCGTTGCTGATTGATACGTGAGCCAGCCAAGCCCGTGAGCGGCGGTGCCCAGCGCTGCTGTGCCTTGTATGGAATTCCCATTGCTGGTATCTAAAAAAGAGACTTTTCCAGTGGGCGCAACTGTTCCGCCAATCTCGGTTACAGTTGCGCTCAACGTGTAAGAGCCCCAGCTCCCGGTCTCCGCGACTGTCGTCGAGCTCGCGAGTTTAACCGGAGTGCCCGTCACAGCAAGTGGCGACGCGGAGGATGAGCTGCCAGCGCGACCGTTGGTCCCCAGAAAGATCGCCTTGTACGTATGGTTTCCAATGCCTGGCCGAAGATTGAGGATGGCTGTACCCGCAGCTGTAAGCTGCGCCGTTCCCAGCAAATGGATATCGGTGCAAGATGTCGCTGAGGCGTCGCAGAAGTTGACCTGCCCCGGAGTAACTGCCGTCGCTCCTGCGCTCACGTGCGCGGTCAGCCGCACGACGCTACCTGCAGTGACTGAACTCACCGTTTTACCATTCGAAGTAATGACAAGAGTGCTGCCAGTAGCTGACTTCGTTTGAGCTACGGCTATTCCCGTGAAGGTAGAGCACCATGTAACCAATAAGAGACATGCTATTGTCAGTTGCGATGGATGCGATCGGGTGCGAAAAGCATGCTTGGAGAGACAAGACACAATGGAGCTCAAGGCAAGGCAAAAGAACATCACGAGAATGACCTCAATGTTGATCCGAAGCCAATAAGAAGCCGTCATTGGTGACGGTCATCTCGACATCCGTTTCCACAAGCTGAGGGCAGGGAAGGATGAATGAGTTACTGGATGGTCGGAAACTTTCGTAGCTTAACACATTCTCACGGCGAAAATCCGTAAGGTAGCATGAAGTTAATTCTAGGGCTCGCATTTCTTCAACTCGCGGTGACCGCCCGACTGTCGACCTTGCCTTCTGAGTTCCTGCGGTCTAACAAGTCGTTGAAAAATCTAATGCGGCTACGCTGACTCTCGTGGTTTTGAATCTTTAGGTATCTGATATAGACAGACTTGCAAGATAAGGGTGACGCAGCCCACTGCTCAACTCCACAAAAAATGCTGCATTAGGTCGTCTTTGGACGTTCCGCAGGTGAAAATCGCTTATCACTAATGATAGTGTGTTAGCCGAGCTATTTTCGCGGATACGATCGCGGCGAAGTTCTGCGGGTGCCCGGGACTGGCCATGCAGCTTCCAGAAAAGAAAAGGAGACGGATCATGAAGGTATCGAGGAGAACATTTTCAAAGGGGTGTGTTTTGACGGCATCCAGCCTTGCGATCGGCGACGTTACCCGCGCCTGGGCTCAGGTTCAGGGCGAACAATACCAGATGGGCCATATGCATCCGGTGCATTCCATCCAGGATACTGAGACGCGCGCGCAAAAGGATGCTCGCATGGAATGGTTCCGGGAAGCGCGATTTGGAATGTTTATCCACTGGGGGCTCTATTCCATTCCTGCGGGCCGTTGGAATGGCAAGGAAGTACCTGGAATCGGCGAATGGATCATGAATAGCGCATCGATTCCGGTCGCGGACTACAAGGCACTTGCGACGAAATTCAATCCGACGAAGTTCAGCGCTGAGGAGATTGTTGGGCTGGCGAAGTCGGCTGGGATGAAGTACATCGTGATCACGTCCAAGCACCATGACGGGTTTGCGATGTTTGATTCCAAGGCTGACCCCTTCAACATTGTTGACGCAACACCATTCAAGCGCGATCCGCTGAAGGAACTCGCGGCGGAGTGCCGCAAGCAAGAGATCAAGCTTGGCTTCTATTACTCGCAGGACCAGGACTGGACGGCGCCTGGGGGTGCGGCCTACAAAAGGGACGATCATCAACCACCGACATTTCACTGGGATCCGGCACAGAATGGCAATTTTGCGGAGTATTTGCGCAAGAAGGCGATACCGCAGATGCGGGAGTTGCTGACGAATTACGGCGACTTTCCGGCAATTGTCTGGTTTGACACGCCAACCAAGGACATGACGCCAGAACTGGCAGGCGAAGTTGTCAAAGTGTTGAATGAACATCCGAAGCTGATTTGGAACAACCGCTTGGGAGGCGAGTATAGCGGAGATACCGAAACCCCAGAGCAGTACATTCCCGCGCAGGGATACCCTGGCCGCGACTGGGAGTCATGCATGACCATGAATGACACGTGGGGATATAAACAGGACGACACGAACTTCAAAAGCACGGAGACACTGCTGCGGAATCTGATCGATATTGCGAGCAAGGGTGGCAACTATCTGCTGAACATCGGACCTATGCAGACCGGAGAAGTGCCGGCGGCGGAGATCGAGCGTCTACAGGAGGTTGGTAAGTGGCTCGCTGTGAACGGCGAGTCCATTTACGCGACGCAATCGACGCTGTTTGGTCCCGAGGCCGGCGCATTCTCTTCAACAGAAAAGGACAAGGCTGGCAAGCCGAAGTTCATCCCGAGCTGGAAGTGGCGATCGACGACCAAGGCGGACGAGGTTTACATTCATTTGTTCGAATGGCCTGCACCGGTCTTTCATCTGGATAAGATGCCGCGCACGGTAACCGGTGCGTACCTGCTGGCCGATCAGGCGAAGACGCCGTTGAAGGTAACAAAGAACGGAGATGGCCTGGATATTGCGCTGCCTGAGCGTGGACTCGATCCGATTGCGACGGTGTTGGTACTGAGGACAGCGTAATTGCTGGTTTTACCCTGATTTGATGCGGTTGTGATTCTTTCGAATGAAGAAATGGAAAGACAATGAAGCGATATGGGACGGTCATTCGACTAAAGCCTGAGCACGAAGAGGCATATCGGGTTGCGCACAGCGCAGTTCCACCCGATGTGCTTCAGACGATCCGCGAATGCAATATAGAGAACTACTCGATCTACCTTCGCAATTCGGTCTTGTTCGGTTACTTCGAGTACATCGGGTGCGACTTTTCGGCAGATATGGCCAAAATGGCCGCAGATCCTGCGACGCAACGATGGTGGAAGACCATTAAACCGATGCAGGAACCTTTCTCGGATCGAGCTCAAGGGGAATGGTGGTCTACGATGGATGAGGTCTTCCACCTGGACTGACCCACGCTGGACTGACACACGGCGCGTAGACTGACACGCAGATTGATAGGACGCACTTCTTTCACCTGGAGAACTTGCTCAGTTCTCCGTGCTTCCACGCACATCTTTTCGGTGTTAGTCTCCGCCGATTTCTTTCGATATTTGCAGACTCGCCTGGCGAAGATGTGACCGTACGTCTTTGCTGGTCGTTTTATCTTGGATTCTTTTTAGAAAGGGAATCGACAGAGCAGCGATGGCATAGCCCTGGTCATCGAATATCGGAAAGCTGATATTCATCACTCCGCTCACTTGATAGCTTTCACGTTCTTCAAAGCCCTGTTGCCGAATCTTCGCCAGGTGCTTTTCTAGATCGGAAGGGGTGTTTTTCTTGGTATCGCGTTGCCACTCGAGTATGGCCCGGTCGCGTAATTCAGGCCGCTGGTGTGCAAGAATCACATACCCGGTGGCGGCCTCCATGAGGTCCACGCTCGAGCCTGCTTTGACGTAGAAGCCTGTGCTGGTCGGAGCATCTACCTGGGCGAGAATGATCACCTGGCCGCCATCAAGTACGCCAAGATGACAGGACTGGTTGGTCTTGTGAGCCACGTCATGCATGACAGGAATTGCTTTCTCCGTCAGCCGCTTCACTGGAGGATGTTCCTGTCCAAGCTTGAAGAGTTTCAAGGTCAGTCGCAGGCGATCCTCTCCGAGCGACTGAGCCAGGTATCCCCGCTCTTCCAGGCACACCAGCATTCGAAAAATTTCAGAGACGGTGCGGCCCAGCCTGCGTGCGACCTCGCGCTTGCTCAGTTCCTCCGACGTGGATGCAAACAGTTCGAGAATGTCCAGGCCCTTTTCCAGGGCCGGAGTTGTGTATCGAGCTGCCGATTCAGCGATGCTTTGCCTGGCCACCTGGCAGAATCTCCTAGTTGCAGCATGAGTGCGCAAAAGCTGATGAGCATTCTACTGCATACATCCTCGCTCAGATACCTGTAAGCGCCCACAGATGCGCTTCTTCGAAAAGGCGGTGAGCTAGCCGCGTCTCACCGCCTGAAAAGTCGAAACGAATATGCTTTGCCGAGGAGTCCGGCAGCATGCACTCGCTGCGCGCCACTGTCGACATAGCCATTGTCGTCACTGCCGCTGTAAATCCTCGGCGATTCCAGATTGCGTGCTGTCGCCGATTCGACGTTTTTTCATCTCCTTAAGGTGCGTTTTCCGGGTCCGGCAAACATATTTACATATGAACATATATTTTGGGTATAAAAATATGGCAGAGCTTGCCGCAGAGCTTTTCTTTGAGCAACAGTGAGATCCTTCCATCAGTGGACACCTGCAAGCCGCGGATTGCAACCTCTCGGCGAAGTCCTATCCCGCGGCTATAATCGATTTCGCATTGTTCCGTCTTTCTCGATGGCTTTTTGCGGCACTTTTGTTGATGATGCCCATGGGCAGGCAAGGCGCCGCCATGATCGAGAAACTGCTATAGTCCGCGAATGGAGCTCATGAAGACGCGGCAAAATCGGATATTTCGCCGGTACGGGATGCACTTCGGATTCTCGATTCTTGCGCTCGCTCTGGGTGTGTGGGCCGCTGTCGGCAACCGATACGTCCCCATCGCGAGGGCTGCACAGACTACAGATAGATACGTTGGTTCTGAGGCCTGCGCGCCATGCCATGCGAGCCTTTACAAGGAGTTCGGCAAGACCAGCATGGGGCGATCCATGGCCGCGATTACGGCCGTTGAGATGACGCCGGCTCTTCTTGAGGCGATGCATCTGCCGGCGACCTACGATGATGCGAAGCTCAAGCGCCATTTCTCCGTCTATGCGCAGGACGGGAAGCTGTATCAAAGCGAGTTCGAGACCGATGCGGCTGGGAAGGATGTCTTTCGGGACACGCATCAACTCAAATGGAAGATTGGTGCGGGAGAGAACGGCTTTGGGATGCTCACGGACCGCGACGGTTATCTCTTCCAAGCCCCGCTATCCTTTTATGCAAAGCCACAGGCCTGGGGACCATCCCCTGGATATGAGTTTGCAGACTACGGCTTCAGCCGTCCCATTCTCGCTGGGTGCATCGTCTGCCACAGCGGGAGCGCACGCCCCGTCGCATCAACAAACGGACGATACGAAAGCGAGCCGTTTTCTGAAATCGCTATCGGATGCGAACGATGCCACGGTCCGGGCGCAGCGCACGTACAGGCGATGAGCAGTAAGGAAGGCCGCGAAGCAAACGAGCATTTCATCGTAAATCCAGCCCGGCTCAAGCCGGATCTAGCCAACAATATCTGCATGTATTGTCACCAGACCGGGGACGTGAGGGTGTTGCAACCTGGTAAGGGATATCAGGACTTTCGCCCAGGACAGCCTCTGAACGATACGCTTGCGATCCTGAAGGTCCCGCCGACACGCGAGTCGCCTCCCGATGATGATCACTTGGAGCATTACTACTCAATGACCTTGAGCAAATGCTACCGCGGCAGTGCCGGGCGTTTAAGCTGCATCACCTGCCACGATCCACACGTTGAGCCAACTGCGCAAGAAGCCCCCGCCTATTTCAACGGTAGATGCCTCACCTGTCATACCAATCAGAGTTGCCGACTGGCCATGACCGTGCGTGCGCACAGCACGCCTGCCAATAACTGTATCGGCTGCCACATGCCCAAGCGGGACATACGGGTCATCTCGCATTCAAGCGTGACGAATCATCGCATTCTTCGCGAGCCCGGCGAACCCTTTCCAGAGATCGTGTTTCAGCAGACCAGGCCCTCTTTGCCGGATTTGATTCATCTTGATCCTGCTCCCGGAAACGCCGACGCGCCCATCCCGCCAATCACGCTGCTGCAGGCCTACGGGGAACTGGCTGAGAACAAGCCGGAGTATACCGCGCCCTATTTGAAAGTTCTCGATCGACTGAGTCAGAGTGAATCGGAGAATGCTCTGGCGCAGGCAGCGCTCGGGCGCAGAGACCTGAAGAACCGAGATTTCCTTCAGGCCGCGGACCATCTCCGACATTCCCTGCAACTTGATCCTGTGCAGCCGGCCGTTGCCGGAGATATGGCGGAGGTACTCCAAAAGCTTGGCAAAACTGAAGAGGCCGTGACACTGCTCAGGAAAGCCATCGATCAGGATCCTTTCAATCCCGTACTTCAGAAGAAGCTCATAGTCGTCTATATTGGCCTGCGGCAGTATCCGGACGCGAAAGCTGCGCTGGAGCAGTACCTGAAGTTCTTTCCGCAGGATTCATTTATGCGCCAGATGCTGACCCGCGCTCAAGCGTCATCCCCTGCCCAGTAGCTTGGGCAGACGTGCAGGCATCAGTATTGGCCGTCTTCTGCCGTCGTATGGTACCTGTTGAGCATGACCTGGTTGAGTATGGTCCGGTTGAGTATGGTTAAGTTTGAGGCCACCCCGCGGAAACCGCTCAGGGTGTTAAGACCTGTGGCCTCTGGACGTGGGTTTCTTCCCGTGCCTGCATTCCGCATGCTCGGATCTTTCTGCGCTCTGCTTATTGTCCTCCTCTTTTCCTTTAGTCTGTCTGCGCAGAGTATTGACGGCTGCCGGGGCCCAGAAGACCTCGAGCGCGCCGTTGCTGCTCAACACACGGCGTCTGCCTGGAATGCGCTTGGAGCGTGGTTCGGCAGCCAGAATCAGCTCTCCTGCGCTGTGAGCGCTTTCGAGTCTGCCTTGCATCTGGCGCCCAACTCATGGGAAAGCCGCTACGATCTCGCACTGGCGCTCCTGAACCAAGGCAACGCAGAGCAGGCAGTTTTGCAACTGAGAAAAGCCCTGCGTCTGCAACCCGGAAGATCGCAGATTCACGCCGCACTCGGGGCTGCGCTCAGTCAGCTTCACCAAACCGATGCCGCAGTCGGCGAGTTCAGGACAGTCTTACGCTCAGACCCAAAATCGATCGCAGCATTGGATGGGCTCTCTAAAGCTCTTATCGTCGAGAAGCGGTACTCGGAAGCTGTTGCTTTGCTCGCGAACGCGCCGGATGAGGAGCCGCTGCAGCTTGATCTGGCTGCCGCATACTCGGGACAAGACAATTCCGCCAAGGCCATTGAGATCCTCTCCAGCTTGCTTGCTAAAGATCCCGCGAACCTGCAGGCCCAGGTAAATCTCGGCCTCGTATTTGCAGGAGCCCTGCGATACGACAAGGCTGAAGCCGCTTTACGTAAAGCCGATGCGCTCAGCCCGGACAATATAGCCGTGCTGACCCCTCTCGCGATGGTTCTCACTCGCCTCGATCGCAAGGATGAAGCCATCGAAGTTTTGCGCAAAGTCTGCACTCTCGATCCCTCCTCACTTGATGCGCATCTGAATCTTGGCATGGCCCTTGCTGATGAAAATAATGTGAGCAATGCGCTCGATGAGTTTTCAAAAGCAGTTCGTCTCGCCCCTGACAGCCCCACGGCCCACTACAACAAGGGACGGATTCTGGTGGATATGGAGCGCAAAAAGGAAGCCAAACCCGAACTCGAGGCAAGTCTGAAATTTGATCCCGATCTCGTCGAATCGTGGTATCTACTCGGTCTTATTGCCATGCAAGCTGCGATGGACGACGAGGCCATCCTGGACTTCCAGAAGGTTATCGCGCTCCAACCCCGAAATCCCGAGGCGCACTACATGCTGGGTCGTGAGATGCAGGAAAAAGACGATACAGCAGGCGCGATTGCCGAATGGCGCAAAGCGATCGAGATCCAGCCGAACTATGGCGAGGCCCTTTACAACCTCTCGCAAGTTCTCGCCAAGTCTGACCCGCAGGAGTCCAAGCTCCTGCTATCTCGCGTCGAAGATATTCACAAGCAGCAACGCATCCTCGATCGCGTTCAGACACTCGGAAACTTTGCGCTGGTATCCGCCAACACCCGAGACTGGCCCGAAGCGATTTCGCAACTGAAGGAAGCGCTGACTACCTGCGGGGAGTGTACCGCACAGTTTCGCCTTCACAAGGATCTTGGCCTGGTCTACTGCCGCTCCGGTGATTTCCGCAATGGCCGGGCAGAGCTGCTAGCTGCACAGAAGCTATCGCCGGAAGATAATGAGATCAGGAAGTCGCTGCAACTGCTTCCATCGCAATGAGGTTGCAAAGGGCAATCTCGCAGCCATCCGTGCCATCGGACAACTAGCTTATCGTTCAATTCACACCGCGACACTTTAACCCGCGATTCCTAAGGTGTTTTCGAAAATATATTTACTTATTGAAAAGCCACTCTTCCTTTGCGGTTTCCCTCAGAGCCTTCCCCCAAACAATCGCTTAAGTCGCGGCGTGCAGTTCGCAATCTCGCGAAAGGGCATTTGCAATGAACCCGAAAAAAGAGATTGACAATCATTTCGGGGCTGATTTACTTTTCTCGCGTTTGACTTGCAAATCAAATGTTTGATACGTAAAACACGACCAAGTTGATGAGGTACTCGTAGACCTTAGTGCAATCGAGTACACCCAATCACAGACAACAAAAGAATTCAGCAGTTCCGTAGTTAAGAAAGAGACAAGAGAGGCCTTGTTTATATGAAGAAATGGACGCGTATGACAGGTTATGCGAGCCTGGTTAAACAATTGCCGACAACCGTCTGGCTGCTGAGTTTGCTCGCCAGTTTTTTTGTGCTTACGATGGACGGTTTTTCTCAAGTCTCCACCGCGTCCTTGAATGGCGTAGTGCGAGATCCCTCTGGCGCAGCAATTCCCAACGCTACGTTGAAGCTGCATAATACGGACACAAATGTTGACCGCACTACGCTATCGAACCATGACGGCGTATATGCGATTGTGAGTGTGCTTCCCGGCAGTTATACGCTGGAGGCCTCTGCCAGCGGCTTTGGGGCGCAGCAGATTTCTTCCTTCACTCTCGCCGTGGGCCAGACGGCCACCTTCGATTTTTCCCTTCAAGTGGGTGTGCAGAATACCGTCGTCACGGTGGAGGGAGCGACGCCGCAACTGGACGTAACCAGCTCAAACCTCGGCACCGTTATGGCCACCCAGCAGGTAAACGACCTGCCTCTGAATGGGCGCAACTTCACCCAGCTCCTGCAGCTCACGCCTGGGGTTGTTCCGGTTAACACGGGGCAGAGCAACGGCGGTGGATTTGCCGGCCCTCCCGCAGCGCAGGGTTCGTCTTTCACCTTTCCAGCAATCAACGGACAGACCAATCGCAGCAATTACTACCTCACCGACGGCTTGACCAACTACGGGAGCGTTCTGAGCACGTACGCCGTGCCGCCGATCATCGATGCCATTCAGGAGTTCAAGATCGTTTCGCATACCGATAGCGCGGATTATGGTTCCGTACTAGGCGGCGTGGTCAACGTTGTCACTAAGTCCGGCACCAATTCTTTTCATGGCACGTTGTGGGAATACATCCGCAACGATGCATTCGACGCAAGCCTGCCGCTTACGCAAACAAACCCGCCTTTCCGCCAGAATCAGTTTGGCGCCTCCGCGGGCGGCCCTGTCATAATTCCAAAACTCTACAACGGAAAGAACAAGACCTTCTTCTTCGGAGCTTATCAGGGGTTCCGCTATACAAAGCCCAATGACAACCCTCTGCTGGTGCCGACCGCCGCGCAGCTTGCGGGAGACGAGAGCGACTGGCCAACGCAGATTTACAATCCATTTTCGACTCATCCTGATCCGGCCCATCCGGGCCAGTACATTCGCGACCCATTTCCACAAAATCAAATTCCGTCCGGCCTTATCAGCCCGCAGATGGTCGCCTATGCTCAGTTTGTCTTTCCTCAAGCGGGAGCACAGATCGCGGGAACCCAGGACAATGCCATCGATCCCACTCCGGTGCAGCAGACGCAGAATGAATGGACCGCGCGTGTGGATCAAACTTTCGGCGCCAAAAATTCCGCGTGGTTCCGCTACAGCTTTATCAATTCCACTACTACGCAGTCCGGCGGCGTTCCGGGCCTTCCCAGTACGACTGCAATTCCCGCCCGCAACTGGGGTGGAAGCTACGTGCATACCTTCAGTCCCAGCCTTATTCTCCAGGTCGATGCAGGGCACACAACCGTACAGCACAATGGAACGACTCGCTTCGCTACATCCTCTGCGAATATCTTCAGCCAGGCGGGCTTTTCGACGAACTTCGTAGGGAATTTCAACGCGGATGGCGGTGGCAATCTGCTTCCCGACCCCGGAATTTCCGGTTACGCCGATGGCGGAGAGAGCGTCCAGAATACTCCTAAAGCGACCGACAGCACGCAGGTCAGTGGCGCGGTCACCAAGATTCTCGGCAATCATGAGCTGCACATCGGAGGTGGCTATATCAGCAACACGTTCGCCAGCCCGATTGCGTACGGCAATCTCGGATTTGCGGCGCAGCAAACGGGGAATCCGGAAAATTCAGCAGAAGGCGGCGACCCCATCGCTTCCTTCATCCTCGACGTTCCCAATAGCGCAAACCGGCGGAACGTAAGTGAGACCACGCGCCCTGGCGGCGTGCTCAGCGCCTTTGTCCAGGACACGTGGAAAGCGTCGCCCAAACTGACAGTCAATGTCGGCCTGCGTTACGACCTCACCTTCATCCCGCCGTACGGCACCGACGGCACCATCGGCAAGAACGGCGGCATCGAAACCGGAGACATGGACTTCAGCAATGGCACGTATGTATTGCAGAAGGTTCCGCCATCCTGCGCGGTGCGTGGTGCCGCGCCCTGTATCCCAGGCGATGGCACGCTGCCTGCCCATGTCGTTGTAGATCCACGCGGCAAGATCGCGCATGATACCTTCACCAACTTCGGGCCGCGTGTCGGATTCGTCTATCGTTTTGATGACAAGACAGTCGTGCATAGCGGCTTCGGCATTGTCTATGACAACTGGGCAGCCGTCAGTCAGATGGCGCAGAACATCGAGGGCTCCTGGCCCGATATCGGCCAGTTAATCAACAACAGTCTGAATATTCCAAGCACCACTTCAGCCACGCCTACCGAGACCGCGCAAGACCCTTTTTCTGGGAGCACGAGCGGGCTCTTCCCGGCTCCAACACCTTTCCAGCAGGTACAGTGGTTCTATGATCCGCACATCAAGAACGCCTACTCCGAGCAATGGACGCTCGGTGTGGAACGCCAGTTGAGCAGTTCTACGACAGTCGGTCTGAATTACGTCGGTTCCGTTTCGCGCCGGGACGATGTCGGCGGATACTACAACACCGCGTTAACACCGGGGCCGGGCGATGCTCAATCGCGAGCCCTCTATCCATACATCGCTCCCACCTTCTACGATCGCAGCGTTGGCTCTTCCAACTACAACGCCATGCAGTTCCAGTTGAACAGGCGATTCACGAAGGGCTTCTCTTACCAGGTTGCATATACCTGGTCGAAGTCAATCAACGTAGGTGGGGATGGCTGGTTCGGCGTTGAAGGAACTGTTCCGCAGGATCCTTACGATCCGTCAGGCTATGGAAGCCGTTCGGTTGCCGGAACTGACCTCACAAATGTCTTGTCGGTGAATACTCTCTATCAAATTCCCGTTGGTAGAGGGAAGTCGCTCTCGACTGGGAATCGGCTCTTCGATTACATTCTGGGCAACTGGCAGATCAATAACATCTTTGTCGCTCACACCGGTCAGGTCTTCACTCCCGTCACCAGCAGCGACATCGCCAATACCGGCAATGGATTCACGTACGAAACTCTGGATCTGATCGGCAATCCCAACCAGATATCCAAGCGGACAACCAGCGAGTATTTCAACACGGCCGCTTACGCGACTCCCCAACAGTACACATACGGAACGGCGGGAAGAAACTCCCTCCGCCAGCAAGCCTATTGGGATCTGGATGGGTCCATCTTCCGTGAGTTCCCGATTCATGATTCGTTGAGTTTTGAATTCCGTGCGGAAGGTTACAACCTCCTGAATAACGTCATCCTTGGAACGCCCGATGCCAATATCAACGATGGCGCCAACTTCGGTACAGTGAATAACACAGCGAGTACGCCCCGCATCCTGCAGTTTGCCGGTAAGATCATTTTCTAGCCAGCCGTAATGTGTACAGCCCTTTCGGGAGATTCGTCGAAAGAGCGAAGTACGCCTTGCCTATACAAAGCGAAACCGCAGGAACCCATCCTGCGGTTTCGCTTCGTAGCTTAGGCCTCTGATTGTTACAAAGTTCTCAGCGCAATGACACTTGCATTCGCGTCAGGCGCCTGTGCCGGTAGATCTATTTGAACTCCAGCTTCCGATTGACTGAACTTCAATGGCTGACCGGTGGCCAGCAAATGAGCTGAGAGAACTTTCTTCTTCAACTCCGGAACCTGCAACGGCGTGGACGGCCAGTCAAAGATGCTGACATAGACCTTGTCTGACTTTGCGGTCGTTCGAATTCCCTTGACTCCTTGCACCGGCCCGTAGGTGGTGCCGTAGATCGAGTCGCCATTGACTGCCATCCAATCGCCGATAGCCCGCAAACGCTCTTGAAACTCAGGCTGTATCTGCCCATCTGGCTGCGGCCCTACATTGAGCAGGAAGTTTCCTCCGCGGCTGGCTACCTCAACAAGGCCACGGATCAAGGTTTGTGAGGATTTGTAGTTGTGATCGTGCATGTTGTAGGCCCATGTGTCATTGATCGTCATGCAAGTCTCCCACAACTGAAAGTCCTGAGGACGAGGCACTCCGGCCTTTAACTCTTTCTCGACGTTTTGGTCCACGCCGGCGAAGTGCGCCTGCTTGATAGGGATGGACTTGGGGATAAACTGCTCTGGCGTCACGTAATCACCCGGCACGCCAATGCGGTCGTTCACCAGTGTTTGCGGCTGCAGGGAGTGAATCAGTTTCATGAAGCGTTCACCATCATACTTCTCCTGATGGAATAGTCCGTCGAACCAGATGAGGACAACCGGGCCATATTGTGTCAGAAGTTCTGTCAGTTGTAGCTGCATGTAGTCCAGATAAAGCGGCCATTCCGGACGTTCCGGCTCGCCATTCCAGTTCGTGGCGGCCAGCTTTGACGTGTCGCGAAAACCTGGATGATGCAGGTCGGGCGGCGAGTAATAGAGGCCCAGACGCATCTCTCTGGCAGCGCAGGCGTCCGAGAGCTGTCTTACGATGTCTTTGCCATACGGAGTCTTGGTGATCTTGTAGTCCGTGTAAGACGAATCGAACATACAGAAGCCGTCATGATGCTTCGAGGTGAAGACCATATATTCCTGTCCCGCGCTGCGCGCCAAATCGATCCATGCATCGGGATCGAACTTGGTCGGATTGAAGCGCCCAGGGAACGCGCGATAGTCCGCTTCACTGATGCCGCCGGGGGTTGGCCGCATGATAGGCCACGATGCTTCTACGCTGGCCAGAGAGTAGGGCCCCCAGTGGATGAACATGCCAAATTTTGCTTGGCGATACCACATGGTCCGTTCGTCTTCGACCACCGATCCGAGAGCGAATCTGGGGAAAAGCGGGAGTGAAGACGCACCAATCGCGAATTGAATAAAGTCGCGGCGAGTCTTAATTTGAGCGCTCATACTTCGGAACACTAGTAGTTCCAAAATGTCGTTGTTAAGGGAGTAATCAATAGCAAGAAACGCTTTAAGCATAGCGCCGCGCTCTTTTTATCTTCCTGTCCAGCACATTGGTCATAGCGGCATATTAAGCGCTTATTTCTTGGGTAAGGTCTCCGATTTTGCCGAAGACTAACACTTCCTCCGGTGCAAAATTACCGGAGCCGATCACCGATGTCCCGCAGCCCCTTTGTAGAGTTTGATCTGAGGAGCGTGATTTAAATTATCGCAACGAGTATTGCGGCCCGGAGTGCGCTGCATCCGACCCTCTCCGGGTTCAATCTGAAATCGCTGATCCAGCGACGATCACAATGCTTATCTCAAAACTTGTTCCTGGCCATAGAGGTTGAGTAGAGGGTGATGGACAACTGCTCGGAATTCATAGGTTCCACCCGGATTTAGGTTTTCTATCTTCGCCGAGAAGAGGCCCGCCTTTAAGAGGGCTTCGGTGGGCGTCGCGGTCCAGACTGAGGAGCGTGAGTTTACGTC
>Ga0206920_1151_pt1 | contig 13824 bp, 11 predicted proteins | sample Alteio_BWOrgHeat_65_FD_152934 | JGI IMG/M metagenome (GOLD analysis project Ga0206920, IMG submission 152934) | Enriched cells from forest soil in Barre Woods Harvard Forest LTER site, Petersham, Massachusetts, United States -... | ecosystem: Environmental > Terrestrial > Soil > Temperate forest >...
GGCCCGCCCGCGCCGGTTTACGCCCACACCGGTTCCGCCGACTGAAACCGCCACGCCAATACCCGTCCGGAAAAAACGGCCCGCCGCGGTTCCCGTGAAACGCAAACCCGTTGCGGCGCCGACCTTTACGGCGGTGCCCGCACCCAGTGGATCGGGAGCAAGCGGGTCAGTGATCGCTTTCTCCAGCTTGCCCGTGAATATTGATGCGAGCTTTGGGGATGGACCGGGGGTTTATCAGTGCGAGATTGTGGACTCTCAGGGGAATCATGTGAACACGGTTTTCAACAAGCGGGTGTCATTTGAAAAACAAACCTGGATTTCCTGGGACGCGACCAATGACCAGGGCCAGCAAGTGCGCTATGGAATGTATTACGCGGTGTTTACTAAAGATGGAAAGTTGATTCGAAAGATACCGCTTAACTGGGGCAGGCCGCAGTAAAAGCTAAAAATTACCTAAAAGAGTAATCGCGTTGCCCCCGCCGGTAGCGTAGTTAGGCGACTGAAATACCGCGTTGTCTTCCAAAATGGTAATGGTGATAGAGGTGCTGGAAGCAGAGGGCGCGTCATTTACTGCGGTCAGAAATACATAAGTGCCCTGATAGTTACCCTCGCTCTCATAAGCGTCGAAGTTCGTCTGCCAGGGAAGTACCTGATTGTTGGCGGCCGAGTTGCCGCCCATGCCGTTGGCCGCGTAAATGATATTGGCGGTGACGCCGGCAGAGCCAGTGACCTTATAAGTGCCCTGAACCTTCTTGGGGCCGGTACAGCCCCAAATCAGCAGGGTTAAAGCCGCGGTAAAGAGATAAAAACGAGCATTCTTCATGTATTAAATCCCAGTGAATAGCCCGATGGGCTGTGGTTTTGCTTCTATGCTTATGATACGTTCAGACGTGTGGAATACCAATAAGGGTTTTTGTCCGCCTACGCAGACATAACTTTTCTTTGTCAGTTTGGAATTGTACTGCTTCGGCGGACTTCGTCAGTCGGCGCGGACAATCCCCCGTAGCCTTGGCGAAGGGGGACGGGCTATGATGGAATTACCCATAGAGTCAACTCAGGAGAAGGCCATGCGCAGCTCCCACTTGATGAGCCGAAATGATACGGGTTTACTGGTGATTGATATCCAGGCCAAGCTGATCGAAAAAATCCCGCAAAAAACCGAAGTGGTAACCAATACGGAAAAGCTGATCAAAGGGGCCGGCATATTAGGCCTGCCGGTTTACGCGACGGAACAATATCCCAAAGGTCTGGGGTCCACGGTTCCTGAACTGGCGGATCAATTACCCGATAAACTGGAAAAAGTTTCTTTTAGCTGCGGCGTTTTGCCCGAAGTGATTGATTTTTTTAAATCGAAAAAGGTCTCAAAGATATTAGTCACGGGTATCGAGGCGCACGTCTGTGTGCTTCAGACGAGCCTGGATTTAATGGCCCAGGGTTTCGCGGTTTATCTGGCGGTGGACGCGGTGGGAAGCCGGCATCGGTGTAAAAGTCGAAGTGGGCCTGAAAGGCACAGGCGTCAACGTAAAGGGCGCCGTAAAAGTCGCGGTAGGCGGTTGCGGCCTGGGCGTAAAGGTGAAAGTCGCTTGAGGCGGCGGCGTAAAAGTAGACGTGGGTTTGGGCGGCGCCGGTGTAAAGGTCAGCGTCGGCGGAACCGCCGCGACTTGAACGGGCAATGCGGGTTCAGGTGTCTTAGTCGGAGGCGCGCAGCCCGGCGGAGCGCCTACGTCCATGCTGAACTTCCTGCGAAATAAAAACTTCTCGCCCAGTGTCGAGCGCATGAGGTTGTTATCCCCATCCCTGAAGGTTTTGAAATATTTCGCCGGCGCGTTGCTATCCGGATTAATGAGTGTCGTAGCCATCGAGGTGGGGTCAAAAAGAATCGGCTGATCCCAGCCCGTATCGTGGTAATCCCTGGTCGACCAGCCCGAAGGCTCGTTGCCCGCGTGGTGATATTGGGTCGCTAAACCCTGGTCGCTGGTAATCAGGGTCGTGCTGTTATCCGAAAGGGTAATTTTCAGCACATAGGCCATACCGATATCCGCGTTGGTCTTGGTGGAGTTTTCTAAACTTTGAAGAACCTTTATCGCCACGCAGTTGTCATCGAGAAAAAAACAAAGCTGATCTTTGGTGAAATTTTGCGTGACATCCATGACCGTGTCATTCGAGTGGTCGTCAGACTTCACAATCGGTTCGCCATTAATGAAAAAGTCCAGCATCACCAGGTGGGTGGCGGTGATGTGGATTTGTGCCGCCGTGACATACTTTTGGGATTGGGCCCAAACCGATGAGCCGCAGGTCAGAAGCGCGAAGCATAAAATAAGAGTTCGAAGAGCGTTGTATTTCAAGCCAAGCCTCAGTGAAGAAAAGTCTTAAACCAAGACAGATAATTTTAGCAAATTAATCAGCCCCATTGGTTGTTCTCTCATACACATTCACAAAAACATCATTGAAACTAAGATGAACGCGGATAAACGCTGATAATTCCTTATGATTAAAGCCTCATCTGCGTGCATCTGCGTTTATCAGAGTTACAAAAGAAGTTAATGATTTTGGTTAGGGATTAGATTCAGATTGGCTGGGCGGTATCCAGGTGAGCGCGATTTTCTGAATCATTCTTCCATCTTTGCTGAACAAGGCGAAATACTGGCCGTAGTGCATTAACCGGCCCTGCTCGTTGGTTCCATCCCACGAAATCCACGTTTCTTTTTCAAAGCCCACGTGTTTGTCATAAAGCGTGTTCACGTGATTGCCCTGGTCATCCACAATTTCTAACTTGTAGCGCCCCGGTCCGTCCGCGAAGCTCGCGTCGATATTCACCGGCGGATTCACAAACACAATGGTCGCGGCCATACCCATGTCTTGCTGCGGAATGGGCGTGAAAGTCGGCACAGCCGCTTTTTCCACTGTGGGCGTCGGGGTAGGCTTCTTCTTACGTACTGGCAAAGGCGTATGGGTCGGAATCGCCTCCACCGGCGGAGCGGTGGGCGTATCTTGAGGCACATAAAGCGTCGGCGTGGCCGTGGGCTTGCGCGGCTTCGGCACCCTGGTGGGTTTGGGCTTCATCCTGGGCCGAGGCGTTGCGGTCGGTTCAGGCGGAGCTACCGTAAAAGCCGGCACAGCCGTATCGGTCGCGGTCGGGCGGGCCGGTCTGGCTGTAAAAGCCGGACGGGGTGTTGAAGTGGGTCTGGGCGGCACAGACGTATTCGTCGGCCGAACTGTAAAGGTATAGGTCGCGGTCGGTTTGGGCCGGGGCGTCTTCGTCGGACGAGCCGTTGGAGTGGCGGGTGGCGGAGGAGGCGGTGTATTGGTGGCCGTCGGTTTGCCGGGCGTAGGAGTCTTCGTCGGCGGTTTTTGACGGGGCGCCACACAGCCTGGCGGCGTGGTCACATCCATTGTGAAGCTTTTACGGAAAAACATTTTGTCGCCCAAGATTTCAGGCAAGTCCGCGGAATATTTAAAAGACGGATAATATTTTGAGACCAAATTGGTTTGAGGATTAATCAGGGTCACTGACATCGCGGTCGGTTTGAACGCTTGAACCGCTTCCCATGAGCTGTCGTCATAATCCGCGCTGGCCCATCCCGCGGGTTCCGAGTTCCCTTTTTTCACATAGCTCGAATGCGCGTCAGCGTCATCGCTGGTAATCCATACAACTGAATTATCCGAGAGAACGATTTTCAAATAATAGGCCACCCCGATCGTAGCTCCCAGCGCCGAATCCGTCGTTCCCACCGATCCTAAAATCTGATCCACTTCGATGCCGATGGTATTGTTATTTAAGAAATAACAAAGTTGCGGGGTCGTAAAATTCTGAGTAATGTCGATTTTAGAGTCAAAAAGATGGGCATCCGAGTTGGAATTGATAATTTGATGCCCGTTCAGATAAACATCCGGCAGTTCATGCTGGCTGAGCGAGATACGCAGTTGAGCCGAAACCACATACTTGTCGGATTGCGCCCAAAGGGAGGAACCGCTGAGGAGAAGCAAAAGAGCCGCGGCGAAAGTTTTAAAAGCGTTGTGTTTCAAGCCATCCTCAGGGAAAAGAAGTTCCTGTGTTAACAGACTGTAATTTTAACAAAATCCCGTGGGTAAAAAACCCTTTACCTGCCCAGCGGGCGTTTTATCTGGCCCAAATCCCGTTCAAAAGCCCTTTCGGGCTTATTTTTTCTCGTAATGCCGGTAGCGGAAGGCTTTTACCTTTTGCAAAGTGACCAGACAATGATCAGGCAAAAGGTCTTCTACCGCTTTCAAAGCTTTCTTCACCAGTTTCTCCGACTCGATCATTTCTACTACCACAGGAAGGTTTTCACTGATTTCTAAAATAGCCGCGTCGTGCATATGGGCAGACGCGCCAAATCCCTCGACGCCTTTATAAACCGTGGCGCCCGGCATTTTCATAGAAAGCCATTTTTCCATAATGGCGCGGTAAAGCAGCTTGTTGCCCGATTTGACCTTCTCATCCAGATAGATTCTTAAAACTTTCGCTTTGATTTCGGTTTTCATAATGGGCTCCTTATAAAAGTTTGGCGAGCGTAATGCCGCCCCAGGTTCCCAGCAAACAAGCGCCTACACTTAATATGATATTCATCGAGGCGAATTTAAAGTTGCCTTCCGAGATATATCTCATGGTGTCCCAGCTAAAGGTGGAGAAAGTGGTGTAAGTGGCGCAGAAGCCCACCGTTAGAAACAACCGGACATTAGGAGAAAAGACTCCCCGGGTGGCGTTGAGGTAAAGAATCCAGGCCATTAAAAAGGAACCGCTGACATTAATCAGCAGGGTGCCAATGGCGAAGGCGCTTCCCCATTTATCCGCGGCCCAGAGGCCGATAAAGTAACGGCTCCAGGCGCCCAAGATGGCACCCATCGCGATCCAGATCATTTGTTCCATTTAAGCCTCCGACTGGCCGCAAAAAATAATATAGTTCAACAAAGCGGCCTATCGCCCCAAAGATCCTATGGGATCGTGGGGCTTCATTGAATGTTTGTCCGTTAAACAAAAAAACTCCTACCGGTCTTACCCAGTAGGAGTCATTAGCCCCCTCGAGGGGGACGGTTCTGGCGAACTCCATCACCAATCAGTTATGGTCAAATCTTACGGCATCCTCTGCCACTTCCACAAGAGTTAAACCTCCGGCGAATTAAAGCAGAATCAGCACCTTTTCAATATACCGCCTCGGTGTTCCATGAATATAGGTTTCGACCGACAGGTAATAGACACCGTTGGAGACCACATGAGAAGCGGCGTCCCTCAAGTCCCATTCCAGATCCGTGTCGGTTAGGCCATTACCCGGAAAGGTCACGTCATATATTTTGCGCATGGAGGTTGTGTAAATCGTGACCCTGATTCTTTCATAAGGTCCGCCGCCCACGTGATAGCGCATATGTCCGCCGCGAATAGGATTCGGATAAGGTCTCGGGTCGCAAGTCATCATGGGTGTCGGCGTGAAGGTAGGCGTGTTTCCCGAGCAAGTTGGAGTGCCTGTGAAGGCAGAGGTTGATGTTGGCGTAGGCGTAAAGGTATGGCTCGCGACGAAGGTGCTGGTGCATGTATTCGTCGCCGTATTGGTCGGCGTTGTGGTGTAGGTGTGGCTGGCAACAAAAGTGCTTGTACAGGTATTAGTCGCCGTGTTGGTCGTAGTGGTGGTAAAAGTGGCTGACGGCATGGCCGTACCGCCCGTCGGTGTAGGGGTGTTGGTGCAAGTGTGAGTAGCCGTGTTGGTGCAAGTATGGGTCGCTGTATTGGTAGCCGTATTGGTCATCGTGTTAGTAACCGTATTAGTCCCATGAGCGGTGGTGTAGGCGGACGGCGTATAAGAAGTCGTACTCGTAGCCGTGAAAGAACCCGTCGAAGTCAGGCTGGGTGTAAAAGTCGCCGTATAACCCGTGGTGCTCACTAAAGTATTGGTCGCACTATTCGTCGCTGTTGCGGTATCTGTGTTTGTAGCCGTATTGGTACAGGTATGAGTCGCCGTATTCGTTGCGGTGTTAGTCATGGTATTGGTCACCGTGTTGGTGCCATTGGAGGTCGTCACGGGAGAAGGCGTGAAGGTCGCCGTGTAGACCATTGTGCTCACCAAAGTATTGGTCGGGGTATTCGTGGCTGTTGCGGTTGCCGTGTTAGTGGGTGTATTGGTCGTAGTGTGGGTCGCCGTGTTGGTGCAGGTATTCGTCGCGGAGCTGGTGGCGGTATCGGTAACTGTGTTCGTGCCGTTGGAGGTCGTCGCGGGCGAAGGTGTAAATGTAGCCGTATAAACCATTGTGCTCGCCAAAGTATTGGTCCATGTGGCCATAACGGTGTTTGTCGGCGTGCTTGTCAAAGTCGCCGTGCTGGTAGTCGTTCTCGTTCCAGTAGAAGTACAGGTATTGGTCAAAGTCGGTCCCACACAATTAAAACCGCTGCCCAGCCAGTTGGCGGTCTGCACCGTGAAATTATCCGTAATAGCCCGGGCAGTGGGATTCGACTCGTAGTTGCTGCCGTTCCACATGGATTCATCCCAAAGGACAAACAATTTGCCGCCGATGCAGGGGCCCAGCGGCCCGCTCATCTGAGACACAGTCCAACCCGCAGCGATAGAACGATCGGTATTTGTGTTAACCCAACCTGTGCTGGAATGCGCGAAGCTCGTGCCCGTCATCAGGCTTAAAGGAATGCCGCCCGGAATATCCGTAAAAAGTTGAGTGGTACCCGGCAAAGTAGAGGCATAGGTTGTGGTTGAGGGGCCAACATCATTGCCATTACTACCCGTGCATTTAGTAAGGCTATTACTAATCGCGCCTTCACCCTGGAGGAAAAAGTAGATACCCTCGTCGCGGTTAGCGAAACCAACGTTATCCGCCAATAAAAATGCCTTTCCGCCAGCTTGGACATAGGCGCCGAACTTGTTTTGCCAGGTCGTATTGAAATTATCCAATGCGGTAGGGGATTCGCTGCCACAAGCACCCGTTACGTTGTCAAACCGGCAATCCCAAACCTGATCGTAGTTCATCCAATTATCTGAAGTAGGGTCATACAAGGTGGAACCCGTATCCACAACCGTCACAATATTGCCCGCCGCCTGAAGAACGGTGGCGGCTTTTAAAGGCAAATTTGAAAAGGGGTCGTTGCTGGAGTAATAAAAAAGGATTTTGTAAGCCCCATTGGAGGGTGGCACGGTGGGAGCGACCGTCGGAGTAATCGTCGGTGTATAAGTTAGGGTTTGGGCCAGAAGCGATGAAGGTATCCACAACAGAGCTAAGATCAGAAACCAATTTAAATAGGACGCCTTCTTCATATATGACCTCACTCTATAGGAGCTGACTTATCCTCTAGACGGGCCTTATTCCCTTTAGTTCAAAGATATTGGGCTTAAAACCAACCAGAAAAAGTGGGAAATCAAAGGGTTTTCCCTTCCCGAGTACCTATTTGCTATATTCCCTTCATGAACTCTTCCACCAGACCCGCTTTATTGAAGCCGGCTGTTTTCACACTCTGGGACAGAACTACGCTTTGGGCTTTGCTGGCTTACTCGCTTTATACCCTTTTCTTCTTTTTCGATCCGCTAACCCACGTTGAAAAAGTGGTCGGTTCGGAAGACATGATCCGAATTATGTTTCCTTTAAAGCACTTTTTGACCGAGTACTTCCAAAAGGGCCAGTTAATTTTATGGAATCCTTACAGCAGTCTGGGCCAGCCTTTTTTAGCCATTCCAGGCGTTGCCTTTTACTATCCTTTTAATCTGCTCAATTTTATTTTTCCTCTCGCCTATGCCATCACCCTCACTTATGTTTTTCATTTCATCATCACCGCCATGGGAACCTTTTGGTTTGTCCGCGTCCTGGGTGCCCAATGGGCTGGCGCTTTTTTAAGCGGTCTAGCCTTCAGCTTTTGCAGTTACTTTGTCATTCGGGTCTGGGCGGGCCATACCCAGCTGGACTGGGTGGCCGCCTGGATGCCCTTAATCTTGTTTTTAATCACCGTCTTTATCGAGAAAAAACAATGGCGTTACTTATTCGCCGCGTCCGGCGCGCTGGCGCTGGGAATTTTAGAAGGTCATCCTCAAATTAGTTATTACACAATCCTGCTCGCCAGTCTTTGGCTTCTGTGGCTTCTGCTGACTAAAAGATCTTCCTTTCTTCACCTGGCTATGGCCGGGGCGACACTGGTGAGCTTTTCGGTTCTGTTATCCTTATGCCAGCTTCTTCCAACGCTGGAATTAATTCCGCTTTCGAACCGCTGGCATTGGGACTACACGCAAATCATGACCGAATATCTTCACCCTCTACTTTTGATTTTATTTTTAAAACCTTTTTATTTTGGTTCACCCCTGAACTGGACTTTTCGTTTGGTGCATTGGGGCGGAGGCTACCATGAGCTGGCGGCTTATATTGGTTTGGTTCCGTTGTTTTTGGCGCTGGCAGGGATCATCTTCATCCGCCGCAATCCCATTCTGGGTTGGTTTTGGGGTCTATCCATTCTCTTTACTCTGCTGGCATTGGGCGACTCTACCGCTTTGACCCATGAAGTTTTTCAATTCTTTTACAACTTTCTCCCCGGCTTTAACCACAATCGAAGTGTCGCGAGGATTATGGTTTTAACTTTCTTCTGCCTTTGCTGTGCCGCTGGATTGACATTGGAATTATGGCGTCAATTTTGGCAAAACCGGTCGTCGTCCTCGACCCGAACCCAATGGGTCCTGGCCACCGCCTTGCCTCTGTTGCTGATCGCTTACACCCTTTATGACCTGACTGAGTTTGGCCGGCGTTTTCTCTTTACCGTAAATTCGGAGAATTACTTTTATAAAACCAATATTGTTCCCAGCGATATTCTGGAGAAAATTCAAAAAGACCCCAGCTATCCCCGAATTCAAGCCAAGGACAGCCAATATGGAAGTTTTGAGTTAATCGACCATATTTCTCAACTCAACACCTATACCTTGACAACCCTCATCCCTGATGACGCCAATCAATACATTATGAAAACTCGCGATAACTATGATTCGCCCCTGTCAGACTTGATCAGTCTTAAATACCTTTATTCTCCCGACTTCTTTCACCATCCCACCCGGCGCTGGAAACCTTTTAAAGATGATATTGTCGTGAACACTCAGGTTCTTCCCCGGTCCTATGTAGTGGGCGGCTATGCCCTCACGCCAAACTCCACTCAAGCGATAGAAGCTATTAAAAATAGGGTTTTTGATATTCGAAGCGGGGTTTTACTGGAACAACCACCGGCCAACTTTAACGGGAAAAAGGGGTGGGTCGCCAGCGCCGCCATTACCCGGTATGACAATAACGAAATGGACTACACCTGCGAGACCCATCAGTCGGGAATCTTCTTCGCTTCCGACCCCTACTATCCTGGCTGGAAATGCTGGGTCGATGGCGTTGAAAAGCCCATTCTTAAAGCCGATGGGGCTTTCCGTGCCGTGGTACTGGATCAACCAGGCCTTCATCAAATCAAATTCGTCTATCACCCGCTTTACATTTATCTCAGCCTCATTTTTTCAGCCTTTTTTTGGCTATTACTGATATTCAGCCTGGTATTCGCCGGGAAGTTTGAATCCATAGTTCAAAAATGGATGACCTGGTGATGGAGCGGTTCACTCTGCCTTTTTAAACTAAAAACCCAGCACGAGCAGGAAAGCCTTTTCCCTTTGAAAGGCCCTTATTTGATCTGTGCCGCTCTTCATTTTTTTAATATAATGAACAATATTTATCGGGCGGAAAACCTTCCGCCAGAGTTTCATTTGACGTTCACAGCTCATCAAAGTTCTGCTTTTAAAGTCGGAATAGAGGCGCTGATATGAAAGTAAATGCCGAACTCAATATTGGATTACTTCATCAAAACGGTCATGGCGTAGCGCAAGATTTCCACGAGGCCATGAATTGGTTTCAAAAAGCCGCCAAGCATGGCTGCGCCGAAGCCGAACTTCACATCGGCCTTCTCTATCAAAACGGACACGGTGTCGCCCAGGATTTCCAGGAAGCCATGAAATGGTTTCAACGCTCCGCTGAAAAAGGCAATGCCGCCGCCGAAAGCCATATCGGCCTGCTTTATCAAAAGGGCCAGGGCATTTCTAAAGATTATCAGGAAGCTCTCAAACGCTATTTAAAAGCCGCCGAACAAGGAAACCCCATCGCCGAATACGCCCTGGGCTTTCTTTATGTGAACGGTCTGGGCGTGACGCAAGACTATCAAGAAGGCCTGAAGTGGTATTCCAAAGCCGCCGACCACGGCAATTCCGCCGCCGAACTCAATATTGGGCTTCTTCACGTTAACGGTTCTGAAATTGAGCGGGATTATCACGAAGCGATGAAATGGTTTTTAAAAGCCGCCGAGCATGGCAATTGCCACGCCGAAAACAACATCGGCGTTCTTTACGAAAACGGGGATGGGGTCGCCCAAGATTTCAAAGAAGCCATGAGCTGGTTTAAAAAAGCCGCCGACCACGGAAACTCCCACGCCGAATGCAACATCGGTTCTCTTTATCAAAACGGCCAGGGTGTACCGCACGATGATAAAGAAGCGATGAAGTGGTATTCCAAATCCGCAGAGCGCGGCAACGCCAAGGCCGAATGCAATATCGGATGGCTTTACCTCAATGGCCGCGGTGTGGCGCAAGATTTCAAAGAAGCCATGAACTGGTTTAAAAAAGCCGCCAAAAACGGAAACATCAAGGCCCAGCACCATCTGGGATTGCTTTATAAAAATGGCCAGGGCGTGGAGCAGGATTATCTTGAGGCCATGAAATGGTTTTTAAAAGCCGCCGATGAAGGCTATGCCAAAGCCGAATTCAGCATTGGCCTGTTGTATGAAAACGGGCTTGGCGTGAAGCAGGACTATCCGGAAGCCATGAAGTGGTTTATGAATTCCGTCGACCATGGCAACACCGAAGCCGAAGCGAATATCGGGTTTCTATATCAAAACGGGTTCGGTGTGAAGCAGGACTATAAAGAAGCGATGAAGTGGTATTTAAGGGCCGTTGAGCATGGCGACTCTCACGCCCAGGGTAAAATCGAGAATTTGTACGAAAGCGATTTGACCTAAAAAGCCCGCCTGATCTGATATATTCCTTTTGTTAAGTTTTCCGTGACCACCTCCAAAACACAGCTTTTACCGAAGGAATCCCCATGAAAAATGTAACGTTATTCCTCACCGCCTTCTTCCTTATTTTCTCTCAAGCCTGGTCTGCGGACGCTCCAACCACACGCAACCTCATGCCAGTTCCTGCGGAGGTGGTTTGGGCCGAGGGAGCGATGACGATCGGTTCTGATTTTAACGTCGGCGTCAAAGGCCCCAGCGAACCACGCGTGCAAGACGCCGTGAAACGGTTTGTCGACCGCCTGTCCAAAAGAACCGGCCTCACCCTAACCAACACGCCTAAAGATGACAAACCCTCGCTGGTCATCACCTTCGACCAAAAAGGTCTGCCCGTTCAATCAGTTAAAGAAGACGAATCCTACAGTCTGACAGTCACTCCCGAGGGCATTGAGCTTTCCGCCAACAATCCCCTGGGCGTTTTGCACGGTCTTCAAACCCTTCTGCAATTAGTTGAGAAACAGAAAGACCAATATGTCATTCCCGCCGTCGCCATTCATGACAAACCCCGTTTCGCCTGGCGCGGTCTGTTGATTGATGTGGGCCGCCACTGGATGCCCGTTGAAGTCATCAAACGCAATCTCGATGGTTTGGAAGAAGCCAAAATGAACGTGCTTCACTGGCATTTGAGCGAGGACCAGGGCTTTCGGGTCGAAAGCAAAATCTTTCCGAAACTGCAGGAGCTAGGCTCCGATGGAAACTTTTACACCCAGGATCAGATCAAAGACATCATCACCTACGCGCGCAACCGCGGCATCCGTGTCGTTCCCGAATTTGATATGCCTGGCCACAGCACGGCCCTGTTGACCGCCTATCCCGAATTAGGCAGCGGCCCAGGCCCTTACACCATCGAGCGCAAGTTTGGTGTTTTCGATCCCTCGATGGATCCATCAAACGAAGCGGTCTATACCTTCCTGGGCAAATTTATTCACGAAATGGCAGGTTTGTTCCCCGATGAGTATTTTCATATCGGCGGCGACGAAGTGAGCGGTAAAGAATGGAACGCGAATAACGACATTCAACGTTTCATGTACAAACACCATTTAAAAACCAATGAAGATCTTCAAACCTATTTCAACAGCCGCATTCTGCCGATTCTCACCAAGAACCATAAAAAGATGGAAGGTTGGGATGAGATTCTCACCCCCGGCTTGCCGAAGACCATCATCATTCAATCCTGGCGCGGGCTCGATTCCCTCAACAAAGCCACGCAAGAAGGCTATGACGCGATTCTTTCTAAAAACTATTACTTAGACCTTCAACAACCCGCGGCCTTTCATTACGCCAACGATCCCATCCCCGCGGATAGCAAATTTACCCCCGCTCAAATTTCGCATATCCTCGGCGGCGAATGCTGCATGTGGAGCGAACACGTGACCTCCGAAACCATTGATTCGCGCGTCTGGCCTCGCACCCTGGCCATCGCCGAACGCCTTTGGTCCCCCTCCTCGGTAAAAGATGTGGACGATATGTACCGCCGTTTGAATGTCGAAAACCTTCGCTTAGATGAGCTGGGCCTGATGAGCAACTCGAACTACCTGGATATGCTGGAAAAACTGGTGGGAAAAGACGGCGTCAACTCGCTCAAAATTTTGGCCGATGTGTCTGAACCCCTCAAAAACTACCAACGCCACCGCGCGCGGGCCTACACCAGCCTGTTATCCTTCAACCGCTTCGTGGATGCCACCCGCCCCGAAAGCGAAACCGCTCGCCTGTTTAGCAAAGATGTGGACCAGCTTTTAGAAACCGCGCCCAACTGGGGCGACACCCAGGCGATTGCCGATATGCTGAAGCTCTGGGCCGGCAACCATAAGGTTTTGGCCCCTTATTTAGAAAAGTCAGACACCGCGATTGAAGTAGCTTCCCAATCCGAAGATCTTTCCACCGCCGCCCAATATGGTTTAGAAGCCCTGAAGTTTTTGAAGTCAGGCCAGCAAGCCCCGAAGGATTGGCAAGATAAAGCCAAACCCGCCCTCATGCGCGCCCTCAAGCCCCACGCGGATATCACCCTGGCCGTAGTAGTTCCCATTTGCAAACTGGCTTTGGCTGCCAGTGAATTGGATAAGTTGAAGGATATGAAGCCAACTGATTGGAATAAATCGTTGAACGATCAGATGAAGGTTAGTCCTGAACTGGAGTGGTGACCACGTTGTCATTCAACAAGTAAAACAGCACGGTTTTCTACAAGTTCACATCGCCAGATACTAACGAAAATATATTCTTATTTATTACCCAGCCGAATGTAATCACCGTTCTCATTCATGATCAAATCGCCGTTTTCATTTTGCTCAAACCCAGAAAGTATTTTTTTAATGGATTTTCTTTTTTTAAAAAAAGTAAAAACATCTTGATTGTACTTATCGATTTTTGATAAGTCGCCCGGATACTTTTCGGAATTAAGTGCGGACTTAGCTTTTTCAATATTGTCACAAGCATCTTTATAATTCCGATAAGCATCAAGAACCAGTCTTTCCTTCTCAACAGAACCAATGCTTTTGGAATGTTGAAATTCGTTGTCCGAATGTTCACCAAGCAATCTACAAACAATTGAAAGATTTAAGCAAACTATTGAATCGTTATTTATTTTGAGTTCTTCCAAAAAACGGTTCTTGGCTTTTTTCAAATCATTGATTTGATCGTCCTTTTTTTCATAAAACGATTGTCGAATAATTAATATCCGCGCATAAGTATTATTAAACCAAGTTTTATTTGCTCCGTCGGCTTGAAGTTGATCCAAAACACTCAAG
>Ga0206920_1154_pt1 | contig 13599 bp, 12 predicted proteins | sample Alteio_BWOrgHeat_65_FD_152934 | JGI IMG/M metagenome (GOLD analysis project Ga0206920, IMG submission 152934) | Enriched cells from forest soil in Barre Woods Harvard Forest LTER site, Petersham, Massachusetts, United States -... | ecosystem: Environmental > Terrestrial > Soil > Temperate forest >...
ATTATTACGGGCGCCCGATCAGTTGAGAGAAATGCGGTGGTCGCTGGCCGAAATGAAGAAGGCTGGAATTAACCGCGCTCTAGCGGATTGGCCCTACGGCGACATACTCACCGCGATGACCGATCAACAAATCATCGTAGCCCAATGGCCCAGCCGGGGAAAAATCCCCGCTTATAAAGACATGGTATTCGGCACACCCCGGATAGCCGTTGTTAAGACCAACCGGGATAAAGTTGACACCGATATCGATTTCGAAGGCTCTCATTACCGCATTGATGGCGATGTTCAAAAAAACGATACTTTCTGGATGGCGCCTTACCGGTTGATGAAATAAAATTCTGTGAAAGATTCAAAAACGATCGGCTTGGACACAATGAACCCATTACCTACTCCTTACGAAGTGATTATCCGTGAATCCCACTTAGACACTTTTGGCCACATGAATAACGCCGCTTATCTGGTGTTGTTTGAGGAAGCCCGGTGGGATTTCATTACCAATAATGGCTATGGCTTAAACGAGGTTATCAAGCTTCAAAAAGGACCCGTTATCTTGGATGTGGCCATGCGGTTCAAAAAAGAAATTAAACTTCGTGAAAAAATCAAAATCACCCTGGAGCTCATCAACCACGAGCGAAAAATATCTAAATTTAAGCAGGAAATGATTAAAGAAGATGGAACGATAGCCGCCGAGCTCAATCTGACCTTCGGGTTCTTTGACCTTCAAACCCGCCGGTTGATTGACCCAACCCCTGAATGGATAAAAGCCATTGGAGTTAACGGCTAGCTTATTTCTAGTGAACAAACCTAATTGACATACTGATGCGGGGGCCCGAGAAGTCCACATAGGCCGGAATTCCGGTATAGGGGCTATTAAGCGTTCCCGAAGCGGTTATGCCGTTTGTGCCCACACCTGTCAAATTACTAAATTTGAGCATCCGGTAGCCCAATCCAAAATCAAGCGCCAGGGTTTTGTCCGCCACCTGGAATAATTCTAACTGAACTTCGCCCAAGCCGCCGATAGTTGAGCCGCCCAGTCCAATTTGTCCCTGAGCACCGTTGTCCCATTTAATTTCAGAAGCGACCAGGCTGTAATAACCGCCCTCGATATGAAACACTAAGCTCATAGCCGAGTTCATCGGAATCAAATATTTAGCGGACAAAGCTCCTCCCGCAGCGTATGAATCCCATTCCACAAACTGACTGCCTAATTCGGAACGGGTTACAGGCGAGGCGATTCCCTCTAAATGCAAACCAAGTTGAAACTCATTAAGGATCGTGTAATCAGCGCCGCCGTTAAATTCCCATCCCGTATGAGAAGAAGCCGCCGGTACTAAATTAGGTCCAAAAAAGTCATTAAAGTTTTGGATATCACCAAACCAAACCGCTCCACCAAAATCAAACGTCAGCGTATTTTTCTCAGGCAGGTTATAACGGGCCAGCCCCTGATAGACATAAGGTTTGAAACCTTTAAAGTGAATCGGCGCGTGCTCGCCATTCCGAGGAACCGTCGGTGTCAAGACATCCACAAATGGAGGAATAACTACTTCCACCTTTTTAGTCGGAACCAGCGTGGGCGTGGAGGTATTAGCCAAAACACCGAAGAAGGTTGGCGTTGCCGTAGGCGTGAAGACGGGTGTGGATGTATTCACCAAATGCCCCAAAAAGCCGGGCGTCGAGGTTGGGGTCGCTAAAGTCGGGTTATAAATCATGGGAGTGCTGGTAGCTGTGGGAATCGCCATCAATTCAAAAGTGGGTGTAGCCGTAGGGCCGCCAAAGACTTGAGCCACGAACTTTCGCAGTTCGGGGTTGTTCGGGTTAATCGTCAAGCTCATGTCATAGGCCGCTTTCGCGTCGCCCATTTTGCGGATTTGAATATAGCAACCGCCCAAGTTTTGGTAAGCCTGCCAATTTTTAGGGTCAATGCGGATGGCGAGCAAATAATCCTGAATAGCGGTGGTGGTGTCGTTTTCTTGTAAAGCGTCTTGGGCGGCTTGCATGTAATCTTGGGCAGTGGGAGCCTGTTGGCTCCAGGCGAAGGACGTCAAACCAGACAGCACTAATATCGTTATCAACAATAGCTGCTTCATATACACTTGTCCCTTCTTTGGCCTTCAAGTCAAAGTGAGATGATTGTAAAGCAAACGAGTTACATTATTGAAACAAAATATTGATGCGTAGTGAATAATAAACAGGCTGGCAATTTAAAAGTTAGTCGTCGCTGCGCCGCAGAACATGGCCCGGATAACGGCCCGAAATACCGTTCTCATCCAAAACAGTTTGACCGTTCACCAATACCAGTTTAATACCGTGGGGAGGCTCCCAGGGCGAAACAGCGGTCGCGTTATCCCCAATTGTTTTATAGTCAAATACCACCACATCAGCGCAATAGCCCGCTTTCAATAAACCTCTGTCTTTCAAGCCCAGCAATTTAGCCGGCTCAGCCGTCAGACGGTTCACCACCTCCGAGAGACGTATGACTCTTTTGTCCCGAACATAACTCCCGATTAAACGCGGAAAGGCGCCCACATCGCGGGGATGAGCGATATTGCCCGTTGAATCCGAGCCAAACAAGACATTGGGGTCTTGGATTTTCTTAATCAACCCCTCTTCAGAAAGACCGTGATAACAGATTTTCACGTCGCCGCCATTTTCAAGCAACAAAGCCAGCACCGCCGACTCTTCGGACATTTTTCGTTGTTTAGCTAAATCCTTGATGGTGAAACCCAAAAAGCTTTTGAAGGCTTTCGAGCGGACACGAGTAATTTCAATTTTGTCTCCACCGCCATATTCCTGAAGACGGCGGTGGATATTATTAAGAATGTCAGTGGTTTTGGCATCAGTGTGATAAGAAGCCCATTGAATCGATTCGGGCTTCAAATATAAAAATTGAAACAAAGGCAGTTGAACTTCATTACCCCAAAAATCGTAGGGATAAACTGTAGCGTAAACTGAAAGTCCTTTTTCCCGCGCCTGTTCCAAAAGCAAAAGGCCGCTTTCGGTCTGATCCCAGTTGCTTGGCAACTTAAAAAGAAGATGTTGAATAATGACCGGCACTTTATCAACTTGTGCCACCTGAACGGCTTCCTGAATAGCTTCCAAAACATTTGAGCGGTAGTTGCGGATGTGAGTGTAATAAGCGGCGTGAGGATATTCTGAAAGAACGGAAGTGAGTTCTTGTAACTCAGCCGGTTCACACCACTCACCCGGCTCATAGCCTAATCCGCTGGATAAACCAAAAGCTCCGTCCTTGAGAGACTTCTGCACAAAGGCCTTCATTTTTTGCATCTCATCCGCGGTAGCCGGTTTTTGGCGGCCCGTTTTCACAAACCAATCCCGTACCGAACCTTGCCCGATTAAGGTGCCCAGGTTAATCATGCTGTGTTGTTTTTGGATTTTGGTGAGATTCTTATCCACATCTAAAACGGAAAAACCGCAATTGCCCGCCAAGCCCGAGGTAATGCCCTCTTCAATCGCTCTACTTTGTTCGCCAAAGGACCACAGAAGATCATTGTGCCGAAGAATGTCAATAAAGCCCGGGGCTACCACCAACCCCTTCACATCCACTTCCCGAACCGCCTGATAAGCCCCCAAATCGCCGATTTTAGCGATTTTCCCCCCTGCCATAGCCACATCTGCCCTATAAGGCGCCTGCCCGGATCCATCCACCACTAAACCGTTTTTAAGAACCACGTCATAAAAAGGGGTCTCAACGGCGCCGCTGTTAAAGGCGCCAAAGAGAAAAAGAAAAATAAAAACAAAACCTTTTTTCAAAACAAACTCCCCTGGTTATCGGCTCAATACAGAAATAAATCCGCCGTCATGCTCGCCTGTCGGTAAAAAGGTTAAGCCCAAATCATCTTTAATGATTTCAGGATAGCCTTCGGGAACCTTGAGTTCGACCGGCTTGAACTCGGGATAATCTTTAATGAAATTCTCAACAACACGTTGGTTTTCCTCATGTTCCAGCGAACAAGTGCTGTAAACCAAAAAACCTTTGGGATAAAGATGGCCTTGAGCTTGAACCAGCAAATCTTTTTGTTGATCCGCGTGCTCAACCACATCTTTCGGAATCAATCTCCAGCGCAAATCAGCCCGGCGGGACAAAACTCCCGTACCGCTGCAAGGAGCGTCCACCCAGGCCAAATCAAACTTTTGAGCAGGTGACAGTTTGGTAATTTCGTGATCAAACACCGATACCTGTTTCAAGCCGATACGGTTGATGTTTTCCACTAAACGCTTACGTCGCTCGACCGAGGCGTCGCTGGCCATCACTTGGCCCTTTTCACCCGTTTTCCAGGCCAAGCCGATCGTTTTACCGCCTGGCGCGGCGCAAACATCCCAAACACGCTGGCCTTCTTTCAAAGGCAGTAAATCCAGCATGGCTTGAGGAACCCAGTCCTGCACAATCCATTCGCCCTTTTGAAAACTTTCACCTGAAAACAAACCGCCTTCATGGCTTTTGAGACTCAAGGTATCCACCGGCCAAACCGTTTCGTTAACCCGAACGTTTTGACGGCCCAAAGTTTCAATCACACTGGCCCGAGAACCTGGAGCCACCCTCAAATAAACCGGGTGCGGCAAGTTATCCGCTTTGAGAATTTGATCTACCTGTTCAGGCGTCATGTCTTTCGCCCAGCGTTTTACCAGCCAAGTGGGATGAGAGTATGTGAGCGCCAAAGTGTCAATTTCACTTTCGCCTTTGATCACCCGTTCAGCCTTTTTGGTTTCGGCCGTACGTAATACAGCGTTCACAAACCCGCTCAAGCCTTCCTGCCCGCCCTGCTTGGCCAAGTTGACCGATTCATGCACTGCCGCATGAGGCGGAATACGATCGAGGAAATAAAGCTGATAAAGACCTAAACGCAGAGCGATCTTAATTTCTACCGGCAACTGGTCATAGGAAGTGGTGCAAAAAGAAGCCAAATGGTAATCCAACAAACGTTTTTGCCGGGTACAACCATAAACCAGTTCGCGAAGCAACGCTTCATCTTCCGGTTTTAAATAGCGCTTCAGTTCGAGAACATCTGAAATCTTGGCGCCCTTCTCCATGCTGTAGAGCGACTTGGCCGCTTCTAGGCGCGAAGGTGAAACCGTATCCCGGGGGCTGGTCACCGGGCCGCGATCCATGCCAGGGCGGCCTGGATTAAAATCACGGCGGCCTGAATCATGTCGATTTTGAGAAAACTGAGGCCTCTGACCTGAATGCTGTGGACGGTTGTTAAACTGCGGACGGCCCTCAAAACGAGGCTTGGGAGTATAAGGCGCCTGCAAAGCCGGATTCGCTGGCGCGCTGGGCGCCGTTGGTACGGAAGCTTCCGCCCGAGGCTGCTCAACTTTAGGCATTTCCACCGCCGACTTAACCACAGGGATTTCCAACTGCTGTTTTTCACCTGTGTGGATGTCACCCGCCAAGGCACTCGCCTTGGTTGTCCCAGTTCTTTTTTTATCAGAACTGGCGCGCACGGGTGTTTCAGTCGGCGTCTTTTTCTTGATCCGGGCTTTTGGAGCCGATTTCTCTTTAACCGCTTTGGGTGTGGTTTTTTTAACTGGCGTCGTTTTCGGCTTTGCCTTCAAAGGCTTTTTGACGGCGGTCTTTTTAACGACAAGGGCCTTAACCGCTTTTTTAACTGTTTTTTTCTTGGTTGGTTCACTCATGACAGTATTTCTCCCGGCTTAAAATCAGAGTGGCCTAAAGTAAAATCGTACGCTTTCATTCGTTTCTTTCCGGGCGGCTGTAATTCTTTGATCAAAACAGTCCCTGACCCCGTGTTAACCAAGATGCCGTCTTTATTAACGGCCATGATCTCACCGGGTTTCTTTTTATCGTTTTCGCCGCCCTGAGCCGCAGCGGACAACAGTTTCAAATTCAGTTCTTTCCATTGCGTCTCAGCCACGGGCCAGGGGTTAAGCCCCCTAATTTTATCCGCCGCCTGCTGCGCCGTTCCATCCCACCGCACCCGGCATTGTTCCCGTTTCAAGCTGGGAGAATAAGTCGCCGATAAATGATTCTGCGGCTGCCGGGGCGCTTTGCCTTGCTTTAAAAGTTCCAACGCTTCCAGCAAGCCTTCGGCCCCCAAAAGCGCCAGGCGGTCATGCACTTGACCCGTGGTCTCATCCGCGCCAATAGGCGTTTTGCGAAGGAGAAGTATATCCCCTTCGTCCATTTTTTCGTTCATATACATGATCGTCACACCCGTTTCCTTTTCACCCGCCATCACGGCGTAATGAATGGGCGCTGCGCCCCGGTACTTGGGCAAAATGGAACCGTGAATGTTTAAACAGGCTAACTGGGAAACTTGTAGAACCGAAGAGGGCAAAATCTGCCCGTAAGCGGCCACGATCGTCACATCGGGCTTTAAAACCTTGAGTCTCTCAACCGCTTCCGGAGCTTTGATTTTCTCCGGTTGATAAACTTCTAACCCCAGTTCCAGCGCAACCTTCTTCACTGGCGAGGCTTTCAACTCCAAACCCCTACCTGCCGGGCGGTCTGGCTGAGTTACTACTAAAAGAACTTCATAGTTGTTTTGACGCAAAGCTTTGAGAGCAGGCACGGCAAAGTCCGACGTGCCCATAAAGAGGATGCGAAGGGACTGACTCAATGGAAAACCTTTAGGAAGTACAGGTTAACAGGTTGCTGAAAAAGTCCAAAAACGGACTTTTTCATATTTATGAACAAGCCACGAATAATAAAAACATATGTTAAGTGGCTCGTTCTAACCCATGGCTGTCGACGGGATGCTAAAAAATAATTTTTAAGCATCCCGTTAAAGTCTCGCGGCTTGCTTGAAGTTTCTTTTCAATTCATCCAATTGCTTTTTAAGGAAAATGCGCTTAACTGCGGAAACCTTTTGAATAAATAACTGACCGTTCATGTGATCAATCTCGTGAAGAATACAACGGGCCAACAAACCTTCAAATTCATAAACTTTTTCTCGGCCCTGAACATCCTGTCCTTTTACCTTCACCTTAAACGAACGCTCTATTTCTTCGCGGACATCAGGAATAGAAAGACAGCCTTCTTCGATAGTTTCTTTACCCTCTTCATTCAAAACAACGGGATTACAAAGAACCAACGATTCGCCCTTATCTTCCAGGTCGTAACGTTCATCCATCACCATCATCCGGATGGCTTCCCCTACCTGGATCGCTGCTAAACCCACACCATTAGCGTCACGCATGGTCTCGGTCATCTCAGAGGCCAATTGCTTAAGTTCGTCGTTAAATTGGGTCACCGGCTTACTTTTGAGTAAAAGTCTCGGATCGGGATAAAGAACAATAGGGCGTGACATGAAACAACCTCGTTTTTGATTTCTGTTTAAATTATAAGGTTATTTAGGGACCGACTCAAGACAAGGAAGACGTACTTTTCAGAGGAACTTTAGTGATTATTTCTTTAAATTCAGCCGTTGCCCGCTGAACATCGGTTGCGCCCACAATTCCCGTCACTACCGCTAACCGGCGGGCGCCTGCCTCTAAAACCGCGGCCGCATTATTGTGTTTAATACCGCCAATAGCGAAAAATGGCAGGGCTTGTTTCCAACCACTTACCTGCCGGACATATTCCAGCGTAACCGGCGGAACCACATTCTTTTTTGTCTGTGTGGGATAAACCGGCCCTACACCAATATAATCCGCCCCATCAGACAAAGCCTTACGGGCCTGATCCATCTCGTGGGTCGAAACCCCCACAATTTTGCCTGGGCCAATTATTTTACGGGCCGCGTCCACCGGAAGATCATCTTGGCCCAAATGAACTCCATCCGCGCCTGTCAACTTAACGATATCCGGACGGTTGTTCACAATGAATAAAGCGTTATAGCGTTTGGTGAGAAGACGAACTTCATGAGCGACTTTTAAAAGCTCCCAGTCAGTCATCGAATATTCACGGAGCTGAACAATGTCCGCCCCGCCCTTTAACGCCGCTTCAACCACCGAGGTGGTCGTGCGGCCCTGGGACAAAACCTGATCCGTGACCAGATATAGTCTTGCCGCCGTCAAACTTTCAACAAGACTGGAACACATACTAGAAATCCTTTAATGGAGTAGAGGCCTGGGCGTAAAGCTTTTTGGGAATACGTCCCGCCAGGTAGGATAAGCGGCCCGCCTCACAGCCGTTCTTCATCGCATAGGCCATCTTCAGGGGATCTTTCGCGTGGGCAATGGCGGTGTTTAACAGAACCGCTACCACCCCTAACTCCATGGCCATAGCCACATCGGAAGCGGAACCCACACCCGCGTCAATTAAGACCGGACACTTTAGCTTTTCAAGAATGATACGGATGTTATTCGGGTTCAAAACGCCCTGGCCTGAGCCAATCGGCGAACCAGCGGGCATCACCGCATGGGCACCGGCCTGTTCTAACTTTTGCGCCATCACTGGATCGTCTGAGGTATAGGTCATGACCGTAAAACCTTCTTTGACCAAAATCGTCGTAGCTTCCAAAGTGGCAATAGGATCCGGCAGCAATGTTTTTTCATCATACAAAACTTCAAGCTTCACAAAATCCGATATACCTGTGGCCCGCGCTAAGTGGGCGACTCGAATAGCTTCCTCCGCGCTGTAACAACCCGCCGTATTCGGCAGGAGGGTGTATTTTTTAGGGTCAATAAAATCCAAAAGGGTCTTTTCGCCTTTTTTATCCAAGGCGACCCGGCGCAAAGCCACTGTCACAATCTCGGTGCCAGAAGCTTCTAAACATTCGCCCATCAATTCGTTAGTGGGATATTTGCCCGTCCCTACCAGAAGGCGGGATGTAAAAGTCTTGCCATTGATCTGATAAGTATCTTGTGTTCGAATTTGTTCTAAGGTCGTTGTCATTGGTTCTCCAATTCAAAATTAGTAGTTCGGCGCGTCAGCGCCGTCAGCCGCCCCCCACAAATTGAATAAGTTCTACCTGATCGCCATGAGCCAAGTTTAAACCGGCCCTTTTATCCAGCTGTATGATCTGGCGGTTTACTTCCGCCACCACAGTTTCCTTACGCACACCCAATTGTTGGATTAATTCTTCGAGCGTAATTTTTTCAGGAAAATCTTTATTTTCGCCATTGACCACAATATTCAAACCCGACCTCATTCAACCGGAATAACCGCCATCTTTGTCGACCAGGGTTTTAATTTCAAGCCTTGGTATTAAACTGCCTCAAAACCTCAAAAATTCTGGTTTCTAAATCATTTTCATCAAAGCTATTTTCAATATCCAAAAGACGGTTCAAGGCCACCCTGGCCACCGCAGCCGAATTGAGCCGGCTATCCTGCGCCTTAAGCCGCTCGAGGATTTGGGTTTGAAGCGCGCTTAGTTTGAACTTTTTGGACTTCCCTTCCAGCTTCTTTCTCTTTTTGGGTTTCCTAGCTGTTTCGCGCATGGTTTTCAGCTTATTGACTGTTTGTTCCACTTTAGTCTTGGGTGGAAAAAAAGCTTTCTCTACTGACTGTTTAGAACTTTGCTCTCTTTCGGCGCGGAGTTTTTCAAGTCTCGCGATTTGCTTCTGAGCTTCGGTTAAATGTTCTTGTTCGTCACTCATGAACACCCTCTCTCCCGTCCCCAGATCAGGGGCCAATTTCTTTCTAACCACGGACCTAAAAAATAAACACTGGTTCCTACAATCGAACCCGCCACCACATCCACAAAATAATGATAACGGCCGTAAATAGTTCCGGCGAAAAGCGCCACCGTCAAAAACAAAACCAGGTTTTTCCAACGTCCTAAATAAGGATAGGCCATTATACAAATAATGGTCGCCGCGATATGGGAACTCGGAAAAGACCCGCCAGGAAAAGCGTTATGCTCTACCGCCGATTGAAGCCAATCGGACACCCAATAGCCCTTCAGCGCGTCCCTCAGGCCCGGCACATAAAAACGGGGACTTTCCGCCGGAAGGAAAATAAAAAGCAGATAGCAAAAATAGTAGGTAAAACTGAGAGAAAACATAAAAGACCTGAATTTGGAAGAAGGCGCCCTAAAGTAAATCACCAAAGCGGACAAGGGCATCAAAAGGAAATAAAAACTGTAGCCAATACTAAAAAACTCATTCAAAAGACGAACAGGCGGATAAAACTGCTGAAAATTCCAAACTCTCCGCCCAATGCGGCCCAACTCGTCATCCACGCTGATCAGACCTTCGTCCAGCGTCCAGTCAAAATACTGGTGCACTAAAATGCCGATTTCTTTGTAAAAAAACAACATGGCCGCCAAAGGATAAAAATCCTTCACAAAACGAACGACCGGGTTTTTAACATCCTTAACGGCCCAAAGTAAAAAAAGAATGAGTGAAAATATCAGCGCATGTTGTTCCACCAACTGAGTTTTGATGTCCATCGGTAAATTGCCTGTCGCCACGACGATCGAAATAGCGACTTGATAAAACAAAACCAGTGAATCCACGGCGTTGAGCCAGTATCCATCATTTGATTTGTCGATAATCCCGCCGTTAGTTTCCGCTACCAAGGTGTAATAACCGTCACTTCCGGAGGTTTTCCCGCTTGCGCCATTTTCTTGGTGTAAAGAACCGCCTCATCATGTGATTTATCAGCTTTAATTCTCAGCACCGCGATGGAGTAATAAGGTATTTCATAATCAAAGGTTTGATTTAACCCGGCATCAACCGAAATTTCGGATTCTTTGGCGTTTAAAAGAATTTTAGGATGATAGTAGTTGCTGCCTTTATTCATGATCAAAAGGGTCACGTCTTTGGTTTTGGTATCCTGCGTTGCGTAAACCGACGCGTTGCCATTTTGAACTTGCGCCCAAATGACCTTACCCTTCATATACGAACTCATCAAACGCAAAGCCCAATAGTCCGGTTTCGCCCCAGTTGAGTTAAAAAAGTCCAGCGCCCCATTGCCGCCTAAATAGGAATAGAAAGCCATCGGCATATGATCTTTCATCAAAGTTCCTGCCTGCTCCGCCACCCAAACGGCCGCCCAAAAGCTATTCGGCCCGGAATCTTCAGCGGGTTTAGGCGTCGCCGTCGGAGTGGCGTTTTTGGCCGCAACAACCGTTACCACAGGCGTGGGCGTCATGGTCACTTTAGCGGTCAAGGTATTATCCGTGGATTCGATGCAAACATTGCCGCCTGTAATGACCAGCGGTATATAAACATCCGCATTGATAGCGATGCGGCTCTTAAGACCGCGGGTGAGTGTTTGCATGTGACGAACATTATCCAAAACGCTTCCCGGGTTACATTGAGAGGCCTTAAGCGAGCCATAGTGATGAACCGAAACCATATTAACAATGTCGCCGTCAAACTGAATAAAGGGCGTCAGCCAATCATCTTCCGACGAAGTGTAACGCCATGCCAATTCAGGCCCCATGATCAGAACCGAAGGATCAACCTCTTTGACAGCGTTATAAATTAACCGAAAATCATTGATGTAGTGATAGACGTTATATTCAGCAAACTCAGTCCCCGCCCGTTTGTCGGCATAAAGATCCGGTTCATCACCGATGGTCCAATAAACTACATGTTCTTGCTTGTCGACATTGCAGTGGCGCACCCAATCAGCCGCCACCGAAGAATCGTCGGGATGAATGGGAAGTTCAATCATCGGCTCCGCGCCCAATTCCCTGGCATACTGAACAAAATAATCCAGCGCCGCGTATTGAGCTTCTTTCGAAGAGTTCAACTGATCCGTCCCCACCAGCTTCAAAACATTTAGCCCAATGGGTTTAAGCCAATCCTTAAGAGGGGTCATCAACCCGGTCAAATCGCCAGTGGCCGGCACTTGAAATGCCTGACCATAAAAGGCCGGCCCCACCCCGTCATCCGAGGTCAAAAAATCCGGTAGTTGTTTTAACTTCACGACCACTGGTTCGTTTTTACGATCTATAGAAACCAGCGATGTTCCATAACCATCGCGCCGGGCATACACCACAGTTTTTTCATACACTTTCACTTTATCCAGCGTGAAATGACCCGCATTATCCGCGGTCACCGTTATCGTTTTGGGCCAGGTCGCGACCAAGGCGCCCGAAACAGGTTTTCCTTCTTCATCCAATACTGAGCCTGTCACTGTGCGGCGGCCCCAATAGGTTTGTCCTTTAGTTCCGTCCGCCACCAGGCTGGCATAAAGGTTATCTTGATCATTTTGCGGAACAGAAACCTCTGTCTTACCTATCCATTGAAGCGTTCCCCACAAAGATGGATTTTGCCAGCTCAGGGCGTTTCCGGTTAAATCCAATTGAAGCGTCCGGTTGCCGCTGCCGGAACCGCCCGCATCTAACGCCAGATTAAACCGGGTACGATTGCCAGGCTGAATTTGCAGTCCCTCAAAAAAAGTTAAAGGAACGCAGGCTTCCAGAATATAGCCGTGCCCCGTCGCCCGGGCCATAATCCGGCCGCCGCCAATTCGCTTTTCTTTATTAAAGCAAAACATCTGGGGGTTATTGCAGCCGGAGCCGGGAGAGAAACCGATGTGGTAGTCATTCTTCGAAATACGGCTCGGATGATCCGTTACCGGATTAGTGGAAAGAAAAAGTTCAACACAATCACCGTCCCACAAAGACAAACCGCCGTTATCATTTACCACACCCGATGTTTTTTGAACAATCGCCGAGAGATATAAATATTGAGCGTCATAGGTAATAAAGATTCGTCCGTTGAAATCATCCTTGGTTTTCCAATTTAAAATGCCGTAAGTCACCTGCGACTTTTCATTTAAAAGGATCATCCGGGTAACGGGCCAATCCACCAGATATCCGTCGACGCGGATCGATTTGGAGGTTTCATCAATGGTGATTGGCGAAGGCGAAGACGGGGTCGCGGTTGAAGTTTGGCTCCAACCTGACGAAGGACAGAAAAGAAAACAGCTGAGAACTAAAACAAACCAGAAAGCTCTATTGGTTTTGGGTGTTCCCATGCGAAATCCGTTAACTTCAGAATTAAACTTTAAACCGTCTTGATCAGTCTAGTTCAATACCACAAAACAAAAAAGGCCGGAGGGTTCCGACCTTTTTGACGTTACAACTTAGGATTTCGACTTGCCTTAGATGGGGGCAACGAGGGTCGTTTCACCCATTAACCATTGATCCACACCCTTAGCCGCGGAACGGCCTTCGGCGATAGCCCAAACAATGAGCGATTGGCCGCGGGTCATATCCCCCGCCACAAAGACGCCCGGAACATTGGTCATCTTATTAGCGTCAGCCTTCACGTTAGAGCGTTGATCCAGCTCAATGCCCAACTTTTCAAACAGGGGATTCTTTTCAGGGCCGGTAAAACCCATAGCTAAGAAAACCAGATCAGCCGGGATTTCAAACTCACTGCCCGCGATTTCTTGCAATTTTGGCGGACCAGCGGGCTGAGCGATCCACTCCACCTTTACAATTTGAAGTTTTTTCAAAATACCATTTTCACCCAAGAACTGCTTGGTAGAGACACTATAAAGAATCTCGCCGCCCTCTTCGTGAGCCGGAGCCACACGCAAAATGCGGGCCCATTGCGGCCAGGGATTATCCGCCGCGCGGGCCGCGGGAGGTTTTGGCAAAAGTTCTAACGAAGTGACGCTCTTCGCGCCTTGACGATGCGCTGTACCAATACAGTCCGCGCCCGTGTCGCCGCCGCCCAAGATCACCACATGTTTGTCTTTAGCGTGAATCT
>Ga0206920_1156_pt1 | contig 13464 bp, 13 predicted proteins | sample Alteio_BWOrgHeat_65_FD_152934 | JGI IMG/M metagenome (GOLD analysis project Ga0206920, IMG submission 152934) | Enriched cells from forest soil in Barre Woods Harvard Forest LTER site, Petersham, Massachusetts, United States -... | ecosystem: Environmental > Terrestrial > Soil > Temperate forest >...
TTCATCAAAGGTCATGGTACTTATGGTGTGCCGAGTTGTTTTGCTTTGTCGTTTTCTTTTTCTTTTATCTTTGCTGGATAGCCTGACGCCATCTTGCGATTTTGTAGAGGTTGGTTCAGAGGTAGCAACAGTTTGCTCCTTTGTTTGTGCAGATTTCTTATCTTCAATTTTTGGAGCAAATAATGGCTCATCTAAAGATAGATGAATATCAGTCAAGGCATTCTCTGCGGTGATGGTAAAGTTAGCTGAAGCTATAGCTATCAAGTAAGCCGATATAAAAAATTGTCTTTTTAACATGATTTCCTTTGTGTATATAATCCCAATATCATGATTTTGCTTAACAAAATCGCTGCATCATCTGGAGGATTGATTTTAGCATACACGTTTTTGCAGCAAAGAGAAGTCGCTCCTAGGTTTCTAGGGAGTTTTATTTTTTGTCAGAATTTGAAACTTGTTGGTTGTTGTTTCGAGATGACAGCATCGCTTTAAGTCTATTGATTTCCGTCTGGCTTTCTTCGTACATTGTTTTATATAGTTCTGCTTGGCTAGCTGAAAATCTCAGTTTATCTCTTTGTAAAAGAAGTGGGCACCAAACTTTTGCTGGTAGGCTGCTAAAAAAAACGCTCTGCGAGTTAGCATTTTGCAGCGAGGCATCCATGTCTCGTAAAAACTTATCACCTTCACGAACTTCTTTAAGGCTCAAAACTACCTGTAAAGTTCTTTCGCATGTTTCTGTCTGAGTTTTAAGTCTGGCAATTTTTGCTGCATTAGTTTCTACAGAAGCTGATCCAGCAGCAGAATGGGCTACGGTGAATGCGATAATAATCGTCGTTATGCATAGTTTTTTATTCATAGGGATCCTTTTAGTAGTGATTTTTTTAAAAAACATTGTTATAGAGCCCTTTTTAAGGTTATATATTTGTGCTGTGTGTGTCTATAATACAAACGAAAAAACAAAGCAAAAGGCCAAAAAGATCAAATGCAGTTATCATAACAAATTACACCCCATATCTCTTGATCAAGACAAGTTTTTTTATCATCCAGTGTATTATGTTTGCAGATTGCTTCTAAAGAATAGTACTTTTAAGAGTAAGTTTGAGAAGAAAATCCAATAAAGTTGGGCCAATGTAAACAAATAACCCATGGGAGCTTTGAATGAATATAAAGGTAACGAAATTAATTGCATGCATAGGCATAGCATTTAGTTCAACACATATGAATTGCTCGTCTGATCAACCAGCACAGACCGCCGGATTAGCGTCTATAGCAGCGGCACCTTCTGTTGCTAATCCCACAGAGCCTACTAAAGAGGATTCAAGGTGCTGGTTAGCTGAGGATCGTGCAAGCAACAACGGAAAGGCAGTGCAGGTATGGAGACCGGTTGGCTGGAAGCCTTTAAATCCATTGACATATAAAGAAGACAAAAATATTAAATGTGGTGGGCATGAACTAACGGAACAAGAATATTTCGATCTATATACTCAGCTGGCATTTGAATATGACCATCCCGGCAAAAACATTAACCAGATGTATCCAAAGAAGCCTAGTGAAGAAAAATCTCCAAAAACAAGCGTAGCCGCAGCATTAATTGCATCACAAAACACTGCAAAGCCTTCATCGCCAAAGGCTGCAAAAGCAAATCTGTAAAAGAATATAATCTTGTATTGGGAAGCAAAAGAGATGTTTGTCGTTTCTCAATACAAGATTGGTCGTCATCATAAAACAGCCCCCTCTTTTAATGAGTTAGATTGGGAAAAGGGATCAAATGCATGTGCCAATATTCTTTTGTTTTGCATATCAATCTATCTTTTTAAACCATGTTGTTTTTGCCAACCTTTTGCATTAAAAAAAGTCAACTCTAGGCCTAGAAATTCTATTATGCTATCTTGGTGGCAGATTTTCTATTTTCCCCCACTAGGAGACCATGATGATTAAAAAAGGTTTAGGCGATATTTTATTGGATGCTGGCGTTGTAACCGCCCAGCAGCTAGCAGAATGCAAAAAAGAAACAGATGCAACAGGTAAAAAATTTGAACTTTGTTTGATTGAAAAGAATTTTGCTCATCAAGAGGACATAGCCAAAGCCATTGCCGCCTATGTTGGGGTTCCTTACATTGATAAAATTGTTGATAAAATGGCCGATCTTGAACTTTTGGCGCGTGTTCCATTAAAATTTTTGCGTGATAATAGTGTTGTGCCGGTAATGATTGATGGGCAGGTAACGGTATTAACTGATAACCCTTTGAACTTTCAACCAATTGATGAACTGAGTCTTTTGCTTGGTGGTAATCCTGCAACGGCGGTAGCAACACAAAAAACTATATTGGATGGTATCAATCGCTACTATCCTTTAGAAGGTGCTAAGCAGATGATGGAGGAGTTAGAAGGTGAAGAAGCAAAAGAAATGGGTGCTGTCGATTTTGAAGCGATTGAAGAAAAAGATATTTTGGCGATGGCCAGTGAAGCGCCGATTATTAAGCTGGTAAATCATATTCTATTTCAAGCGGCAAAGCGTGGAGCATCTGATATTCATATTGAATCCTTTGAAAAAGAGATGCGCGTTCGGTATCGCATTGATGGTGTGATGTATCAAGTTATGTCTCCGCCAAAACGTATTCAAGGCGCTCTTGCTTCACGCATTAAAATTATGTCCAATCTTAATATTGCAGAAAAACGCATACCGCAAGATGGTAGAATCGATCTTAAAGTTGCTGGCAAACCAATTGATATTCGTGTTTCGATATTACCTACCGTTTTTGGCGAGCGGATTGTAATGCGTTTGCTTGATAAATCAAGAACTTTTGGTGCGTTGCCAGATTTAGGTTTTAGTGATCGAGATTTAGCGTTGATTAAACAAACAATAGTAAAGCCAAACGGCATTATTTATGTGACGGGTCCTACAGGGTCTGGTAAAACATCTACACTGTATTGCGTTTTGGGTGAGTTAAATACGCCAGAAGTAAATATTGTCACCGTAGAAGATCCTGTTGAATATCAAATGGCGGGTGTTGGCCAAGTTGCAGTAAAGGAAAAAATAGGCTTAACATTTGCCGCTGCTTTGCGTTCCATTTTGCGGCAAGATCCTGATATTGTGATGATTGGGGAAACTCGTGATGCTGAAACAGCCCAAATTGCAATTCAAGCAGCATTGACCGGACATTTAGTGCTCAGTACCTTACACACAAACAATGCTCCAGCTTCTATTACTCGTTTGCTTGATATGGGCGTTGAGCCATATTTAATTGCATCTTCCGTTGTGCTCATGTTGGCTCAACGACTTGTGCGCAGATTGTGCGAAAAATGTAAAGTGGTATATCAACCGTCTAAAGATTTGTTGCTCAGTGTTGGTTTACAAGCAAATGATGTAAAAGGCATAATCTTTTATAACGCCGTTGGATGCGAAGAATGCAATAATACAGGTTATAAAGGGCGATTGGCAATTTTTGAACTTATGGTTATGACGTCTGCTATGGCAAAGCTGACCATGGAACGTGCCGATACTTCTTTATTGCGCAAACAGGCAATTGCTGATGGCATGACGCAACTTCTTGAAGATGGCGTGCGTAAAATCAAAGCTGGTTTGACCACTATCGATGAAGTTCTTTCTGTTGCTGCGATGGAAAATGAAGTGATTGATGCGTGATTTTTTACCATGTTTTGCTATTGAGCTCATCAACAGCTTTTTGAAGATCGCTCAACTGTTCATCAACGAAAGCTAACAATATAAAGTTAGGGTATATAGTTCTTCTTGCGGCAGTAGAAAGAAAGGTTGAGCATTTTGTGACATGGCCCATAAGTATAGGATATTGATTAATTTTTTCTGCATCCTGTTCGCTTCCCGCAAAGGGATTAGTAATAAAATGATTCATGATGCATACAGAATTAGGATTTGAAAAAGCTTGATGGTCTTTTGCATCTTGGCAATCATCTGCTTGTAATTCATCAACCGTTTTAAAGGTTGCTTTATTTGAAAATCCAACATTAGAGATATTGGTAAAACCTTGTTCTTGAATATCTTGATCAACGAATAATACCAATCTTTTGTTGGCTGCAATCATTTGTTTTAAAGTGGGCCAAGGTTGTGATAGATTTGGCACGAAAATATATTGATTGATACCCGATGTTTTAAAATTATCCTTAAGCTGTTGTAACATAGTTCCATTGTGGAGATTAAAAATATTTAAAATGAGTGTAATCACTTCATTGGCAGATGCATCTAAAAAGGATTTTAGCTGAATTAAAACATCGAGTAATTTAACGTTGGTAGTATCAATTTCCCAAATATTCCCTTTAATCGTTTTGTCTATGAAATAAGTGACTTTTGCTTGCAAAATAGTAGGAACTTTTTGTTGCACAATATCTTTAATTTGTTCGGTAATATTTGGTTGCTCAGGGATATGAGCAATCCAAGGGGTATTGGTGGGGGCTATAGGATGAATTGATATATTAAATGAACGAAGGCCACTATTAAGAAAATCGCCTAGATCCCAATGTTGATTGGCAACAGGATTTATTCCTGTATCGTAATCACATACATCCGGTAAAGTTACGCAACTTGTTCCCCTGCACTGTTCTTTTGTGCACGGATTAATATTTGGCACTATGAATCCACGTTTTGTGTTTGAGGTAGCGTTATGCACACTGATTTGTGCAATTTTATTGTATGGCCGATCACATAAGTTCTCTTTGCCATTACATAGTTGAACGTCTGCTGCGTTGATATTCGGTGTGCCTAGTAATAATATCAGTGCTATGTATTTTTTGTGCTTCATAGTAATTTATCTCAACCTTTTTGTCCTTTTTACTTTAATGGTAACATTTTATAGATTCTGGTTGCAATAAAAAATTAAATAAAACTTTAAAAATGTGCGACATGGTTGTTTGCTAAACTCTTGGATTTTTGGCCGTCATTGATTAAGGTGGTCAGTAATGTGCTAGATAAAAAAAGGGGAGAAAATGAAAAAGAATATTCTAGAAGGTTTTTCACTTATTGAATTAATGCTTGTTATTGCCATAGTGGGTATTATTGTTTCTCTTGCATTGACCAATATGGGATTTCTTAATCGATCAATATTGCGCTCAGAACTTGATAAGTTATATGCAACATGCATGTATGCCCAAAAAATTGCGATGGTGACTAATAAAAAACAGATAGTGACGTTTGATATAGCAAAAAGAATGTATAGTTTTAATGGAGCAAAAGTAGTATTGCCTCAATCAATTAATTTTGGTTTCTTGCCCGGAACAAACGGACCACCTTCAGCGCCAAACAATTCTATAACTTCTCCGATAACATTTGCCAAACACCAAATAACTTTTAGCCCAAATAGCATAGTACAATCCGGGACAGTTTATTTGGTGGATGAACATAAAAATAGTATGTATGCGCTGAGCTCTCCTATTGCTCAAGTGTCTTTTTTACGAAAATATCGCTTTGACAAAAAGTGGATATTAATAGGATAGTTTTTGTCAACTGACAAACAAGAACTGAGTAATCAGCAATTAGAAATCTATGAAAGCTGAATACTAAATGCGATCACTTCTAGCATTTAGGTCGGATATATGCTAGATCGAACTAGCATTTGGTATAAATCTAACCTGGAGGAGAAAAATGATAGTAGATCGTCCCTGAAGCGTGAGCGTGCCTGTCGACCATAGCTCGCCAAGGCGGAAGTCATGGATCGAGCGACGGCTGATTCTGGGACAACAAAAAATCGCATAAAACAAAAACCAATTAAATCTCACAGCTTAAGACGTCTTCCCTGACATCTTCTTGAAATTATATGCATTCAAAGTTTTTATTGTTTTTTGATAGCCCCTTTATGGTATAATTACATATAGAAACTTAGATCGTAGTTTAAAAATTAAATCGATGTTTAAAAGGAGTCCTATGAAGATTTTTACCAAGATATTAATAATAACGCTTTTAAGTGGTGCTATATTACCAGATACAAATGCCGCAGACATTGATGGCAATGATCAATCAGAGGAACAAGGCAATAATGAGTTTAATGCTGATGTTCAAGAGTTGCATCGACAGTTAAGTAATATGAGCCCAGAAGAACTGAGCGAGTTTATGAACCAAGTTCTTCCTGAGGGTCAAGAGGAAAATGCTGATCAAGAAGCTATTCCTCAACAAGAAGATTAAAAGTGGATATTAATAGGATAATTTTTTGATTGTTGAGTTTCCTTATTAGCCAAATCAAGGTATGATACCTATAGGGATTTGGTTAAATGTGGGGAAAAAATGATCAAAAAAATTATATGTGCATTATTACTTGTCTTTGTCGCAGCTGTTACTTACTTTCAAAATGATCAACGAGTTCATGCTGCCGTAGGTGCACAAGTAAAAAAAATGTATGAAGAGGTAGGTAATTGTGCCGTTGACTTCAAGGTGCAAAGCGTAAATCTCTTTATTCCTCGGGTTACGTTGCAAGATGTTAACGTTAAGCCAAAAATAAATTCTTCAAATTTTGCATCAAATTCGTGGTCTTATCAATCGCAAACATTAACATTGAGTTGCACATGGTTCAGTGTGCTTGCTTACGGTATCGTTGATTTATACCTCGATTTGAGGGGGATGCAAGGTCAATCGATAATCAATTCTGGTAAAGTTGCAATTCTTGATGAGCATCTTATTCCTATGATAGAGGCTCCAACATCTGATTATCCCCTATTTTTAAAATCTATAGCATTTAAAGATGCTCATTTTGATCTAGTTTATCCTGCAAGTCATATTAACATTCATTTTGATTGGAATAGTGAATCTAAAAAGATAGAAAGCATATTTAAAACAAATGTTCATCTGTGCACTGGTTCATTGGCATTGGCCAATCGTTCTATAGTAGAGAATATAGCAGGATTAGTTTCTTTTGATACATCATATAACGGCAATGGTATTGTATTTGATCTCGCAGCTGATTGTGAGGCCGATTTGGTTCAACTGCCGCATAATAAAAGAACAAGTTTTATCACTGGTTCATGGCGTGATACTAAAGGTATGTTTGCCATAAAAAGTGCTGATCAATCAGTTAAATTTGAGGATATTAGTATTGACTATGATAACCAAGGTGTTCATGTACATACACAAGGCATCGCACCCATTTCTTATGCATTGCATGTACTTGATTCAGCATTTGATGATATTTCTTTGTGCGGGGAATGTGCGCTGGAGGTAACAGGACTTTTTACTCCATATAGCAGTGAACTGCAGGCAAGTAGCACAATGGGGCAAATGAGTTATGGTGACATTAGGTTCTGTGATGCAGCCACAATAACATGCACAAAAAAAGACAATCAAGTTACTGGTGATGTATTGATTGAGCGTGATATAGTAGGAAAAATTAATGGTCACTGGTCTTTTGACACGGGTACAAACAAAGGGCATTGTAGCATCAGCAATATAGAGCCAATAAAAATTCCAGCGCTACCCTTATGGGACATTGCTCAAAATGCCATAAAGCTTAACTTTGATTTGGATGATACCAGTCTTGGCCAAGGACTTGCCCGCTCGGGGCGACTTTTAAGAGGTTCGTATCATGCAATTGCACATAATGCGATATTGAACTCGGCGTTGAATGTTCAAGGGGCCTTTTCTTTTGATGGTGATTTATGGGCATCTATTGGTGCATTGAATAATGCAAAGTATGAGTGTGCATTGAGAGCAAAGCCGCATTTTCAAATAAAAAAATTGTTGTACACCGATGATCAAGGTAAAGCAATGGTTGATATTAATGCGGATACGCAACATCACAATGAGTTTCAAGGATCCATTAAATTTGAACTATTGCAATCAATAATCAAACAGTTCTTTGATTATAATCTTCAGGGACAAGGGGCATTTAATGTTCAAGGGAAGATTGCAGATGATAGCATCGCTTTGAAAACAAATTTGATCGATGGAAGTGTTATTCGATTACCTGAAACGTATAATGTTATTCATAGTTTGAGCACTGATATGCATGCATATATAAAGCAGAAAAAATTAACTGTACAAGATGTACATTGCCAGTTGTATCGTGGAAGTTTGAAAATGGAAAACGCAGTTGCTACGTTTGACAATGCGTATAATATAGCTTATCTGCAAGCGCCGATAGTATTTGAATCTTGTTTGTTGAATATTAAGAAAGATCTATTTGCTCTGTTTTCAGGGACGCTCAATATCACTAAAGAGATTGATCAGGAGGCATGTATAAAAGGCAATATAATTATTGAACGTTCACAATTAAAAGAAAATCTTTTTTCTGATAAGTTACAAAAAAAACTATTTGCATTTGCTGGTGGCATGTTTGAAGCTAAACCGGGGCAAAATATGGTCTGTGATGTCAGCATTGAAACTAAAGAGCCAGCTCTAGTTGATACGGCATTTTTTCAAGCGGCTGCGCATACGCATCTGCATGTAGCAGGTACCATTGCCGATCCAAAACTTTCAGGTTCGGTAGAAATGCTTTCGGGTTCACTTGCATTCCCTTATAAATCTTTAAATATTATCAAGGGCCATATCTATTTTCTACCAGATCAAATGTATGATCCTATTATTGAGCTTGTGGCAAGTAATAAAATAAAAAAATACGAAGTGTTCCTTCATGTTTCTGGTTCATTGAATAATCATCACATAGCGTTGCAATCAACTCCTCCGTTGACAGATGAGCAGATTGTTGCGTTGTTATTGGTCGGATCGCCAGAGCAATCGCTTAATATAGTGATGCCCGCTTTATTAATGCAAAATCTAAAAACATTACTTTTTGAATCGGATCAATCTCCTTTGCGATTGAACAATATTTTTAAAAGTTGGTTAAAACCATTGAGCAGAATTAATCTTGTGCCCACGTTCAATGATCAAGCTGGACGTGGCGGATTACGCGGGGCACTTGAAATAGAAATTAATGATCGTTGGCGCGCTTTAGTAGAAAAAAACTTTAGTTTATCGGAAGATACTCGATTTGAAGTTGAATATGCAGCATCGGATGATATCACCGTGCGTGGTATTCGTAATGAACGGCGCGATGTGGGAACTGAAGTTGAAATGAAGTGGAAGTTTGGATCGTAGCGTATTCTTTTTTTTGTTTAGTTTTTATTCTTCTCTAGAACTCGCCACCTATTTTGCTTTACATTAAAAAAGATATGAAGCAAAAAAAGGGGGGCGCATGCGGTTAGTCATAAAGTGTTTATTCGTAGCAATGTATGGTTTGGGGGGCATTTCTTATGCTTGGCCACTGAGCAATGATCAAGAGGCATACGCCTATTGCATTACGCACAAAGATAGTTTTATCGCGATTGTGTGGCCAATTATGCAGGGGCATGATGACAAGATTCATAAGATACTCAATAAATATGGCACCATAAAATACCAAAAAAAAGTTTTATTGACGCCAGAAGCTGCGTACCAATTACTTGAAGCTGCTCATTACAATGCCGGTATAAAAAACTGGCAGCAACATTTAGAATGGTATTTTCCACCAGGTACATTTGAAAAAATGGCGCGCATTTTTGTGCTAAAATGTAAAGACACTAAAACTGCAACCAAATGCAAATACGCGGTGAGGAATTTAGTCGATTTGCAATATCGAGCGATACATATTAATGACACTCATGATGAGACTGTTGAGTTAGCAAGATTCTTTTTTATCAGTTGATTTTCGCAACTTTCTTTTTTGCAGCATGGTGTGCTTCATAGCTTTATAGTGATTTGTGGGTAATCCCATTTCGCGACATCTCAAATGATCTGCAATATTTCCATGAATATCGTTTCGTGGGAACAATATTGATCGAAAAAGTTGGCCTTCGCTTACTGGTTTTGGTGTAGATTCGCTAGAAGGTGACGAAGAAGAACTGGAAGAACTAGCGGATGAAGATTGTGGGTCTGAAATTATTTCTCCTGAATCATCGACAATGTGAGCGAATATTTTTTTGGGATTTGCGAATATAGTTTTAATAAGTGGGTGTTTTATATGGCTACATTTGTTCTGAGCTTCTTGAAAGGCAAGATGCACTTTAAAGGGTTGGGGTTCATGGGCAAGCTTATTTTCGGTTTCCTCTGCTAGTCTTATTAAGAGATCTCTATCTGGGCAAGAATGGCTCCATGGTGAAATACGGGCAGCCACGTTCATTCCTGCAATACTTTCTCTTGTCCTTTTCAACTGTGTTTGTAGTTCATCATGTAATTTTTGTTGTTCATCTTTTTCCTCATCGCTCATTTTTCTTGTCTCAGCCATTAAAATATAGGTCAGCAATTTAGCTGGAATTCCATCATGCCGCTTGTGCTCAGCAGGAATTGTTGCTTGAATGAGTGTAATGCCTGGGTAGCTTCCAGCAACGATGTCGGCTTTAGCCTTGAGTAGCTCGTGTACAAAGCGAGGCTCAAGAAAATCACCTATCATGGCAAGAATCAAAGGTTTATTGAAACCTGGTTGCACAGGATTACTAGAGATAGAACCATTAGGATTTGCTCCTTTAGTGAGCAGAAATTTGAATGTTGATAATTGTTTGTGTTGGGTACATGCCATGAGTCCATTACTCCCTGGAAATAACGGCTCATGAGGAGTGCCGCGGCCGCGGCTTGGCGTATGGGAAGTATAAAAGGGGTGAGTAGCAGAGCATTCAAGATTTTGGGTAGTTGCGTAGTTAGGGCAAACGCCTGCATCTACCAGTTGTTCCATACGCGCAAAGAGTTGTGTTTGTTTTGGTTCAAAAACAGAAAATTTGGTGCAATTAAGTTCCAATAAAAGATTTTCGTATTCTTCCTCTCGTGCTCGTTTTAATGTTTCTTTTGGCCTTACTTGCAACTCTTTTGAATCTTCATCTTGATTGCCTCTATGATTTCTGCTTTGTGTAACATCTGCATTATTTTCTTGATCGCCTTTACGTTTTCTACTTGGTGCAGCAGCAGAACTACTCGAAGAGCTGCCATCACCAATATCCATTGAAAAAGTATGTTGGCTAAAAAATATGGTGATTAAGAGTAAAAGGTATTTTTTTATGTGCATAAGAAATGGTCTCTAAATTTTTATGCTTTGTTGCAGGGTTATTTTAATAGTATAAAGGAATATTATTTTCATTGCATTTTTCTTTGTTACTATTAAATCATTGACGGCACAAATTATTATTCGTCGATTTTTAGAAAGCGCAGGGATATACGATGATGAAGTATAAAGGTTACATGGGACAAGTAGTGTACGATGATCAAGCACGCTTATTTCATGGTGATGTCATTGGATTGCGAGCTGTAATTACCTTTCAAGGTAAGACAGTCGATGAAATTGAACAAGCGTTCAAAGATTCGATCGATGATTATCTTGATTGGTGCAAAGATCGCGGGGTAAAACCTGAAAAGCCATTTTCAGGAAAGGTGCATCTCAGATTATCATCAAAAGAACATAAACAAATTGCTCAAGAGGCTGCGGCGCGAAATATGAGTATTAACTCCTTCATCATGGAAAAATTGATAGATCGATCTAAGTAGAAAAGTTCTAATTAATGACACTCATGATGAGACTGTTGAGCTAGCAAGATTCTTTTTTTATCAGTTGAAGCTCGTAGTTTTCTTTTTTGCAGCATTGTGTGTTTCATAGCGTTATGGTGATTGGCACAAAGAGACGTCTTTTTTATTTATATGATTCGCGGAGAGTTGTTGCTCTATTGACAAGTTGTTCAAGGCGATTAAGTAGTTCGGATGATGGTCCGATTGGTGAATTGGAAGCGAAAAGAGGTGCAAGTTCTAGTTCAATGCTTTTGAGGTCTTCATTATAAGTTCGTACTTCTTGCCAAATTTGCGGGAGCCTTTTTAATTCTTCAGTATCAAACTGTGAAGTTTTTCTGATTAGTTTCACGCTTATTGCACTGACTGCATGGTCTTTTTTGTGTTCTGCTTTTAGAGTGGCCGCAGCTGCAGCAGAACTACTCGATGAGCTGCCATCGCCAACGTACATTGAAAAAATATGTTGGCTAAAAAATATAGTGATTAAGAGTAAAAAGTATTTTTTTATGTGCATAAGAAATGATCCCTAAATTTTTATGTCTGGACAATTTATTCCCAGCGCCACCATGTCGAACGCTCCAATTCGTATGCTTGGCAGAGCTTTTGTATAGCCGCTATTTCATGAGAATTTTTTAAGCTGTTTTTTTCCGATGTTAAACGAGTAAGCGTTTGCTGTACTGTCGCATGCTTGTGATTAAAAAGAGCGATATCTAAACACTGTATTTCATGGTTTTTTTTCTCCATGATGTTTTCTTCAGTGAATAATTCTGGAACCTGCACACTTTCCTGAGAAGATATTGTCACAGCATATTTCATACCTCCAGAAGCGCCTTTTTGGAGAGATATTGTTGCGTTATGTTTTATATCTCTAGATCCCGTAGCGCTAGCTTGGCATGTAAACGATTTAGCTTGTTCCATCCATTTACGATATTCTGGATTAGATTCACAAGCGCTTTGTTGCTCTGAAAATGATGTAGCTTGTTTAAACCATTCAAGTCGAGCTTTAGCCTGATCCTCAATAATACGCGTTTGTTGAATGGGAAAAGAGTCGTCTATTTCTTGTAATGCTTCTTTTAATTCTTTGGGCAGATGTTCTGATTTTTCTAGTTCATCTAAATCATATTTTACCGGCTCCGCGCTGGCCAATAAAGTTTGTTGAAAAGTACCCATGAGTAAAATAATAAAAGCTATTTTTGTTATATTTTTCATGGTGTTGCCCTCTTTTAATAACAAAGTAAGTTGGTGATATGTGATTATGGTAAAATATTATGACTAAAAATGCGAGATCTCGAGCTTTAAAAAAAATGTTATTCGCTGTGAAAGCAGGTTAAGTTTCTGATTTTTTTGTCTAAAATTTCTTTTTCTGCAAGAATCTTTCTCAATTTTATTGAGTACTGTTTACATATTTCCATTGTGTTGTGGGCTTGTTTGAATAATGGAGCTTCTTCAGGAGTTCCTTTTGTTTGTATAGAACGTTTACACGCTTTTAGGCGATCTGCTCTTGCAGTTGAGTATAGTTTTTCAATGCGTTCTTTCTCTTGATTGATGACTTCTCTTTCTTCTTTGCAGCTTGTTACACACCGTTGCCAATCTTCATTGCTTGTTGTCCTAGTGACAATTGGAAAAAGCAAAATATTATGAACAAAGGTGGTTGCAAAAATCACGGCGTATATTATTCCAATTTTATTATTCATTGTGGTCCTTTATTTAAAATAATGAGCGAATACGCATGATTATAATAAGAGGTCACAATAAAAAATGCCAGATCTCGTGCATGAAAAGCAAAAAATGGTATAGTGCATAGCAGAGTTTGAAATAAGCATACAAATTCCGTCAACCCTTCGACAAAGCTCAGGGAGGACGGAATGGAAATTATCCCCCCGTCCTCCCTGAGCTTTGTCGAAGGGGGCAGAGGGGGTAAAATAAATCTGCAAAAAAATTTATTGTAAAAGGTATAGAGCAAATGAAAGCATCCCATTATATTCACA
>Ga0206920_1158_pt1 | contig 13258 bp, 13 predicted proteins | sample Alteio_BWOrgHeat_65_FD_152934 | JGI IMG/M metagenome (GOLD analysis project Ga0206920, IMG submission 152934) | Enriched cells from forest soil in Barre Woods Harvard Forest LTER site, Petersham, Massachusetts, United States -... | ecosystem: Environmental > Terrestrial > Soil > Temperate forest >...
GCGCCTGACGCTCGGCTGTCTCGTACTGGCGGGACTGTCGCTGACGCTTGCGGTGTGGGTGCATCGCGAACTTGCGCCGATGGGGTCGCACGGACATACGACGCGCAGCCTGGTGGTGCTTTGGGCGCTTTCCGGAAGCACGATCCTGGTAACGGCGCTGACGCTGGTCTTTGTGCTGCGGCCGGTGCAGCAGCTCTCGCGCGATATCCGGCGCATCTCATCGGGCGACCTGGCGCATCGCAGCGAGTGGGGACGGGCGGGGACGGGCAACGACAGCTTTGGCGTGATTGCCAATGAGATGAACCGGCTGGCGGTGCAGTTGCGCGAGGTGCGGGAGACGGAAGCCGGACGGCGGCAGATGGAGTTCCAGCTCTCGGACGCGGTGTTGCAGTCGATCTTCGAGCCAATTATCGTGACCGACAGCAAGGGGCATGTGCTGAAGATCAACAAAGCTGCCGGTGAGCTGCTGGGGGCGGCGGCCGGGGATCGCATGGCGCTGGCCAATACGCCGGGCGGGGAGAAGATCCTGGAGGCGATCCGCAATGCCGTGCAGATGCAGAAGGCGGTGGCCGCGGAAGATGAGGCGGCGCTGCTGCCGATGCGGATTGGAGAGCGCTCGCACAGCTACCGGTTGCGCACGATGCCGATGCGCGATGCGGAAGGGCGGCTGCTGGGCGCGGTGACGACGCTCGAAGACGTGACCAGCCTGCAGGAGACGGATCGCTTCAAGACGAAGTTCATTGCAGTGGCCTCGGCGAAGCTGCGGGATCCGCTGTTGCGGCTACGACGCGGCCTCTATGCGCTGACGCAGGGATTTGCCGGAGAGATGCGGCCGCTGCAGGTGGAGCTGGTGGGGGCGGCGAGCCAGGAGGCGCAGAACCTGGATGACCTGATGGCCGACCTGATCGAGGTCGCGGAGATTGATTCCGGCAAGCGCGAGCCGCTGCTGGAGCGTCTGCAGCCGTACCAAGAGCTGGTGGAGGCACGAAACCGCATTGTGGACGCTGCCGGAGCCAAGGGAGTCCGTGTGGAGATCAAGGCTTTTGCCGATCTGTCGTTTGTGCAGGCGGACCGGCGGGCAATCAAGACGATCTTCGACAATCTGCTGGTGAATGCGGTGCGCTATACGCCGGAGGGCGGTGAAATTGTGCTGGAAGGCGAGGAGCGCAAGCGGTTTGTCCAGTTCACGGTGAGTGATACGGGTAAAGGAATCGCTGCGGACCGGCTGGGCAATATCTTTGATCGCTTCAGCTCTTCGTCGGAAGGCGGGACGGGGCTCGGGCTGGCGCTGACGCGGCGGCTGGTGGAGTCAATGGGCGGGCAGATTTCGGTGGAGAGCCGGCTGGGCCAGGGGACAACCTTTCGCTTTACGCTTCCGGTGACGACGGTGGATGTGGGCCGGCGTCCAGTCGAGGTGGGCTGAGCGATGAACGAGGAAAAGCCGATCTCAGAAAAGCCGGGCGATGAGAAGCCGAGCCTGAATGGGGCCGACTCTTCAGGTACAGGCGCGTCTGCGCCTGTACCGATCGGGGCTGGACCGATTGGGCCTCAACCGACCAAGTTAGAGCCGGTGGCGGATAGCACTCCGGAGCCGGCGAAGCTGCGCATCTACATTGGCGCGGCGCCCGGCGTGGGCAAAGTTGCAAGGGAAAAGCCGCTTCGACCGTCCTTCTGTACGCTGACCGCATTGCCGGAATCGAAACGGTAGCAGAATCGAAACGGTATACGTCGACTGTAATTTACCTGCGAGCCCTCATCCCTGCGCACGATACAATCAAGCAGAGCTCTCATGCCGAATGCCATCCCGAACGCGTCATAAAGTTGCTGGGCGCGGAGTGAGTCGATTGAACTTGAAGTTGAAACCCTTTCTTGGACTGCTCGGCCTGACCGTGGCCGCTTTTCTCATTCACGGTTACCATCCCTGGTCCGAAGATGCCGAAACCTACCTGCCCGGCATCGAAAAAGTGCTGAATCCGCACCTTTTCCCAATCGGCTCGGAGTATTTCCAGCTCCACGCTCACCTCACCTGGTTTCCCCAGCTCATCGCCGGCACCGTCCAAGTGCTGCACATGCCGTTGCCCTGGACACTCCTGCTCTGGCAATCGCTGAGCTTTTTCCTCTTCCTCGCCGCCTGCTGGTACCTGCTTCGCCTCTTGATCCCGAGTGAACGCGCCTGCTGGGCCGGCGTTGCCCTGGTCGCAGCGCTCTTCACCATGCCCGTAGCCGGCACAGCGCTTTATCTGATGGATCCGTTCCTCAACCCGCGCAACATCATCGCCTCGGCTGAGATCTTCGCCGTCGCCCGGTTGCTGCAGCGCAAATACTTCCAGGCCGTCGTACTGCTTTTCTTCGCCATCTCCATTCACCCCTTCATGTCCGCCTTCACGGCCTCCTTCGCGATGTTGCTGGTCTGCCTCGACCGCTGGCCGGCGCGCTGGAGCGTGCGCACCCGTGTTGAAGAAACAGTGCAGGTCGCCGGCCTCGCCGCCCCGCTCGCGCCCGCCGGCAACGGCGGAATCGCCAGGATGTTCAGCGCCCCTACCCAGGCCTACGACGACGTCGCCAGCACCCATCGCTACCAGTTTCTTTCCCGCTGGACTTGGTATGAAGTCCTCGGCGCCGTCGCCCCGCTGGCCATCCTCTGGTGGTTTTCGCTGGTAGCCAAAGCCCGCGGCTGGCGCCCGCTGGAACTCCTTACCCGCGCCCTTGCCATCTACGGCGCCATCTACTTTGCCGCCGGCCTCATCGTCTCGCTGCCTCGCCGGCTTGAGGTCTTCTCACTGCTTCAGCCCATGCGCAGCCTGCAACTGCTCTACATCCTCATGCTGCTCATCGGCGGCGGCCTGCTTGGGGAATTCGTCCTCCGCAACCGCGCCTGGCGCTGGCTTGCGCTCTTCCTTCCGCTCTCCGGCGGCATGCTCTACGCCCAGCGCGCCCTTTATCCCATGAGCGCCCACATTGAGTGGCCCAGTGCCGCGCCGCGCAATCCCTGGGTCGCCGCCTTCCTCTGGGCCAAGAACAACACCCCCGAAAACGCCATCTTCGCCCTCGACCCCTTTTACATGCAGTCCGACGATCAGGACGGCTTTCGCGCCATCGCACAGCGCAGCCAGCTCGCCGATGGCGTCAAAGACTCCGGTGTCGTCGAGCTCTTTCCCTCCATCGCCGATTCCTGGATGGCCCAGGTCAATGCTCAGCGCGGCATCGATCACTTCCAGCCCGCGGACTTTGCCCGTCTCCAGCAGCAGTACAACGTAAGCTGGGTCGTCCTGCGTCAATCCAGTGCGCCGTTCCTCGACTGCCCATACCAGAATGCGGCCGTCAAAGTCTGCCGCCTGCCCGAAGAGAAGCGTTGATACACGGCCTTCACGCGGTCAAACGCGTCTAACGTAACATAGGGCCTGACCAGGCACAGCCTGGCGGCGATTTTGCCTTTCATGAGGTTGCACTCGATTCACGATGACCGCTTCCGCACTGAACCTACATCTCGATGCCGCTGACACTGCTATAGCCGGAGAAGAGATCTTCCCGCTCAGCCGCTGGCAAGCTGCGCTTCCCTCGATCGGCAAGACCTATCGGCAAAACGCCCCCGTCCCGCATATTTACCTGCCGGACTTCCTCACCGCAAACGCTGCATCGGAGCTAGAAGCGGAGTTTCCCCGCCCCGACTCCAACGCCTGGACACACTACCAGCACCAGAACGAAAACAAGCACGGCATGACCCGGCGTGAGCTCTTCCCGCCCAAGCTGGGCGCCGCCGCCGACGCCCTCAACTCGCCTGCCTTCTGCGCCTGGCTCTCCGAGCTCACCGGCATCCCCGGCCTGCTCGCCGATCCCACCCTCGAAGGCGGCGGCCTGCACCAGTCAGGTCCCGGCGGCTATCTCAACGTCCACACCGACTTCTCGCATCACCATTACCACAAGAACTGGAAGCGCCGCATCAACCTGATCCTCTATCTCAACGAGGGTTGGCAGGAAGCCTGGGGCGGTTCCATCGAGCTCTGGGACGCGAAGATGCAGCACTGCGTCGCCAAGTATCCGCCTTATCTCAACTGCGCCTTCCTCTTCAACACCAATGACGTTTCCTACCACGGCTTCCCTGAGGCGCTTACCTGCCCCGAAGGCCAGTCGCGCAAGAGTCTCGCCTTCTACTACTACACCGTCGAAGAAGGGGCACAGACGCCCGTCCGCTCCACCAACTACCGTGCCCGTCCCACCGACGGCGCCGGCAAGTCCATCCTCATCTGGCTGGATAAAAAGGCAGTCGACCTCTACTCACGCGCGAAAGCTACCTTCGGCTTCTCCGACGACTTCGCCAGCCGCATCCTGGGCATGTTCTCCCGCAAAAACAGGTAGGCCCGGGCTGGTAGGCGTGGGCTGGTAGGCGTGGGCTTTAGCCCGCGCACTCAGCCGAGCAAGGGAGCATCCATCGAGGGGCCTCGATGGCCCCGAGCGCTTCACCTGCGCCCCAGCCTTAAATCGAATCCCGAAACGCAAGCTCCGGATCTACCGGCAACAGACAAGGCTCCGCAAATTGAAACGGCGGGCTATGATGCCATCCGCGCTTCGCCAGCCAGCATTCCCACGTCGTCCCCAACACTCCCAACCCATACTGCATGCTGCGCTTCATGTTGATCGAAGACGCCTCGGGAAAATACCGCGTCGGGCACGAAACCTCGCCGATGCGCGCGCTCAGGTAAATGCACTGCGCCAGCAGCTGATTGTCAAAGACAAAATCATCCGAGTTCGCCTCCAGCGGCAAGGACAACAACAGCTCCCGGCTATACGCGCGAAAGCCGGTGTGATACTCCGAGAGCTTCGCCCCAAGCATAAAATTTTGCACCAGCGTCAGCGCCCGGTTGCTGATGTACTTGTACATGGGCATCCCGCCACGCAGCGCGCCTCCGCCCAGAATGCGCGAGCCCAGCACAATGTCATAGACGCCAAAGGCGATCATGCTCGCCATCGGTTCCACCAGCAGCGGCGAATACTGGTAGTCCGGATGCAGCATCACCACAATATCCGCGCCCGCATCAAGAGCCGCCGCATAGCAGGTCTTTTGGTTGCCGCCATAACCGCGGTTGCGCTCATGCACATGCACCTGCAGCCCCAGATTGCGTGCCACCTGCGCCGTCGCGTCCGTGCTCCTGTCATCCACCAGGATGCACTCGTCAATCGACGCTGGAATCTCGCTTACCGTGCGCTCCAGCGTCCGTTCTGCGTTATACGCAGGCAATACCGCAACCACTCTTTTTCCATTAATCATCAGTCAACCGGCTTCAGCCCATCCCAAACTTTTTGAAATGATACTAATCATACGACGCACGTGGTTCGCAAAAGCAAGCCTCCGTCCCGACGCTTTCTCAGAATGAAACTGCATCGTCCCCTCAGCCAGCATGCACTCCATAAGCCTCCAGCACGTCCTTGCGTGTGACAATCCCTTCCAGCTTGTGCGCGTCCGCTCGATGCACCACCGGCACCACATCCAGGTCCGACTGGCTCATCCGCTCCAGAACCACATGGAGCGGAAGGTCGCTATGAAAATAGACGAAATCCAGCGGATGGATTAACTCAGTCAGCGTCAATTCGCCCACCTTCTGCGCCTGTGCCACGTTCAGCGCCTTCTTCGTCACAACGCCCAGAAAATGCAGACCATCGGCTACCGGCCACGCATCGTAGGGGCTCGTCCGCGTCTGCTCCAGCGCATCGGCTGCCGTCATCCGCGCCGCCAACACCTGCGGCGCGTGATGCATGATCGACTGCACCGTCCGTTGCGTCGCGTCTCCGCGCTCCGCCGCAGATGGCAACTCGATGCCATCCTGATGCGCCAGCGCCTCATAGACCGGCTCACGCTGCAGACGTGAAGAGATAAACAGACTCGTCATATTCGCGATCATCAACGGCACAATCACCGCATAATCCCGCGTCATTTCAAAGATCATCAGCACTGAGGTCATCGGCGCGCGCACAATGCCCGCAAAGAGCGCCCCCATCCCCACCAGCGCATACGCTCCCGGTGCCGCCGTCTGCATCGGCAGATAATGGTGCGCTATCGTCCCGATCGCACCCCCCAGCATCGATCCCAGCAGCAGCGCCGGCCCAAAGATGCCGCCCGCATTGCCCGTGGCGTAACTCGTAGTCACCGCAAAAAGCTTCAGCACAATCAGCAGCACCATGATCTTCAGCGCCAGCGTGCCATTCAGGGCCTGCCCCACGTAGCCGTAGCCCACACCCAGCACCTGCGGCACAAACAGGCCCATCAAGCCCACCATCACGCCGCCTACCACCGGCTGCCACCAGCGCGTCTTCGTCGGCAGCCTCAGAAACCACTTGCGCATGCGCAGCAGCAGTTGCGTAAACGCTACCGACAAGAACCCGCCCGCCACCCCCAGCACCGCGTAGATCAGGAACTCGTAGGAGCTCACCAGCGTGTAGTTGGGCACCTTGAAGAGCGGATCGTTGCCCAGCGTCAGATGCAGCACCGCCCACGCCGTTGCCGAGGACAGCACCACCGACCCCAGTACCGGCGCATGCAGATCCCCCATCACCTCTTCCAGGGAGAACATCACCGCCGCCATCGGAGTATTGAACGCCGCCGCGATTGCCGCGGCCGCGCCCACAGGAATCAGCGCCTTGACCTTCTCCGGCCGCAGCCCCAGGTACCGCCCAAGCACCGAGGCGATGCCCGCGCCCACCTGCACCGACGGTCCCTCGCGGCCCAGCGGAATCCCGCTGGCAAGCGTCGTTGCCGTGCAGAAAAACTTGCCCAGCACCGTCTTGATCGAGATGTAGCCATTGTGCGCGAAGAGTGCAGCCTTGGTCTGCGGAACACCGCTCCCGCGCGCATTCGGGAAATACCGGTAGAGCAGATAGCCCATCGTCAGCGAGCCTGCAATCGGCATCAACAGCCTGCGCCACGCGGCGCTGCCCACCGGGTAGATTCGCCCGCCCAGGTTCTCCGTCACCAGAATGAAGGCCACCACGGCCAGCCCCGTCAGCGCCCCGATCAGCAGCGAGAGCAGCATAAAAAGCCGCTCTTCATGTTGGAGAAAATCGGCGAACCAGTTCGCTTTCAGTAAACTTCGCCAGCTCTTTTGTTCGGCGGGGAAATCCGGCGCTACAGAGGCCATATCTCCAGTTTACGCGAAACATTAACGCGGGTACCTCTCGCCGAGCTTCGCTTACAGCGTCGGCATCACCATCCGCAATAGCAAGAATCCAGCCACGCCAGCAAAAAAAACCAGCGCCATCCGAATCCCAGGCTCGCGATTCACCTCCGGCACCAGGTCCGTCGCCGCCACATACAGCGCCACCCCCGCGGAAACCGGCAGCCCAAAGCGCACCAGCCCCGGCGCCAGCTCAATCACTAGCACTCCCACCAGCGTCGCACCCGCCAGCGCCACAGCCGAGTAAAGCGCCGTCCGCCGGCTGCGTCCACTCGCCAGCATCACCGACGCAATCGTAAACCCCTCCGGCACCTTGTGCAGCAGGATCGCCAGAAAGATCAGCAGGCCCAGCGCCGGCGACAGCGCAAAGCCCGACCCGATCGCCACCCCGTCAAAGAGCGCATGCACCGCCAGTCCGCCCAGCACCGAGTAGCTGGTATGCGCCGAGATAAATTCATGCGCATGCGTCTCCTTCCCAAAGTGGAAGTGTGCATTGATCGTGTGCTCCAGAAAATGCACCGCGCAGTAGCCGGCCATCACCAGGACAGGAGCCAGCTTCAGATCCAGCTTCAGGCTCTCCGGCAGCATCTCCAACACCGCGGTCGCCATCAGAAAACCCGCGCCTAGCGCGACAAAATAACGCAGATACCGCTGCACGCCCTCGGCACGCACCAGCACCAGACCGCCAACCACATCCGCCAGCGCCGCAACAGCACCGAGTAATAATGAGAGCTTGAGCATTCGTCAGAATACTACGCGCGACCGGCCTGATCTTTGAAACAGCGCGCCCTCGGCCATGTGGAGAAGGCTCAGCATTCGAGGAACGATGGATGGCAAAGCCGCCACGTGCTCCGTGCCGGTGCCAGGCCCGCACACGTTTCCACTTCTAAGCCGCCAACCGCCGCGCCTCGATCTCGCGCCGCCGCTTGATCTCTCCCAGCGTCGCCAGAGCCGCCAGCGTGCCACCCACCGCCCCCGTCACATCCATGAAGACATCCTTCCACTCCATGTGGTTGTGGTAGACCAGATGTTCGCCGACCTCGATCGCAAATCCCAGCACCATCGCGGCAATAAAAAACCATCTCCGCTGCACATCGTTCCGTCCACCGCGCACCAGTACAAACCCAATCACCGCAAAAGCCACCAGATGCAGCCACGAATGATACTGCCCATGTGTGTGCAGTATCTTCTTGCCTTCCGAAAAAAACGAGAACATCCCAATTCCGGAGATCATGAAAGACGCCAGCGCCAGAAAAAAAGGAGCACTGCGCTCACCTAAATCCTGCGCTTGGTGCAGTCTGTGCCGCATGCGCTGCCGAAGCGGCCCCTTGTACGCGCGCAAACGGATAGGTTGTAATGGAGTGGCGACTCCCGCCTTACGCTTTCCCATCTTTTGATCTTAAACAGGCGCTTGGCAAGCGGTTGTTCATTCCCGAACTTTTCACCCCGGAATCTTCAATGGCAGCTCCAGCCAGGCCAGTCCAATATCCCGCTGCATGTGCCCCGTATCCCGCGCCGGAGCGTCGTAGAAGATCGCCAGCCGCTGTCCCACCTGCACCACCGAAGGCATTCCGATGCACTTCACCGCCCACGCACAGTTCGTGCGGTCCAGCACCACCGCGCGCTTCTCCGCGTCCCACGTCTGCAGATTCTTTGACCAGTAAACCCAGATGCTGTCCGTATACTCGCCGCCTTCATCGATCCCGATATGGTTCGCAAACAGAAACCACGTCTGAATCGTAGGCTCAAAGTAAAGCGCTGAATTCTCCAGCTGCTGTTCCGGCGGCAGAATCGGCTCCGCATCCACCTGCCACGGCCCGTTCAGATCTTTTGTCCGCGCAATCCCAAGCGTCCTCTTCAGCACTTTTCCATGCGAACCTGCTTCATGAAAAGCCGCAGCGCTGAAAAACATCAGGTACGCATCGCCCTGCTTCACGATCTGCCCCGGACTCGCCGTATCCGCATAGTACGTCCCGGGCTGTGTATGGAAGGGAACTAAGCTCTTCTGCTTCTCCCACGGCCCATAGGGATGCTTGCTCCGCGCCGCCAGCGTGAAATACGGCACCGAAGGTATGCGGTCCGGCGGCGGAGTCGTCGTCCGGCAGCCCACATAAAACATGTGCCACCACTCCCCATCAAAGACCGTCCACGGAGAAGTCGCCGTTCCCGCATCATCCGTTCCTGGCGCACCCAGCTGCAGCACCGGCCCCTTCAGATCCCAGTGCTTCAGGTCCTTGCTCACCGCCAGGCAAGCCAGCCATCCCGTCGGTCCCGCGCCGTCGTAATGCAGGTAGTAGGTATCTCCATCGCGAAAGATGATCGCCTCGCGCATGCCAAGGTAATCGCACCTGGCCGGCCCTGCGCCATGATGCAGAATCGGCCCCGCATCCTTCGCATGCATGCGAAGCGTCGCCACCGGCCGCCCATCGGAATACGAGGTCACCGGCCCCAGCCGCCGCTTCGCCCCAGTCTGCGCAACAGCCACGCCCGCACTCGCCGAAGCCAGCGCAAACGCCCCAACACCCTGGCAAAAATCACGTCTCGAAGTCAAAACCGTCTCCCGGGACCCTGTTCCCTAGCACCTAGCCCTGGTCCGTAGCCCCTAGTCTTTCGTCCCCGCCCCAGCCACTAGCACCACGGACACAAGTCCCAGCAGCAGCACCGCGCCTTCCACATGCGTGCTGCGCTGATGCAGCCGGTTGAAATCGATACGCGCAGGATTGTCCTGCGCCGCCGCATCCATCACTCCACCAACCGCCAGCCGATCCTTTTCCATCGCAGGAATGATCCCGTACTGCGAGTAAGCCGTCAGCCCCACCATCACCAGCACCAGAATCATCGCAGCCAGCGCAGGCCGCGCCTTGAAGATCCCCCATGCCGGAGCCAGCGCCAGCAACGCCAGCAGCACAATTCCCGAAACCAGCCCGATGCCATGCAGAATGCGTAGCAGCGTGCCCACAATCGTTCCCGCCGCGTGCGTATCCGGCGCCAGCTGCGTAAACGTCACCGCCGCCACCACAGGAAAGAAGATCTCCGCGCCCAGCCAAACAATCAGCGCCAGCAACACCAGCGTTCGAATCAGCGTCTTCATCGATCCACCCCAAGGCAAGAAATGGGAAAGAATGCATCCAGGCCCGAAAATTGGCAGTGCAGATCAGACCCAAACTGGGTGCCCCACATCTCGCTTCTGAGATGTGGGAGGGAAAATTTCACCACCAGCCACGAACCGGGTGCCCCATCCTTCGCGCTGTTGCGAAGGGTGGGAAAGCACAAATCCCGCTCTACTGCCGTTCCAGCGCCCGCTTCAACACCGTCTCCAGCGCTGCCTTCAACTCCACATACTCAGCCGGCGAAAGCTTCCCCGCCACCTTCTCGCTCTCAATCGCAAACAGCTCTTCCTTGAGCGCCTCCAGCAGCAGTTGTCCCTTCGGCGCCGTAGCAACCGGCAAAGCCACAGCCGCCACAGGCTGCGCCTCAGCCACAACCACCGTCCCACCCGGCTTGCGCAGCAGAAACGCCGCCGCTGCTATCAGCGCCAGTCCCAGCCCGCCGAGAATCCACCACTTGTACTTGCTCAACGGGTCCGGTGTGTCGATCGGATTTCCCAGCCCGCCTCCGGGCCCACTGCCCGGGGCACCCTGCGTCGGCTGTGCACCAGCAGCGCCCGCGCCGCCCGTCGTATCCGCCTGCGTCTCGCGCGGGAAACTTCCCGTCCCGGAGACCGTAAACTCCAGCGGCTGTCCCGGCTTCGCATTCCGCGTCAGATACGTCTGCCCGGCCACATTATCCGGAACCGGCTGATACATCGCATTCGGCCCAGGCTCAAAGGTCATCCCCTTCGGCACCATCACTGCCACGTTGTCCGTATCCTGCATCAGCTTCGGGCTGAACTTGTAGCTGCCCGAATACGGCACGTGATACGTCAACTGAAAGCGCGTCCCGTTCTCGCCCTCATTCGGCCGAATCGGAAACGTAAATGCGTAGTGCCCCTTCGGCTGCACCGGGTCAGGCGTCGCCGCCGTCGGCACGCCGCTCGGTCCCACTGTCGCCGCGCCATCCAGCGTCGCATCCGGTGGCAACACCACCTCGTAGGTATGCTCGCTTGACTGCGTGCGGGGCGGGGAAGAGACGTTCTTGACGAAGTAATTCTCCGTCACCTTGAGCTGCCCATTGTCGCTCTCGATGCGCAACACGTCGGCTTCGGTCGAGACGCCCTCCACTTTCGCCGCCACGTCAAACACCGTGATCGCCGCCTCCGTCGTTCCCGGAGGCACGTTCTTGAAATACGCGCCCTTCTGGTGCTCCACGCGAATCAGAAACGGCGCCTCGTCCGGCGTCGTCAGCGTGAACTGCCCCTTGGCATCCGTCGTCGCGTGGCCCACCTCATCCAGCGCCGCAGCAAGACTCAGCAGCGTCACCTTGTCCCCCGCCGACATCTTCCCGTTCGTCCCGTTCGTCACCACGCCATGAATCGTGCGCGCACTCGCGCCAATCCCAGCGGCCAGCATCAACACCGCAGCCGCATGCCCAAAAAAAGAAGTCCTCAAGTTCAACGCAAAAACCTTTCTAAACAAAAACAGAGATCAGAGAATAGAGATCAGCTAAGCGCAGGCTTCAGCCGCGTCGTCAGCCCCGAACCCCTGTTCTCTGTTCTCTGATCTCTGACCCCTGTATCGCATCCATCTCCGTCAAAACCGCCGTCGCTTCCTTCTCCAGAATCGACCGCTGCACCACGTAATCTTCCTGCGGATACTTGCCCGCCTGGTACTCAAAGTTCAGATCGCGCAGGTTCAAATACACCTGCTCCTTCTGCTCTTCCAGAAAGTCCAGCCGCGTCTTCTGCCGCTGCGCCGTCAAATGCTTCTCCGGCCACAAGATATACACAAACAGCAGGATAAACAGCACAAATCCGAGAATCATCCCCGCATCGTTTGACATGGTTATAGTTGCCCCTCCGTGTCGGTCTCGCGGCGAATCCGTTCCCGCATCGCGCCCTCCGCAGCCGCCTGCGACGAGCTCATCTTCACCGGCGCTACCTTCGGCTGGTTCTTGGCCCAGTTCCTAACCAGTAGAATCGTCCCCGCCAGCGCCAGCGCAGCCACGGCAAATGGCATGATCCATGCCACCAGGTCAAAGCCCTTCGTCGTCGGCGCCGCCAGCACGGTCGCACCCCAGCGGTCCACAAACCCATCCAGAATCGCCTGGTCCGCCATGCCCGCGGCAATACCCGTGCGCAGCTGGTCCATCTCGCCTTCGCGATTCGGACAGCCCACATGGTCGCAGCCCATCAGCCCCTGCGCGCAGCCGCATGAGCACATCAGCTTGCGTCCAAGCGTATCGAACCGCGCCGTGGAATCCGTTACCGCCAGCGAGAGCGTCACCATCACCGCCGCCAGCACGGCCAGCGCCGCGCGCCCCGTCAGCAGCCGCCAGCCCCTACTAACCCAACTCGCTCGTTTTCCCGAAGAAACTCCAGAAGACATCAGTCGCCGCTCCCTGCCAGGCTCGCCGCCGGATGTCCCGCCAGCGCCCCGGGCTTGGCCGGAGCCGTCACCGTAGCCCGCGAAGGACTCGCACTCGGCAACATCGCCACCACCGTCCCAAAGACCACCACCGCCAGCCCAATCCAGATCCACGACACCAGTGGATTCAGAAACGCCTTGATCATCGGCAATCCCGTCGCCTGGTCGCGCCCTTCATACACCAGGTACAGATCCCAGCGCAGCGTGGAATGATTCGCCACCATCGTCTGCGGCTGTCCATTCACCGCATACACGCGCTTCTCTGGAGACATCGGCTGCGCCAGAATCTTCTTGCCGCCCTGATAGACATCGAGCTGCGAAAATTCCGAGTCGTAGTTCGCATTCGATTCCTGCGTGTTGCCCAGGTTCTTCAACGTGTACGGGCCAATCTCCATCGTGTCGCCAAAGGCCATCGGCTTCTCCGCCGTCCGATTGAACGCATAGCCCGCGAACCCGATAAAGATGATCACCAGCCCCAGGTGCACCAGGTAGCCGCCGTAGCGCCGCGTACTTCGCCGCGTCAGCAGAATCACCGAACTAAACAGGTTCTTGCCCGTCTGCCGATGAACC
>Ga0206920_1159_pt1 | contig 13214 bp, 17 predicted proteins | sample Alteio_BWOrgHeat_65_FD_152934 | JGI IMG/M metagenome (GOLD analysis project Ga0206920, IMG submission 152934) | Enriched cells from forest soil in Barre Woods Harvard Forest LTER site, Petersham, Massachusetts, United States -... | ecosystem: Environmental > Terrestrial > Soil > Temperate forest >...
TCTGTATGCGATCGAAGATATGTTCGAGCGGTTGCCGCTTCACTGGATGTGGTGGCCAGCGATTGGCGGCGTCATTGTGGGGATTGGCGGACTGTTTTTCCCGCAGGCGCTTGGCGTTGGTTATGACGTAATTCAAAAGCTGGTGACGGACGATACGACGTGGAAGCTCATCATCGGTGTTCTGGTGGTGAAGAGTCTTATCTGGACTTTTTCGCTGGGGTCGAATACATCAGGCGGTATTCTCGCGCCGTTGCTGATGATTGGCGGAGCCATGGGTGTCGCGATGGGGCACCTTCTGCCTCCGGTAGCGCAGGGCACATGGGCGTTGGTCGGAATGTCGGCTATGCTGGCTGCGTCCATAGGGGCCCCACTGACTGCTGCGATGTTGTCGGTGGAACTGACACACAACGGCGGGTTGATGTTGCCGGTGCTGCTGGCCTGTGTCGTGAGCTATGCCGTCGGTGTGTTGCTGCAGCCACGGTCGATTCTGACGGAGCGGCTGAGCCGCAGAGGATTCCACCTGAGCCGTGAGTATGGTGTGGATCCACTCGAAACAGTGATGGTGCGCGATGTGATGCACACCAGCGTCTTCGCTTTGCCGCTGGCTGCAACGCGCCGCGATGCTGTGGACTGGCTGATCAAGATGAAGAGTCGGGGCAGTGAGGCGTGGGCACACTGGCAGCGACTGTTCCCTGTGGTTGATACCGAAGGAAAGCTAAAGGGAATTCTGACGCGCGGCCAAATGATCACCTCGGCAGAGAGTGGCAAGATCGAGGCTCAGCTGGTTGGGGACGGAGTTTCTGCTCCTACGACAATTGGTCCGTGGGATACCTTGCGCACTGCAGCGGAGAAGATGGCCTCGACGAAGCTGAGGTCATTTCCTGTTGTGGGCTCTGAGGGCGAATTAGTCGGGATTCTGAATATTGAGGATTTACTTGAGGCTCGTGTGAAGTCAAGTCAGCGAGATAGCGAGAGACAGCGCGTACTGACGCTCCGCTGGCCGTTTGGACGGCCAATGCGTTCGGAGACGGAGAGTTTTGTGGAACCTCCAGGCGAGAGCGCAGATGAGCAGCGGGTTGTTCTGGAGAATGTGGAAGAGAAGATCGAAGGCGGCTTGAGCTAGATCTCGATCAGGGTTGAGCCACTCCGAAGAGAGTTGACATTTCGTCGTAGAGGAAGCCCTGGCCGGCTTTGTAGGGTTGAATCCATTTGCCGTCGAGGACGAATTGAGGGATAGCTCGTTTGCCGGTATTGGCGATTACGAGGTCAGCCGCGCCTGGCGTGGTTTCGATGTCGATCTCTTTGTAAGGAATGTTGTGGGTGGTGAGAAAACGCTTGGCTTCGCGACAGTCTCTGCACCATGAGGCCGAGTAGAGAGTTAAATTCATAGTTTTATTTTCGCTGAAATAAGGTTTTGGCGCACCGGGGGGAGGGGAGTAGGCGCTTCGGAGGAACGAATATGCGGAAGAATCGATCAGTACCGGCATGCGTGGTAATTCCGGAGCTGGACTATCCAGACGTAGAGGCGGCAGCGGCGTGGCTGGTGAAGGCCTTCGGGTTCCGTGTGCGGATTTCAATGGGAGCGCATCGCGCGCAGATGCATGCGGGTTACGGTGCAATTGTGTTGACGAAACGCGAAGAAAGGGAGCCGACGTGCCCGTGTAGCATTCTGTTGCGGGTCGAGAGCGTTGATGAGTTTTTCGAGCGGGCGTTGAAGGCAGGGTGCACGGTGACGAGGGCTCCAAAGGATTATCCGTATGGGGAGCGGCAGTGTAATGTCGTCGACTTTGCAGGACATCGCTGGACGTTTACGGAGTCGATTGCGGATGTCGGCCCAGAGGAGTGGGGCGGAGTAGCAGCGGAGCTGGAGTAGCGGCTACTGCTCGTGATAGTTGCGGATGAGGCCACCGTCGATGATGAAGGTTGAGCCGGTGCAGTAGGCGCCATCGTCGGAGGCGAGGAAGAGCGCGAGGCCTGCGACGTCTTCGGGTGTTCCCATGCGGCCAAGAGGGATGTTTGCTAACAGGGCATTGAGCTGGGATTTGTTCGCCATGAGCTTGGTGTTGATGGGTGTGGCGATGGCTCCGGGGGCGATGTCGTTGATGGTGATGTTGTGGGGACCGAGCTCGACAGCGAGGTCGCGCATGAGCATGCGCATTCCGCCTTTTGCGGCGCAATAGGTGGAGAAGTGGGGGAAGACCATGTCCTCATGCACGGAGCTGATGTTGATGATCCGGCCGGGTTGTCTGCCTGCGATGAGACGGCGTACGAAGGTTTGTGTGAGAAAGAAGGCGCCTTTGAGGTTAACGTTGAGAACGGCGTCGTAGTCTTTTTCGGTGACCTCCCAGAAGGGAGCTTCGATCTCAATGCCAGCATTGTTGACGAGGATATCGCAGCGTCCGAGCTGCGTGTAGGCCTGATCGACAAGGTTCTGGGTGTCAGAGAGGACAGAGACGTCTGCCTGGACGAGGATGGCTTTGCCACCCGCGGCTTCGATTTTAGATTGAGTGTCCTGTGCCTCTTCGATGTGGTTGCGGTAGTCGACGACGAGGGATGCGCCTTCGCTGGCGAGGCGGATGGCGATGGCTTTGCCGATTCCGGAGCCGGAACCGGTGACGATGGCGACTTTATTTTGCAGAACGGGCACGGGATTCTCCTGGGTTGAGTGCTATTTGAGATGCAGTGACGCTGCGCCCGGAGACTTTATTCGCTATTTTTTCATGGGGATCGAGACGGCGAGTCCCGGTGTGACCTTGTACTGTTCGGCGAAGTTGCGCTGGTTGAGGGAGAGGGCGACACGTCCGCGTGAATCGATATACAGGAGGGGGTTGGCTACCGGGACGTCGCTGAAGGTTTTGACATAGGGGATGGTGTAGACGTGTCTGTCGAGTGTGACGGGGACCTGGTCGCCGAGATGGTAGCCGAGTTTGGCGAAGGTCTCGGAGGAGACGTTGAGGATGACGTTGCCGAAGGGACCGTCGAGGCCGAGAACTTCGGCGAGCAGTCCAGTAGTGTCGAGTGTGGGGTTGTGGATGTCGAGGCGGACGAGTCTGGTGACGTCAAGTTTGGGGCCGGCCTCGGTCCAATTCTCACCGCGAGCGAGGTGTGCTCCGGCGGGAGAGAAGATATCGCGCCCGTGGAAAGTGGAGGAGAGTCGTTCGCCGATCATCCAGGCGGGGTTGGTGATCTCGCGGGCTTCGACGATCTGGTCGGGGCCGTCGGATGGCATAAGAGTGAGGAGGCCGTTGTCGGGGAGGACGAAGTATTGGCCGCGACGGGAATGGGCGACGATGGCTTTGCGCGTGCTGCCGACGCCAGGATCGATGACGATGACGAAGACGGAATTAGCGGGGAAGTATGGGGCTGAGCCAGCGAGGAAGCGTGCGCCTTCGGCGATGTCGTAGGGTGTGACTTGATGGGAGATGTCGATGATGCGGATGCCGGGGTCGATGCCTTCCATGACGGCTTTGCAGATGCCGATGGCGTCGTCTTTTACGTCGAAGTCGGTCATGAAGCCGACTACGTGCTGGGTCGGTTGGGCACGGAGTGCGGTTGCGATGAGAAGGACAGCGGGGAGAAGGCGAGCGAGCTTCATGCGACGAGGATAACTTATGGTCGCTGCTCTGCTTCGTTATGATTTTTTTGCCTTGGCAATCTTTTTGGAGAGACGTTTTTTTGCTTTTTCGAGCTCGACGTGGCGGGAGGAGGAGAGGTTTTTGGCCGCACGTTTGATGTGCAAGTCGAGCATGCGGATGCTGGAGGCCTGTTTTTTGGGGGAGACGTTTTTTGAGGGTTTCTTTGGTTTTTTTGGCGTTTTTTTCGTCGCCACCAGGGCCTCCTTAGTCGGTGCTTCTTTTCCTAAGATACGGGCGGAAGACTTTTCAAGGCGGCGTTTGCGGAAGAAGTTGGTGAGGAGGGCGCCGCACTCTTCGGCGAGGAGGCCGGGCACGAGTTCGAGCTTGTGGTTGAGTGCGGGGTGATTGAGGACGGATAGGACTGAGCCGCAAGCTCCGGCTTTGGGGTCAGGTGCGGCGTAGACCAGACGCGCAATGCGAGCATGGAGGATGGCTCCGGCACACATGGCGCATGGCTCGAGTGTGACGTAGAGCGTGCAGTCTTCGAGACGGTAGTTTTTTAGAGCGAGGCCAGCCTCGCGGAGAGCTACGATCTCGGCGTGGGCAGTGGGATCGGAGTCGCTGAGGACCCGATTCTGGCCTCGGCCGATGATTTGGTTATTGTGGACGACGACCGCGCCCACGGGGACTTCGCCGTTGGCTTCGGCAGCTTGGGCTTCGGCGATGGCGGCTCGTAGATGGGTGAGGTCGTCCACTATGCGGGTTCCTGTTGAGAGAGGCAGTGTAGGGTGCCTAGTCCCCAAACCAGGTCTACGGCGTGGATACCTATGATTTGGCGGTCGGGGAAGCAGTCGGCGATAGTGTTGAGGGCGCGGCGGTCGTTGGGGTCGTTGAAAGTGGGGACTAAGACCAGACCGTTCGCGATGTAGAAGTTGGCGTAGCTGGCGGGGAGGCGCTGGTTGTCGAAGAGGACCGGCGCGGGCATGGGGAGCTCGATGATCTCGAAGGATTTGCCTGCGAGGTCGCGGAAGCCTCGGAGGCGGTCGAGGTTTTCGGCGAGCGGGAGATGGTTTTCGTCGTGGGTGTTGGGCTCGACGCAGGTAAGGATCTTGTTTTCGGAGACGAAGCGAGTAATGTCGTCGATGTGGCCGTGGGTGTCGTCGCCTGCGCAGCCCTTGTGAAGCCAAAGGACTTTTTCGATGCCGAGATATTCGTGAAAGACCTGCTCTAATTTTGCGCGAGTTTGATTCTCGTCGCCGAGGCCGGGGTTGCGCTCCTGAATTTTGGAGAGGAGGCACTCCTCCGTGGTGAGGAGAAGGCCGGCGCCGTTGCTGTCAATGCTGCCGCCTTCGAGGACTACTCGGTGGGTGGTGCCATCCGGGAGATGAATCTGAGGCCTGATCTGAGGGATGTCGTAGTGGTGAGCCACGAGCAAAGGAATTTGGTCGTCGCGGTGGTAGTTTTCATACTTGGCCCACGCGTTGAACTTCCAGTTGGTGACGGCGAGATCGCCCTCGGGATTTTTGACGAAGATGGGTCCGGAGTCGCGAAGCCAGACGCGGTCGGTGGGCCAGTGGTGGAAGTGGAGACGGGCGAGGTTGGCTCCGGCACGGAGGAGGATACGGCGAACGCGTTTTTCTGCGGGTTCATCGTTGACCAGGATGTGGACGTCTTCGACCTGGGAGAGGTGACGGGTGATTTCGGCATAGACCCAGGGGATGGGCTGGAATTTTCCGGGCCAGTCCTCGGCGTTGTGAGGCCACGCGATCCAAGTGGCGGAGTGCGCAGCCCATTCGGCAGGCATGCGGTAGCCGGTCGGTCTTTGTTCGGCGCTCAGTGGGTACCCCCTACCCGTAATTTTTTCTGCAAAGTCTTCGATTGAGAGAATTTAAGGCTGGACTTCGGTTTGGGTGAAGAGTATCAGGTGTCGGTTACGGGCGAATAACTTGGCTTGCTGATGGGTGCTCTGGTCAAGTATAGCGGCGCGGCGGATGGGGTGTGAACGACACGCGTGTTGACTTGTGGCAAGCTGGATGGACCGGAAATAGATATCTTTTGTCGGAGGTGTGTATGGGGCCTCTTGCTCGAAGTTTTGCGGCGGTTATTGCCGGCATCGTGGTGGTGTTGGTTCTGACTCTGGTGACGGATTTGGCGCTGCATGCGGCAGGAGTGTTTCCGCCGCCGGGACAGGCAGCCACTGATGGGCCGCTGATGCTGGCTACGTTATATCGGGTTGGGTATGGCATTCTGGGCGGGTATGTCACGGCACGGCTTGCTCCTGCGCGACCGATGTTGCATGCAATGATTGGCGGCGCGCTTGGCTTTGTGGTCAGTATGGTCGGGGCGGTGGCGACATGGAACAAGGGTGCGGAGTATGGGCCACATTGGTATCCATTGGCGCTGATTGTTACGGCTTTACCTTGTGCGTGGTTGGGAGGATGGTTCAGGGAGAGGCAGTTGCAGGGGAAATGAGAGCGTTGTGAAACTGTTGCTTGTGAGAAAGGCCGCAAACCGATCTATGATTGCGGAATGCCTGTTTCAGTCGGCGTGCAGACTGTTCGGCCCCGCAAACTTGCCGCTGTGCGGCGTGCGGTCGCGCCGGGTGAGATTGGTGCGGCGTGGAAGCCGGCGCTGGATAAAGTCTGGACGTTTCTTCGCAGCCAGCCGAATCTGCGAACGGATGGGCATAATATTTTTCTTTACCACCATCCGACGCAGGCAGGTGCGCCTGTAGTGTGCGACTTCGGTGTCGAGGTAACGCGCACCTTCGATTCAACGGGTGAGGTGTATGCGACCGAAACGCCAGGGGGCGAGGCTGCCGTCATCGTTCATCGAGGTTCGTACAGTCGCATGAATGAAGCGCATGACGCGATCCGGGAGTTCATCGCAACACAGGGAAGGAAGTCCGCCGGTTATTCGTGGGAGATCTATGGAGATCCGAAACCGAACCCGGCTGATACAGAGACGACTATCGTGTATCTCTTGAAGTAGTGAGCCTCGTTATCTATTTTTCTTTGAAGACTAGGTAGGTGATCGTTGCGCCGGGCGCGAGTTTGATCTGGTGGGGAATGCCGGCGGGGATGTGGGCGATATCTCCGGCGTGGAGGACAGTTTCTTTGCCTCCGACGATACTGGTGCCGAGGAATTCACCGGGGGTTGTTCCGTTGGGATGTTCGCCTTGCATGGTGCCGCCAGTGATGAGGGTGAGTGTTCCTTTCCGGATGACCATCTGGTCGGCCCAGAACTGATGCCGTTCGGGCATGCCATCGTGGACGCGAACGACGAAGAGAGTGCGGGCTGTGCCGTAGTCGTCCATGATGTCGGTGCCGAGACCGGTGGGGCTGGCTTTTGCCGTGGCGAGGAGTTTGGCTTCGCGCTGTGCGAGGTCGGTGGAGTAGTGGATGGTTTGGGCGATGACGGGTGTCGCTGCTAGTGCGAGGGACAGGACGATGCGACGAAGCATGCTGGCTCCTTGGGGACAGCCCATTGTAAGGGTCGAGTGAACTGTCACGTCAATGAGGGTGCCTGTTGGGGATACGATTTATCAGGCGTTGCGGTTTTAACTCAACAGGAGGTGGAGATGGAGAAGCGACTGTATGAACTCACGCGATCGGAGCTACGACAAAGAAAGATGAGGAAGGATGCGGTTGCGGTGGGCAGCGCTGCTGTTGGGGCGATAGCCCTGGGCTCGATGGCAGTGGGGGCCTTGGCGATTGGAGCCGTCGCGATTGGGCGAATCGCTCTTGGCAGCGGGCATGTGAAAAGGTTGAGGATCGAAGAGCTGACGGTGGACCGGCTCGTCGTAAAGGAGTCCATCAGGCAGGGATGATGAGCCGGCTTTCTCTGATCTTCAGGGTTGGAGGACGTAGAGGGAGACGAAGTCGAAGCCGTCGATGGTTCCGGTGTAGAAGCGGCCATAGATGGAGCCTGCACCCGGAGGCCATGGGTCGTGGATGCGAAGCATGGTGCCGCTGCCGTCGGGGTCGCCGTCGCTCCAGAAGCCGCTGAAGACGATGGCATGGAGCCATCCTCCGCCAGCTGCTCCGCCGCCTACTGCCCATGCGGGTTTGGAACGGAGTAAATTTGCGAGGCTCTGGACGCTCCATGATTGCGGATAGTAGCGGCTTTGCCGGGACCGACGGACATGTTGCCGAGGATCATAGTTGCGGAGGCGGACCAGCAGGTGACGTTCGATGGCTGCGGATAGAGCATGACAGGATGCGTGAAGTCATACCTGATGCCGAGCGCCTCCCAGGTGAGAGGGCCGGCGGCCCCGTCGGCACCGATTCGGTTTTTTGTTTGGAAGTTGATCACGGCGGCCTGGGTTTTGGGACCGAAGATGCCGTCTTCGCGGAGGAGGGGAACCGAAGATTTCTTTTTGTCGAGAAGACGCTGGAGCAGCTTGACCTGATCCTGACGGGCCCCAAGACGAAGAATATCCATCGATTAGCCTCGGTTGGAAAATGAGGGAATCATAGTAGCACAGGGCTAGGTTTAGCCCTATTTATGCGCTGGCTCTGCGCTCTCGGTGCAGTCGGGTGTACGGCGGTCTGCGGTGCCGTTGTCGCCTATCAAACTTGTAGCATTCGCGCTGCGCTTCGAGCTGGAATCTGGAGCGGGATGATCAGTGGAGCGATCACTTTTTGTCGTGATTTTGAGCATCACGGTCCTTTTTCATGATGCGCTGATGAAAGACTCCTCGAACATCCACGAATTTGTTCGAAGCATGCATCGTTCCCCAACCAAGGAGGGATTGTCTACTTTCCTTTATCGGGACGCGCTGGGAGGTGGAATCAACCACATTTGGATTGGTCCGCTCCTTGGAGTGACCATCGGAGGTTTGGGCGCCATCATGGGGAAGTCAATGCGTCACGTCATGCTTGATGCCGTCTTTTAGCGTGAGCCTATCGATTGGATGGGGCACCACCGCGCGGAAACAGCAGATTTCTCCCCCTTCGATTTCGCTCAAAGTGCGGAAAAAAAGGAAAACAAATTTCCTAATCCAAGAAGCGTTTGGCGATGCCTTCGTAGGCGTCAATGCGGCGGTCGCGTAGGAATGGCCAGTGCTGACGCGTGACTTCGATGAGTTTGGGGTCGAGGTCGGCGTATAGAATCTCTTCTTTGTCGTGGCTGGCGAGGGCGATGATGCGGCCGAAGGGATCGGCGATGAAGCTGCCGCCCCAGAACTCGATTCCAGATTGTGGGGTGTGGTCGCCGGGGCCGTGGAGTTCGACCGTGGCCGGGTTGCCGTCGGCTGCGATGCTTTTGAATTTGACGTCGCCGTGCTCGTGGCCTACGCGGTTGACGGCGCAGACGAAGACCCCGTTGGCGATGGCGTGGGCGCGCTGGGCTGTTTGCCAGGCTTCGTACTGCGCGGTACCGAACTCTTCTTTCTCGGAGGGGTGCCACCCGATGGCGGTGGGGAAGAAGAGAACTTCCGCGCCTTTGAGCGAGGTGAGGCGGGCTCCTTCGGGGTACCACTGATCCCAGCAGACGAGGGTGCCGATGGGGCCTTCGGTGGTTTTGGCGGATTTGAAGCCGAGGTCACCGGGAGTGAAGTAGAACTTCTCGTAGTAGAGCGGGTCATCGGGGATGTGCATCTTGCGGTAGACGTCGGCGATGCTGCCATCCTTTTCGATCGTGACGGCAGTGTTGTGATAAAGACCGGGGGCGCGGCGCTCAAAGAGGCTGGCGACGAGGACGACGCCGGTTTCCTGACAGACACGGGTGAGGACATCGGTAGAAGGGCCAGGGATGGGTTCGGCGAGGCCGAAGAGATCGTGGTCTTCGCGCTGACAGAAGTATTGGGCGCGGAAGAGCTCGGGGAGGCAGATGAGGGTCGCGCCCTGGCGGGCGGCTTCGTAAACGCGCTCGGCGGCTTTGTCGAGGTTGATGCGGGTGTCCGGGTCCATGGACATCTGGATGAGGGCGACGCGTTTTGTGTTTCCGTTTTTGCGGGCGTTGTTGTTCATGGTCTTGTTTAGTTTATCGGGATTCGCTGGAGGTGGGATGGTGCGGTTATTGTGGGGAGGTTAATGTTGCGCTCCAAAGCTGAAGAAGACGCCTAAGCTGTTTAGGCGTCTTCCGGATTACCTATGGGTTGCAGACCGAACCGCGTCCTATTTATGCCAGTGCATCTTCCAGCCGAGATACTTGGTTGACGCCTCGTAGACCGGCGCAGCCATCGTCGAGAAGTTTGCCGCGACGTGATGCTCGAAGCCGTTCTCGCAGATGAAGCGCAACAGCTCCTGCATCTTCGGAATCTCAACAACTCCTGCGCCGCCGAACGTGTGCAGCGGATCATTGGTGAACGCACCTTCGCCAACGTAACCGGTGATCTGACCGGCGAAGTCGTCGGTGGAAAAGCGGGCGAAGCTCATTGCTCCTGCCTTGACGGTGCCATCGAGCGTGCCGTGGGTATTTTCCTTGCCGACGGTTCCGGCGATGATCTGCTGGAAGTCCATCTTCACGCCTTCGTTGAAGAAGTGCTTCGGAAGGTTCGAGCAGTGGAAACAGACCGCTTTGTCGGGGTTGTCGCCGTAGTTGTTGTTCCAGTCCAGCAGCGCGCTCGGCGTCTCGCTGGCGAGTGTCAACGCATACATGCTTAGCGTGCCAAGAATGTCGACTTCGCATGCGGAAGGAATCAGGCTCTCGCTCATCATGCTCATGACAGTGCAGGGAACTACGCCAAGGAACTCCTCCATTGAGGTCCAGCACTGAACGGCGCTTACTGTCAGTTCGCTGGCCTTCATCCACTGATCGATAACGGTGCCGAGCTTTGCCATCTTGATCAGCGCAGCTTCCGGAGTCTGGCCGACGGGAATGTACTTTTTAATTTCTGCAAGTTTGCTCTGTGCTGCGTCGTCGTGGTCCTTCATGCGATCGATGCGTCCCATGACTTCGCTGAGGTCGAGCGTTTCGACCGTAATTCCTGAGCGCTCCAGGAGCTTTTCCGAGTAACGAACAGTGTTGAATGCAGTGGGTCGCGCGCCGATGGCACCAAAGCGAACGTTCTTCAGGCCCTTCACAATGCGGCATACGGCAGAAAACCACTTCAGATCTGCCTCGAACTCCGCAGAGTCCGGCGCTTCCGTATGCAGCCGTGTGAGCGAGTAAGGAATCCCATACTGCTTCAGGTTGTTGCAGATTGACATCTTGCCGCAGAAGCTGTCGCGACGGAACGCGATCGTCATCTTTCCTGCGGTGTCCGGAGTCGCCTGGATCAGTACGGGTACCTGCAGGTTTGCGAGGCGGAGTGTGTCGGCCAGCCCACGCTCCTCGCCGAAGTTCGGGAGAGTAAGGATGATGCCGTCGATCTCTGCGGCATGCTTCTTAAAGAGGTCGGCGCACTTCTTCGCGTCTTCGTAGGTTTCTACCGCTCCATGAGCTGTCTCCTCGGGAGTCAATACGATCGGCTTGATGCCAGCGCCTTCAAGCGCCGCAATCATCTCCAGGCGCCCGCTTGTTGCGAGGTGGCTTGGAAAGAATCCTCGATTGCCTACAATCACACCCATCGTCATTTGCTTCGCCATAATGCTCCTGATTTCTGCCCGTACCGGGTCTTGCTCTTAGGGTTCCTCGACACGTCGCCGCGCCATGCAACGTCTGCAAAGACGCGACTCCAACAATGATTCAGGCTCTGCCGGGGCGAAACCTGATTGAATAAAATGCACCAATTACCGTGAGCAGCAAGCCCCACCACAAAGTCGGATGCAGCGACTGAAGCCACGGCAGCAGCACTTCATTGGGGGGAGGGGCGTGCAATTCAAGGACGCCTGTAATGACCAGCACCAGGCCATAAGCCAGCATCAGGATTCCGCAGAAGAACCAGATTGAAAGTTCTGCCGACTCAATTTCGTGCTCACGATGATCCATCACAACCCCTTACCAGAAGATCAGATTGAGAATAAAGAAGACGACGATGACAACGATGGCCCAGAAGATCGGCTTCTGCCAAATCGTTGTCGCTCCATCGTGCGGGATTGGCGTCACGCCATAGACCAGCCCGGAAAGCTGCGCCTCCGGCACCGGCTTCGTCATCAGACTTACGACGACCGTAACGACAACGCAGATGATCCAGCTCCAAAGCGCGCGATATAGATTTTCCGCCATGGGCTTTGCATCCGGGCTCATCGCGATATAACGCAAAGCAGAGGGAGTTTTGTACACCCAGGCAAACATCCCGATGGAGGCTGCGGTTCCGGCGAGCAGACCGAGAAATCCGCCCCAGTGCGTCGCGCGTTTCCACAGCATCCCAAGAATTACTGTGCCGAACAACGGTGCGATGAAGAAGCTGAATAGAGCCTGCACATAATCCATGATGCTGGCTGCATTCATCACCAGATACGCCGTGCCGATCGACACCAGCATTCCAATTACGGTCGACCAACGGCCCATAGCGACATAGTGCTTGTCGCTAGCCTTCTTGTTCATGAAGGCGCCGTAAATATCGTAGGTCCACACGGTCGAGAACGCGCTCACATTGCCGGCCATGCCACTCATGAATCCAGCGACGAGCGCTGTAATTCCGAGCCCCAGCAGACCCGGTCCACAATATCGAATCAGCATCAGCGGCAGCACCTCGTTGTAAGTGTGCTGACCCGCTATGGCCGTGCCTTCTGCCACGAGGTGCATGCTGCTGCCATCAGGATTCTTCAGAACGGAAAGTGCCAAGAGGCCGGGAAGAATCACGATGAACGGCACCGCCATCTTGAACGCAGCGCCGATCACAGGAGCCATCTTTGCCGCACGCAGATTATGGGCGCTCAACACGCGCTGCACGACAAGGAAGTCCGTCGTCCAGTATCCGAAGCTGATGACAAATCCCAAGCCGAAGACGATTCCCGTCCAGTGCACGCCCATCGGATTGTCACCGAAGTGGCCTAGCGTGCTCCAAAGATGGGTGTAATCCGTTCTCCCGACGTTAGTTGCAATCTGTGCCTTCAGGTTCGACCAACTTCCGGCTTCAATCAGGCCAAGAATCGGAATCATCGCCGCGCCTGCCCAGATCAATACAAATTGCAGCACCTCGTTGATGATTGCCGACCGCAATCCGCCGAGCATCACATACAGCGCCACCGTCGCTGCGCCTACCCAAATCGAGAAGGTGATGTTCCAGCCGAGAATCGTCTGCATGACGACGGCCATCGCAAACATGTTGACGCCGCTCATCAGGATCGTCATCAAAGCGAACGAGATCGCAGACAGTGCCCGCGCCCCATCGCCGAATCGCAGATGAAGATAACCCGGAACCGAGTGCGTCTTCGAGATGTAATAGAACGGCATCATCACGATGCCGAGAAACAGCATTGCTGGAATTGCGCCTATCCAGTACCAGTGCGTGGCCAGAATTCCATACTGATAAGCCGCGCCCGCCCATCCCATCAGTTCGAGCGATCCGAGATTTGCCGAGACAAAGCTGAGTCCGGCGATCCAGGCTGTCATCTCACGCCCGGCCAGGAAGAAATCTTCACTGGTGTTCGCCTTGTTCTTGGCATAGAAGCCGATGAAGACGACCAGGACGAAGTAGAGCACCAGGATTAGCACGTCGGCCGGCGCTAATCGTGTCAACTGCTGGCTCATCAAATACAGCGCCGCAAAAACGTGCATGCTAACAACCTTAAGTAAACGTTATCCGAA
>Ga0206920_1160_pt1 | contig 13188 bp, 10 predicted proteins | sample Alteio_BWOrgHeat_65_FD_152934 | JGI IMG/M metagenome (GOLD analysis project Ga0206920, IMG submission 152934) | Enriched cells from forest soil in Barre Woods Harvard Forest LTER site, Petersham, Massachusetts, United States -... | ecosystem: Environmental > Terrestrial > Soil > Temperate forest >...
TTTGGCCCGGGCAGCTTAGTCAGCCCGTCTTTGCCCTTTATTGAGTTAATGTGTAAACCGAATAGATGATTTCCACGTTTGAAACTTTTTAATATTTCATACCGCACCCATGGGCGCGCGTAAGTGCTAGAGCCAATGAGGATGCAGGTGTTGCTGGTGTTGTCAAGGCCGCCGTTGATGAGGCGCTTGAGGGCAATATCACCTTCTTTGCGGGCTGTTTCCCAAATCGATGCATCATAAAAGCCTGCTGCCTCACGGTCAGGCTTTGTTAGCCAATGATTTCTAACAACATTCGCCCGGAAGTCAATGACGTCTTGATAGTGGAAGCTGAAGAATACGCGATTTGCCATAGTCTACTTTTCTTAGATCATCAGTCTACGTTTGCCAATGCATAGTGGAGAACGGATTCGAGCAGGCGGGTCGTTTCGTTTTGACAAATACTGAGTTGGGCCTCTAGTCGTTCGCACAAGGCCATTAGCTCATCGAGCTTAGCAACGATGCGGCGTTGCTCTGCCAGGGGGGAGCGGAATTCTCAGCTTACGAATCGCTCCGATGTGGCAATTGTCTTTTGCCTCGACAATGGCAATGGGAATATTGGGCTTGTAGTACAGGATGTAGTCAGCGCGCTTCGCCTTTCCGCGCGACACGAGCTTTCCACGAACGATAATGCGCCCTTTGGTGAAGGAGACTTCTTCGCGGACCTGCAGAGTCCTATCCCATCCGCCCTGCTCAATCGCCGGGCCAATGAACTGGGAACAGATGTCTCGCTCGCTGAGGTCTCTTTTGTTCATAGGTTCTGTTGATCGGTCATTGGGTGCGTTCGTTTTTTGGCCTCAACTAGCATGGGGCACATCAGGAAATTGAGTTAAAACAAGGAGCCACCCTCGGGTATCGCGACTTTATGGGTACGAGACCAAAAGAGCAATAGCTCAAAAAGGGTAGATAACTCTGAACCTTTCAAGCATATAGCTAACAGGTGCCCTGCTGGGGGCAGGAATCAAGGGTAGTCCTGCTGGACAATACTTGCCGATGACTTCCGGCGCGACAAGCTCTGATGGCCCGCGTCGATATTGGATATCGAATGGCTGCGAATGGGGATAAATGGATATTCGCGGGCTACCGGCTGCCTCTGCCCTTCGATCATGGCAATCCGTACCAGGTGGACCGCCCCGCACCGTTACGTACAAGCAAGCCTTTTTTCTACCAGTGACGTGAACGTAGCCTTAAGCGTATTCGGGCTTGCGCCTACCTCGCGTACCATGTCGCGCGTCGTGACGCGACCCTGATCGCGCACATAGTCGAGGATTTTTACTGCGAGTTCCGGCAGGGCCGCAAGCGCGTTCTTTTCACGCTCCACCTTCACGGCCAACCGGCGCTTTTGCTGCTGCAATGCCCGCATAAAGAAAAGCAACCAGGGCTGCCAGTCCGGCGCATCGGTCCGGATGGTGGTTTGTGTCTGGCGCAAGCCCAGGTAGTAGGCTTCCTTGTTGTTTTCGATGACGCTTTCGAGCGACGAATACGGTACATAGGCATAGCCAGCCTGCAACAGGAGCAGAGTGGTCAGAATGCGGCTCAGGCGTCCATTGCCGTCCTGGAAGGGATGAATCGCTAGGAAGACGACGATGAACACGGCGACGATCAACAGAGGATGCAGGCGGCGCAGGTCGCGCTCTTGATTCAGCCAGGCGACCAGCTCGGTCATCCGCTGCGGTGTATCGAACGGTGTTGCCGTCTCGAACACGATGCCGATCATTTTGCCGTCTGCGTCGAAAGCGCCCACATCATTGCGAAGGGTCTTGTACTCGCCGCGATGACGTTCATCCTTGTCGCTGTATTTGAGCAGATCACGATGAAGCTGCCTGATGTGGTTTTCCGTGACGGGAATGTCCGACCATGCCCGGAAAATCGTTTCCATCACGTCGGCGTAACCGGCAACTTCCTGCTCGTCGCGGCTGCTGAACCGCCTGATCTCCAGGTTGCCCAATAACCGCTCCACCTCGCGATCCGTCAGCTTGCTGCCCTCGATGCGGGTCGATGATCCGATACTCTCGATGGTCGCCACGCGGCGAAGCGCGTTTAGCCGCTCCGGCGCGATGGTGCCAAGTAAGCGCCAGGCACCCTTGAACTCGTCGATCTCCGACAAGAGCGCCAGCAATTCCTGCGAGATTTGGATGGTATCGGTGTTGAGCATACCCGTAACTATGCCGGATTATACCGGATTGTCCACCGGAAATTTTACCGGATTACACTGGATTAAGCATATTGGTTTCTCCCTCAAGATCCCGTGCCGACAACGGAAAACGGGTATAAATGGGTGAAATTGGATATGTTAGTCACCCCCTGCCCCGCTTTAGATCGTTGCTTGCCACGGCTGAAGCGGCATTCTGTGCAGTGACAAGCGGATACCCCTTGTCATTCAGCCGAACGCGTTCCGCCGCCTTTTCACTGACTTCCGGCAGTTTGGCGGCGGTATCCTCAACGCTCCATCCCCAGTCGATGGCCGTCATGCACCAGCTGAAATCGGCCATGCTCTGGTCAGGACCGCTGCCATCTCGTCTGGGCGGCGCTCCGGCAAGGGAGATGGCATATTGCGGCCAAACCTTAGTGCTCCGGGGGCGGGCGCTACTATTCTTGCCTTGTGCGGCCCTGGCGGTGAATGTGGCTGCCGGGGCCTCGGGTTCCGCTGATGCAAGAAGGCCCATCTCTTCCAATCGCTCTTTCGTCACGATTCGGCCTGGGGCGGATGCGCTGATCCGTACCATCGGAAAGTCCGGCTCGTATTTGCGTTTGTAGTTAGAGGTTCCCGCGACACGGGTAGCGCCGGAAGCGGCATGGTCCGCCCCTGCCCCTTTCCTGAGCCTGCGGGCGAAGTCTTTAGCTTCCTCCCGGGTACTAAGCCCCGAGACGGCGATCCATGCCTGGTGGTTGCCGGGCGAGGTCTCAAGGGTAAGGAATGCCGCCTCCCCTACTCTGCCGAGTCCTGCGGCGTCCAGATCGTCCAGCTGCACGAAATGCACCTTGTCACTCAAAGGCCGGACAATGATGTTGTTCTGGCGCTGGGCTGCGCCGGGAAACAGTTTTGGCATCGAGTTCTTTATTTGAGCCAATGGCTGGCTCGGCCTAAACCCGCGCTTTTCGCCATCGATACTAGTGAAGGTCAAATCGAAATGCCTTGCGCCAACGCTGGCGAACGTGTCGAGCATTCTGAGGGCTTCGTCAAGCTGCTGCACCATGTCTCCCCTTGCATGATTGGCCTTTTGCCCTTTTGTAGGCAGGCCAATCATGCAAGGGGTGAACCGAAGATAACGAGGTGTTTTAAGACATGCAAGCAGAGCATGGTATGAAACTACTAATAGAGGCACTCTTGCCCCCGCCGTGTTTCAAAGGGGCTAGTTGAGAAAGGGTCTCCCTTTCTCAGGAAGCGAAAGCCCTGGATGGGCTTGAGCTTCCAAATCCTGCCATTTACTCGGGCTATCAGGAACGGTTGCTGTTAGATAGGTTATTGATCTTAAGTTAATGAAGTTAGACGGTTTGGTAATGCCAGATCGTCATTTGATCTCAGTATGCTGCGGTGTGGGGTTGTTCCTGATACCCCGAGTTTTTGTTCCTGATCTCCCGATAGAGCGGTTCCTGAAACCCCGAGCATTTGTTCCTGATTCCCTGAAATTCGAGGGTTATCCACAGGTTACCGAGTCGCTCTGTACGATCTAATTGCCTGTTCCCGATACCCCGATAGATTTTGGGTAAGTCTATGTTTTGTCTCAAAACAGATCACTGCGAGGATCGGTTCATCGGGTTATCAGGAACGGCTTCCTGAAACCTGGGAGCGGTTGCGGGCGTGATGTTGGCGCACCCAGCCTTGAAATGCTGCTTCATAGTTCGTGGGCATCCTACTGGAGTCGGCGTCCAGCCACTCGTTGTACGCGGCTTGCAGCGCATAAATATCCCATCCTGGGCATTCATTGCGGATGCTCACGATGGTTCGCTCCGATAATGTCCGGATGATAGGGCTGAGCAGTGGCAGATCGCCGTCTGTTGCGGTCCGGCCGGACTGGTTGCACGGGGCGGGGGCGAAGAGACTGCTTAGAAGGTGGCTTCCATTCCTGATGACCACCCTCCCCTACATACTCGCGTTTTACCATGTGGACGAGCGGTTCTCCTTCCGTCTCAGATGGAACCACGGCAAGCGAGAATCCAGGGAGGTCATTGTGCTGAATGATTTTCAGGATCTCGAATTTGAAGCGGCGGTAAGTCCCTTCCGCACCGGATTTGTCAAAGAGCACGGGCATGGAGATGGCAAAGCCATTCGCGCCGTTGCCCCCCGCATGTTTGCGTGCAACGCGGTAGAGCCAGCGCTCGCGTCCGCCGGTGATGGAGAAATAGGCCGGGTCGATGGATAGCACACCGCCATCTTCCGTGACGCCCCGATAGAACCAGTCCGAGACGGTGAGTGTCACACCCTTGCTTTCCTTGGTCTGCGCATCAATGAGGTCATCCCACTGATCGATCCAGCTGAACATCGTGGTTTTCTGGCCGCGTTTGACACGCATATTGGTAGTCACGACCGTTGTCTTGAGTCGCTCCAGCGAGTCACGGAGCTGCGAGTAGTCCCTGCCCCCGGTCGAGCGGCCAATGGCCTTTAGCAAATCATGCGGCTGGAATTTCAGTTCACGCGGGATATCGTTGGTCCCGCGATTCTTCATATCGCAGAGCACGGAGGCTGCCCAGATGAGAATGTCGGCATCCCAGATGGTTGCCATTCCGAAGTCCTGGTGAGGCTGGACGGTCACGAAGATGCCGTCCGTCTCGTTGACATATTCGATGGGCTTCATGCGCTTGGATTTCGAGAGGGAAAAGAAAGGGCGCTCCATCGTGTCTTTCTGGTCGCGGAATTTCAGATCGACAATGGTGGGCAAAAAGAGATCGAACTGGGGGTTGTAAAAGCGCCCTCTGCTCATGTGGAGCGCTTGAGTTCGCGTTGCAACGCTTCGATTGCACGCTGGAGCGTAAAGCCCAGTACCCAACCTTGTGCTTCCGTAACGGTATAAATGGCGTCCATGGTTTCTTGCAGAACTTTGACATTGAGTTGGACATTGCGTCCTGTGCGGTATCGACGGGCCGCTCGTTTCGGGCGACTATCGGTCTTGGGCGCTGTCGGCTCACGGCTTGGAAAGTTTGCGGCCTGGGATACCGCCCTCACCTGCTCGGCTGCAGGCGCTTTTGTATCGATGGCTTTTTTCGGAGCGAAGCTGGCAACATCCAGGCTCTCAGGTTCGTTCACGCCGAAGATGCTCGTGCGTGGCTTTGGCATCAGGCTACCTCTTCCTCTCTGGCAACTTCGGCATTTGCTTTGAGCGTTTCAATCACCTCGCCAGCGAACGTGCGCGCGTTAAGCCGCGCCGCAGGAAGGTTTGATACTTGGGCGGGGTCGAGGTCTGCAAGCGTTCCGCCGTAGGAAAACATCGCACGATACGCCTCGCGTTCGTGTATCTGCGCGCCAAACATAGGGACTTTGTTCTCTGCGAATTCTGCTTCAATGCTTTGCAAAGTACGTGGACGGATGGCAGCGCTGGTACGGGTAAACAAAATTACAAAAGGAATCCTGCGCTGAAAGGCTCGCTCCTGACCTTTGACCAGCTTGATGGCCTTGACGGCTTCTGTTGCATCGAGACTGGAGCCCTGGGAAGGAATGATGACGAGGTCGGCGCGGCTCATCGCATAACCGGCCATCATCGAAGCTGTACCTTCCAAATCGACAATGACGAAGGTGGTTTTCAGCGCTGCTTTCTCGATGGTGTCGATGATGGATTCTTCCGTCGCGGTGTCGATGACGACAAGCTTATCCGGTTTGCCGGGAAGACTTGCCCATTGGCTGAGCGGTTTGTTGGGATCGGCGTCAATCATCGTCACAGAGCCGCCATGGCTGGCTAATTCCGTGGCAAGGAGGACTGCTGCGGTGGATTTACCGACTCCCCCTTTCGGACTTGCGAACACAATAGTTGGCATATAGGTTCCCTGATAAATACTAAATATGGTGCAACTTAGCTGATAGCTATCCGATATTCAAGAGGAATCGGAAAGCTATCCAGTAGCTACTGGATAGCTGATTAGTAATGGATAGCTATCAGGTATCTATATAGTTTCGACTAGCTTCCTAGTAGCGAGTAGATATCGGATAGCTTTCGGATATCCAATATCTTTTCAACACTCTGAGAAAATCGGCGCGCAGCGTGGCTGCCCCGACTAATCCAAGCGCGATTTGCGGTATTCGCCTTTTATTCGCTATAATCGTTTATTGTTAGCGTACGTCACCCGAAGCCTGTGTCACGCGAGTTAGTATGGAAAGCATCCCGGAGCTGACATGCTAACGAATCAACAACTTGCAACGATGACTGTCCGCAATGTGATTTTTCACGATGTTCCCAACGACAGGGGAGATGGAGGGACTGGGGTTGTGCTAGCTACCGATCCTACTCACATTGATGCGACTCGCCGCAGACTGCTCACGGGGAAACTCACAAAGGTACTGGATTCCCGATCAGCCTACGGAATCGTGTTTGCCAACGGCACTAGCTCTACGGTGCCCGCCGAAGTGCAGGCTTATACCAGTCAAGGTTACCGAGAAGCAAATTTTGTAGCTGTTTCCCAGCGGTTAGCGAGCCATCTCCATCAGGTTCAAAATAGAACCATTTCCCCTGGCCTTCTCTGCGTAATAGACATTGTGGTTGATGGAAAGCATGGCCTGGTGATCATGAAGCTTGAGCGGGAACAGGGCGCGCAATTGGAGCTTGAACGTAGCAATGACGGTAGAACTCAGTTTGCTATGTCTGTGTTGGAAAACTTAGTCCTGACCGGTGGTACGAAGCTGTTTAAGACCGCGGCATTCCTTCGAACTGGTCCTGGAGATGATGAATTCGAGATGAGTGCTTGCGACAGCCAGCATCGCGTATTGGATAGCACCGAGATGGCACGATTCTGGCTGTCTTATCTTGGCTGTACGGTCGAAGAAGACGCTCGGGTTACGACATCAAAATTCTTCAATGCCACCGTGGAGTTTGCTAACGCGTTCGTGACTGACCTCGCCGACAAGACCCACATCTACGAGAGTCTGAATACCGAACTACGGTCAAATAAACGGAGCATAATTCCGCGCGATTTTGTGCGTGATTTCGTTCCTCCCGATCTCCAACGAGCGTGTACCGAATTTTTGGAGGAGCGGCATGTCCCGCTTCGCACCTTCGACAAGGATGTTCAGGATGTTCGAACGGCACTGCGACGGCTCACTTACGTCAGCCAGGGAGGGGTGAGGGTATCGGTTCCGGAAGGTCAAGATGAATTGGTAGCCGTTGACGAGGAGCGTATTGTGGTTAATGACCGATTGAAATCGGTGGGCCGTTCGTGAACTCCATTGAGGCCGCAAGAACGCAATGGATCGCTGATCGACCGAAGCATTCAAAGTTCGCGGAAGAAATGTTGGGCAGGCTTCAGCTGGTCATCCGCGAGCTAGGTATTGCAGCGCAGCTATCCGCGCGTCCGAAGGAGGTCTATAGCCTCGTTAAGAAACTTCTGGCTAAGCCGCATCTCACTTACGAAAGCATGCCGGATAAAGTCGGAGCGCGAATCGTAGTGCGGTACATCTCTGAATTGTCTCAGGTGCGCGAACAGCTCAAAGAACGATTCGTCATTAGGCAAATCGAAGATACGTCGGCGAGGTTGCATATTGATCGAGTTGGCTACCAGGGAATCCATGTCGATGGTCTCGCGCTTCTGCCTGATGACGAACTTCAAGGGGAATATCCATCGCGAGATTTTTTCCTCGAACTCCAGTTGCGGACAATGTCCCAGCATCTTTGGTCGGAAATATCGCATGACAGTTTTTACAAGAATGATGGTTTGGTTCAGCAACTGCCACAGGACTTGCAACGTCGTGTGCACCTTATGGCGGGTCAGGTCGAAGTCGCCGACCGGGAGTTTGAGCGCATGAACCATGAGATCCCGGCTGACCCAGCAGTCAAGCTCTTCAAGGCGCTGGAACCCCTCTATTACGGGCTGTCCGCTGAAAGACCCAATGTCGAGCTCTCGATGGAGGTCATTCGTCTTTTGCTACCGCTTTACGGGCAAAACGATCATATAGATTCCATCTCGCGGCAGATAGAGTCTCGTTTCCACGGTTCCGAGGGAATGCTGAAGATCGTGTATTCCGATCCCGATAATCTAAAGACCGATGCGGCCGCATTCTTATTTCAACCCGAAGCGATGATGATTTATGACTGTCTGTTAACCGACCGCGATCAAACGCTCAAGCATTGGAATGAAAAATTCCCCAGTGAAGAACTGGAAAGGGTAGCGACGCTTTTCGGAATATCGCTTGATTGAGATCGACAGGCAATCAGAGCCTATCGGCAACCGGGCGCTATGCTTTAGTCTTCGGCTTCGATTTTTGGGTAGCCCAGCGCCGCCGGACGGCCTCGGCAATGCGAGCGCGGCCCTCGGGTGAGAGATTCCGTTTCTTTTTTGCGGATTTGGCGGGGGCAGGGAAGGCTGTGTCTTTCTTCGGCCTGCCTCTGCGCGGAGAGGGAGCTGTTGAAGCTGCAGACGGGGCTAGCAGGGTCTTGGCCTGCTGCAGGCGAGCGATCTCAGCGTCAAGCTGAGCCAAAATATCCTTCAAAGCCATAGTGCTAAGTATAGATGGGCACTCTGGCGGGGCCCATTTCCAACCCACAACCCAACCCACAAATCCTGCGTTCTTGCCCGTTTTCCGTGTGTTTAGGCAGTCTCCACGGTGTTGTAAGTCGTTGAAAAACCTAGTGCGGGTCGATTGACACGGTCGATCTGTATGATCTCTCGCCTCCAAGTCGCTGAAATTGAGAACCTTGTGATGGTGGGGCAGGGGCCTACCACCACTCAACCCACAAAAGAACTGCCTTAATGATCTCCTGAAGCCTAAATGACCTGGTCGGCTTAAGACGTCGATCCATTCCGGGAGCAGTTGCAGAAGGGCAGCGGGGTCATTGATGCGGTACAAGAGCTTCTCGCAACAAATGCTACGCGATATCACAAAACCGCCTAGCCGCACTATTGCCTACCCTTCGTGTGTTTACTAGTCATATAATACGCAATTTGTATTGGACAGTTCTTGAAACATCGCGATATCTTAACGTTACAGCGTCACTATCAACAGCAAGTCAACAATAAGTCTTCCTTTGAATAACGCCTACGCGCTTCAAAAGCGCGCCGCTTCGTCGTCGGTCGCACAAGCCTTCTCTCTATGTCTGACTGTTTTGGCACCGGCTGACCATAATCTAGCAACAACATCAATTTTGCCAAGTCTATCTGGTTCCCTCCGGAAAGTCGAAGGAACTCATCCACGAAAACTGCGCTGTGAGCCGTATCTGCGAGATAAAATGCTAAGACCTGCGATCTTGACTTCTGTGTTTCTCCGCCTAACTTTGATTGGATATGCATTGCGCACGACGTCCTTTCGTCGTCGTTCGTCGTTGTTTCTGTACCAGACGTTTCGCCTGGCGTTAGGCCTATTCGCCGTCTCCATGCTTGCAGCAGCCTCAGTTGCCCAAACGACTCCCGTACCAAATCCAACACAAGAGGCCGGGTTCAAGCCCTACGGCAGCTTCGCATTTGATAGCTTTGACTCAGTTAATCTGATGAATCTTCAAGTTGATCTCCATATACCAATTGTCAACTACCCTCAGCGTGGGGGCAAACTGACACTAGGCTTTGAGTTGGGATATGAAGCTAATCAGATTGCGTTTCTACCAAATAAACCCTCACAGTCTAATCCTAGCGGTAATGGCTACCATCCTGCGTCCGAGACTGCCGGTCTCTATGTCAGACCATTGTTTGGGGCAGCGCTATCCGCGACTTATGACATGCCGGGATACACGGTACCTGTGGTGGGAGTAGTCTCACCAACAACCGGTACCCATATTTTGCCCGCATTAGCCTCAACATTTTCACTTTCAAATCAAACCAATTACTCCTACTACGCCTACGATGGTAGCGGGTGGATGGCAAATAGTTACGACGCGAGGTGCCCCGCATCGGCTTCTGTTTCCGTCGTTGCAAGAGGTGGAATCGTCAACTGCGCATCGTCGCAGTTCCTCTCAAATCCGGGGTACGCGCCGCAATACATGTTGGATACGAATGGTAATACGATCACCTATTCGCCAAGCGGCATTGCGTATTTAGTAACAGGGGCGGGAACACTGTCGGATACTATTGGTCGGCAAGTTACTTTGCCGCCGTTTCTGCCGAATACATTGCTTACTTATGACCCAAATGATGACGATTCATACACCAGTCCAAACTATGTTTCTAATCCTGTAGGATGTACTGGATCTGCGGCGACCACGAATGCGTTTCTTTGGACTCTGCCAGGCTATGCCGGCCAATCTGCCAATTTCACTTTCTGCTTCATGGCCTCATCGACAGAGAGACTCTTGGTGTGTGTCGATAGTAACGATCTTCCAACAAACAACGCTTCCAGCATTCAGGGCTGTCCTAACGGTCCCGCAGGCCGAACTCCACCCACTCCAACGATACCTACGGGTTCGAGTGAAAGCCAGTCTCTACAGAGCCTAGTTCTGCCGAATGGGACATCCTGGAGCTTTACTTATGATCCTTTATACGGCGATCTCACCTCCATAACGAGCCCGCTCGGGGGTAAGATCACGTACACATGGACTAATTTCACGGGGCAGCAGGGACTTTGCCAAGAATATTACCAATATTTGCAGTTTGCCCGTGGTTTAGCCTCAAGAACAGTGGATGCGAACGACGGTACAGGGCCGCATACCTGGACCTACACACAAAACATTCTTAGCCAGCCATCGAATCCAGAAGCAAGTCCAGGCGTACAGTATTCAATCACAGTGACTAACCCAGACAGCAGCTACGAGGTTCATTACTTTTCAAATCTGAATACAGCTGTTGGTTCCTGTGGTTATTATGAGACTTCAGTTCAGTCGTATTCCAGCGCAGGCACCCCTATCAAGACCGTAAATACTACGTATAAATCCATTCAGCAACTAAATGGTACCAGTTATAGTGGGCAGGCCTACTATACGACACTAAACGCACTTCCAACAAACAAGACGACCATTCTTGATAACGGGCAACAAAGCACTACCGTCATGACTTATGACAGCGGACTAGCTTTGGAGCTTTTGGACGTGCAAGGGTCCGCTACGGTGCCCTTGGGAAGTCTCATGTCAACGACGACCTATGATTATGCAAACGGGACTCTCGGAAGTGTTCTCTCCGCCACAAACACAACTTACGAGTGGCAGCAGACAGCTGCCTATAGAAATGCAGGTCTGACTGATCTCGTCGCCAGCTCTTGCACGGCTCTGAGCGGTCTAACAAATTGCACCGGTTCATCCACGAATTCAGCTTCTTTCCAGACATATGGATATGATGAAGCCGGAAGCCCTCAAGGCGCAATCGGCAACCAGACGAGCGTCCACAAATGGCTCAACACCTCTGGACAGATGATCACGACCTCCACAGTTTTTAATACGCAAGGAATGCCGACCAAGTCAACCGACGCTAATCAAAATGTGACGATGTATTCATATGACAGTACGGGAGCATACCTGAATCAGGTCACGCATCCTTCCGCAAATAATATACAGCTTTCCGATTATTACTCGTTTGATGCCACAACTGGGCTACTCAGCTCACACACTGATCCAAACGGAAGCTCAGCGGGTGCTTCTGGTCATACTACTTCATACTCATACGATGTCATGAATAGGCCTCTCGGTGCCTCTTATCCAGACGGGGGCAGTGAGGTGCTGCAATATAGCGACTCGATACCTGCTACCAGTACGTATACAAAAGCGCTGGGCGGAACGGTTGGACCAATGGTGCAGATTACTGTATACGACGGAGCTGGTCGGGTGCAGCAAGTCCAAACCACGAGCGATCCTGGCGGTACAGATTACGTCGACACCACATACGATTCACTCGGCCGGAAGGCTTCAACATCGAACCCCTATAGGAGCACGAGTGATACCAGCTATGGCTTGACGAAATACGCATATGACGGTTTAAGCCGACTGGTCACTACCACGAATGCTGACAGATCATCCATCACAACAAGTTATGCTGGGAATAAGACGACGACTACGGATGAAGTCGGTAATCAACGACAGCAGACTGTGGATGCTATGGGGAGATTGACTATTGTTCTGGAACCTAACGGGCAAACTCAATCGCCGTCGATGGAAACCGACTATTCATATGACCCGTTGGGTAACCTTCTGACGGTAATGCAGCACGGAACCTCGACCGACACGCGAACAAGGTCTTTTAGTTACGATAGCCTATCACGTCTCGTGTGTGCTTCGAACCCGGAGAACTCCTCGGCGCAATGTCCTTTACCGAATTCGACGTCTAATTCCGGCGTTACAACCTATTCGTACGACAATAACGGTAATCTGCAACAAAAGACGAGCCCTACGCCAAACGTGTTGCCTGGATCGTCGTCAGGGCAATCAACACAAACTATTAGCTATTGCTACGACGCGTTGAACCGCATGACGTTTAAGTTTGATTCGTCAAGCTACAACTGCACCAACCCAGCAGAGTACGTCTCTGCATATGCCTATGATGGAAACACGGTCTCAGGGGTGACGCAAGCTAATACAGCAAATGCGAAAGGGCAATTGAGTGCTGAAGGAGAATATGCAGATTCAGCCCTTATAGCGTGGAAAACCCCTCTATCGTATGACGCGATGGGTAGACCGACGAGCAAGGAGATTACGCCCTATGTGCCGGTAGGCATCTCGCCAATAATAAGCTCACAGTACGATTTGATGGGTAATGTGACGAGTCGGAGTAATCAGTCGACAGGCATTACGATTACTAACACGTATGACTCCGTATCGCGTCTCGTGAATGTCGCTAGCAATCTAACGTCGTCGGGATCAACCACGTATCCGGGTACGTTGTATACCGTTAACAGCTACGGTCCTGTCGGCGCGATCCGAGCCACATTCGCCGGAGACATCAATTCGACGGGCTACTTCAATGAATATCGGTACTACGACAATCGCGCTCGCTTGGTGGACAATGAGTTATATCCTCTCACGGATGCGTTTGGGACGGCGTCAATCCGTCTCTCAGGAGATGAAGCTAGCGGAGACAGTGGAGAGGTATCGCTTAATA
>Ga0206920_1163_pt1 | contig 12879 bp, 14 predicted proteins | sample Alteio_BWOrgHeat_65_FD_152934 | JGI IMG/M metagenome (GOLD analysis project Ga0206920, IMG submission 152934) | Enriched cells from forest soil in Barre Woods Harvard Forest LTER site, Petersham, Massachusetts, United States -... | ecosystem: Environmental > Terrestrial > Soil > Temperate forest >...
ATATTTTCTCGGTGGTGAGTCGCTTGGATTGCGAACGATTCTGGGAACGCTGTTTGTTTTGATCAGTGTGGTGACGATCACAACAACACGAACAAAGAAGCCAGTTACGGTGCTCGCAGCGAAAGAGACAAGATGATGTTCCGTCAGGAGCTTCTCCATTAACAGAGAAATTCTTTGAGGAAGAGACCGGTAGAGTCGGTCGCTCTCTGGCGTATGATTTTTCTGAAGGTTAAAAAGTTTAAAGGAGAAAGTGATGCGGATTGGGATGTTGACAGGGGGCGGAGATTGCCCTGGATTGAATGCAGTGATTCGTGCGGCTGTGCGCAAAGGGATCCTGCACTATGGAGATGAGTTTGTTGGGTTTATGGAAGGGTGGCGTGGCGTTCTGGACGATGTGACAATGCCGCTGAACCTGGAGACTACGTCTGGGATTCTGCAAAAGGGTGGAACGATTTTGCGGTCGTCGCGGACAAATGTGAAGAAGATTCCGGGCGGCTTTGAGAAGTGCGTTGAAGTGCTCCAGAAGAACAAGATCGATGCGTTGATTGCGCTCGGTGGCGACGATACGCAATCAATCTCGCTTGCGCTGAGCGAGAAAGGCGTGAAGTGTGTGGGCGTTCCGAAGACGATCGATAATGATTTGTCGGGAACAGACGCTTGTTTTGGGTTTGATACGGCTGTAACCATCGCGACGGAAGCGGTGGATCGGCTGCACTCCACTGCAGAGGCGCATAACCGTGTGCTGGTGTGCGAGGTTATGGGCCGTGATGCCGGGTGGATCGCGATTACTTCCGGAATTGCGGGCGGTGCGGATGTGATTCTGGTTCCCGAGGTCCCGATCGACATTGATGAGGTGTGCAGGTTGCTTAAATATCGGCATGATCACGGGAAAAAGTTCGGGATTGTGGTGGTGGCTGAAGGGGCGAAGTTTCCCGAGGGTCCGCAAGCGACGCATGGAACGAGCGTTGACTCGTTCGGGCATGTTCGCCTGAGCGGAATTGGGCAGCAATTGGCCGAGGAGATTGAGAAGCGAACCAAGTATGAGACGAGGAGCGTGAATCTGGGGCATACGCAGCGTGGTGGGACGCCTTCGGCGTTTGACAGGATGCTGGCGACTCGTTACGGTGTGGCTGCGATTGATCTAGTGCATCAGGCAAAGTTCGGCCGTCTTGTGGTGCTAAAGGGAACTCAGATTACGGACATTCCTTTGGCCGACGCAATCGCGAAGACACGGACAGTTGGAGAAGATTTGCTGGCGGTGATGACCGGGTTACAGCCGAAGAAATAGATGATATAGAGTTGTTTTCGAGGGAAAGAGCTCCGGTTTATGCCGGAGCTCTTTTTGTTTGGTTGCTGGACAGCAGGTTCCTGGATTGGAAACGAGGTAGTACTTTGGTATCAGTTAGTTAGTGGTCAATAGCTGAGATTTTTCTTGTGCGGGTGTGGAAAAGCGGGTACAAAAGGGTTGTCAGGTTTCTAATCTGACATGCTCTGGTGTAGGCGAACGGGGGACCTGGTATGGCAGTTGCGGTTCAGGCTGTGCGCGAGGTGATGGATATCCGGCAGGCTGCGGATTATCTCGGGATCAGCGGCGACACGCTGTATCGGTATGCGTCCGAGGGATTCATTCCGGCGTTCCGGCTGGGGAATCGGTGGCGGTTCAGGAAGACCCTGCTCGATGCATGGATGGATGAGAAGTCAGGTGTAAAGCGACCCGCTCCAATCGCGGTGATGCCAAGGCAGAAGAAGCCAGTTGCGCGTGCTCGGTAAAGCTGCTTGATTCAGCGGTTCCTCTCACACATCAATGTCTATGTTTTAATCTTCGGCGCAACCGCCGTGGCGGCGTTCTGGTTTGCAATTCAGCTTTGCTGGTCGGTCGTGGGGAAGCGGTGGTACGGCGCGGTGTGGAGGCTTCTGGTTGCGCTAGTGCTACTTGGCGTGGGAATTGTGATGATCTTTTTTACGGCTTTTGGAGTCAATTGATGTGAGCCGGCGCGGATTCTGGCGAATGATTTTCAAACCTTCAGGAGAAGGGATTAGAGATCAGGTGGGGTTCAGGGTAATGACTGTGATTTCCGGTGGGCAGTTGAGACGGAAAGGAAGACCTACGGTGCCGATTCCGCGGTTCACATAGAGTTGCATCTGCTTGAAGCGAAAATGGCCTTCAGGATATTTCTCTCCGAGTGGAGGAAGAACAAGCGGACCCAGGAAGGGTAGACGAATCTGACCGCCGTGGGAGTGACCGGAGAGCATTAGGTCAATAAGAGGGCCCCGAACTTGTTCGATCACACTGTCGGCGTAGTCGGGCTCATGTGCCATGAGGATGACGGGACCATCCGGTTTTGCCGGGACAGTGAGGTCAAGATCGGGATGGCTGCTCGCTGGATCGTCGAGTCCGCAGAGCCAGAGGCGGCCGCCTTTGCGCTCGATGGGGACGTATTGATTTACCAGAACCGGAATTCTGTTTGAAGTAAGGGCGTGAGTGACCGCAGGCGCGTCGTAAGCGACATCGTGGTTGCCGAGACAAGCGAAGCGCTGCGGAGCCGTGAGAGTGGAAAGAATCTCTGCACAGCGACGAATAGCGTGGCGGCTGGCAAGGAAGGATAGGGAGCCATGGGTAATGAAGTCTCCAGTGAGTAGAACCAGATCGGGCGCGAGAGCGTTGACTTTGTGGACGATGTGTTCGAGAAAGAAAGGTTCCGTGTATTCGTCGAGGTGGATGTCACTGAGTTGGACGATGCGAAAGCCGTGAAAAGGGGTGGGGAGATTGACAATGGAGATGGGGCGGTCAACGATGTCGACTTCGTGGCGGGCGAATTCACCCGCATAAAGCGCCAAAGCGGCGGCGGTGGTGCCGGTGCCGATCAGGAATTTTCTCCGGGTGAGGTGAGGGGGGGGGTGAAGCCGGACATAAGTCCATGATAACGGGTGAAAGATGACGGGCCAAAGTCAGAGGGATAGACGGGTTGGATAGAATCAGAACAATGAGTTTGAGGCTTCGAAAGAGACGCGCGGCTGCAACTGCGAAAAGCGCCGGTATGGATGGGTTGCTTGTGACGCATCCACCCGATGTGCTCTATCTGTCTGGATTTACGGGATCAAATGCGGCGTTGGTGCTTGCCGACGGTCGCGCTGTTTTGTTTACTGACGGACGTTATACGCTCCAGGCCAAAATTGAAGCAGTTGGAACCCAGATAGTGATTGCGACGAAGCCAGCGATAACGGCGGCTTGCGAGTGGCTGGAGGCGGCGAAGGTCCGACGGTGCGGGTTCGACTCCACGCATACGACGGTTGCGGGGCTGAAGGCGATGCAAAGGGCAGTGTCGGGTCGTGTGCGTCGGGGGATGTTCGTGCCTCTGGTGGCGACAGTTTCCAGACTGCGTGAGGTAAAGGATGCGGATGAAATTTCCAGGCTCCGAGCGGCAGCGGCGGTTGGGTGCGAGTTGTTTGAGGAAATGCTCGGTTATCTGGAGCCTGGACTGACGGAGATCGAGGTTGCAGCAACGCTAGAGTACGCAGCGCGGATGGCCGGGGTGGAGGGAATGAGTTTCGAGACGATTGTGGCGAGCGGGAAGCGTTCGGCGTTGCCACATGGGAGAGCTACGAGTGCGAAGCTGCCTAAGCGCGGGTTCGTTACGTTGGATTTTGGTGTTATTCTCGACGGATATTTGAGCGACATGACTCGTACCGTGCACATGGGCAAGGCGATGCCGGACGAACGGGACGTGTATGATTCTGTGCGGGAAGCTCAGGAGGCTGCGGTAGCAGCCGTGGCGCCCGGGGTAAGTGCTGGTGAGGTGGATGAAGCGGCACGAAGTGTGTTGCGGAAGGTGAAGCTGGACAAGTATTTCAGCCATTCGACGGGACATGGAGTTGGGCTGGAGATTCATGAAGGACCGAGGTTGGCGGCGAAGCAGAAGCAAATTTTGGAAGAGGGAATGGTTATTACGATCGAACCGGGAGTTTACATCCCGGGAAGATTTGGACTTCGGATTGAAGATATGGTTCTGGTAACGAAAAGGGGCGGAGAGATCCTGACGCCAAGTGTGAAGGCCTGGATCGAGTTGTAAGACATGAGTCAGGCATAGGATAGAGCAAGCCACGATACGAACTGCCATTTTGAACAACAACAGGTGTTTTTTGAGCACCGGGAAGAGACATGATGGACCGAAATAAGTTGGAAGAGCTTCGCGAACTGGTCGACTTTTTGAAGGCGAATGGTATCGCCGAGTTCGACATGGATCAAGACGGTCTGAAGGTTCGGATCAAGTTTGCGGGTGAGCCTGCGATTGGCGGACTGGATATCGCTCAGTTGAGCAGGCTGATGGCTTCGGCTCCTGCTGCTTCTTCAGTCGCGAGCGCGGCGCCCGGGCCGAGCCCCGCTGCGGAGCTGGCGGCGGAGTTGGAAGAGAAGCTGCATGAGGTGAAGTCGCCGATCGTAGGGACGTTCTATGAGTCGCCGTCGCCCGGAGCGCCGCCATTTGTGAAGGTGGGTGATCAGGTGGAGGTGGGACAGGTGCTGTGCATCGTCGAGGCGATGAAGCTGATGAATGAGATTGAAGCCGATGTTGCCGGTGAGATCGTGAAGCAGATTGCTTCGAGCGGACAGCCAGTGGAGTATGGACAGTCGTTGTTTGCTGTTCGGCCGCGGTGACTTGGGCTTCAGATTCCCTTCTCAGTTGTCAGATGATTTCTTAGCAGATTGCCGGGAGCTACATGTTTCGTAAGGTTTTGATCGCAAATCGTGGGGAGATCGCGCTACGGGTGATCAGCGCATGTAAGGAGATGGGGATTCGTACAGTCGCCATCTACAGTGAGGCGGACAGGAATTCGTTGCATGTTCGATTTGCCGACGAGGCGATTTGTATTGGGCCGCCTCGGTCTGCGGATAGTTATCTGAATGTGCCTGCAGTGATCTCGGCTGCGGAGATTGCGGATGTCGATGCGATTCATCCCGGGTATGGGTTGTTGAGCGAGAACGCGAACTTCGCCGAGGTTTGCCGGGCGTCGAACATCAAGTTCATCGGGCCTGCGCCGGAGGTGACCCGGATGATGGGCGAGAAGTCCACGGCGCGGCAGACGATGAAGAAGGCGAAGGTGCCGATTCTGCCGGGGTCGGATGGAGTGATCGCGGACGAGAAAGAGGCGCTGGAGTGGGCGAAGGATGTTGGCTATCCGGTGATCTTGAAGGCTGTTGCAGGTGGTGGCGGGCGCGGGATGCGCATCTGCAGAAATGCCGAGGAACTGCCCTCGATGTATCAGCAGGCTTCTACTGAGGCGGCGAATGCATTCGGCAATGGCGATATGTACATGGAGAAGTTCATCGAGAGGCCACGGCATATCGAATTTCAGGTACTCGCGGATGAGCACGGCAATGTGATGAGCCTGGGAGAGCGTGAATGCTCGATTCAGCGTCGGCATCAGAAGCTGATTGAAGAGGCTCCGAGTTTGATGGTGACTCCGAAGCTTCGCGAGGAGCTGGGAAAGACAATCAAGAAGGCGCTCGAGAATATCGGGTATTGGAACGCTGGAACCATCGAGTTTCTGATGGATGAGGATGGGAAGATCTACTTCATCGAGATGAATACGCGCATTCAGGTGGAGCACTGTGTAACCGAAATGGTTACAGGAATTGATCTGGTAAAGGCGCAGCTAAGGATTGCGGCGGGGGAGAAGCTGACCTCGATCATTACGAAGCCTGTGGAGATTCGTGGGCACGCCATCGAGTGCCGGATAAATGCGGAACACCCTGAAAAGTTCACGCCGAGCGCAGGGAAGATCACGGCATTTAATCTACCCGGAGGGAATGGTGTTCGGGTTGATACTGCGCAGTATGCCGAGGGGGTTGTGCCACCGTACTATGATTCACTGATTGCGAAGCTGATCTGCCATGGCGCCGACCGCGTCGAAGCGATGGATAAGATGCAGAGGGCTTTGAGTCAGTTTGTGGTTCAGGGGATTCATACGACAATTCCGCTGCACCAGAAGATTTTTGCCGACGCGGAGTTTCGGGCGGGACAGTTTGATACGAAGTTTATGGAGCGGTTCTTCGAGCGGCAAGGGCAGAAGGCCTAACTACGCGGTGATTCCCGCACCGTATAAAGTTCAGAAGGGTTGGCCCCATCCGGGCCATGAGACGAGGACGCCACGGCTGTTTAACTGAGCCGTCGGGCGGCAATAGGTCCCGGCGGGCCAGCCGATTGAGGCTGGCTGACATGTTAGACAATTGTTCGCGTGAGATTGGAGGGTAAGTGAGGTTTCCGCGGTTCTATCCGATCGCAGATCAGGAATTGCTTGAGTCGCGCGGGGTTGCGGTTGGGCGTTTTGCCGAGGAATTGAAGGCAGCAGGAGTGATGATGTTGCAATACCGCAATAAGGTGGGCGAACCCGATTCGATCCTCCGGCATGCGTCGGTGATTTGGGAGGTATTTGACGGGACCGGTTGCCGTTTGATCATGAATGACTATGCGAATCTTGTGAAGGCAGCAGGTTTCGATGGAGTGCATGTGGGACAGGGGGATTTATCGCCTGAGGATGTGCGTCGGGTGGTCGGAGTTGAAAGGTGGGTTGGGGTTTCGACACACAATGAAGAACAGACGAGGGCTGCTGATGCAACGAGCGCCGATTACATCGCAGTGGGGCCCGTGTTTGCTACTGGGACAAAGCTCGATGCGGAGCCTGTGATTGGGTTGGGGGGTGTGCGGCGGGCGCGGGCGCTTACGACGAAGCCGATTGTGGCAATTGGGGGAGTTACGCGAGCGAATGCGCGGAGTGTGGTGGATGCCGGGGCTGATTCGATTGCGGTTATCAGTGGATTATTTGTTGATGGAGAGACGGTTGAGAAAGTGGTGGGAGACTTTCTTGAACTTTTACGGTAGAACTGACGGAACGTGAATTTTGTGAAAAGTACAACATTGGATACCTCTTCCTCGGTCCAGGAGAAGCAATTAAGTTCGGCAGCTCCCCAGTTTGTCCAAGGGATGGGGCTGTTTTCGGCTACGGCGATTGTCATGGGCTCGATGATTGGGTCGGGCATCTTCATTGTGTCGGCAGAGATGTCGCGAGGGCTGGGTTCTCCTGCGTTGTTGATCGCCGCGTGGCTGGTGACGGCAGCGCTGACGATGATCGGCGCGCTGAGCTATGGAGAACTTGCCGCGATGATGCCCAAGGCGGGTGGGCAGTATATCTATCTGCGTGAAGCGCTCGGGCCTCTCTGGGGTTTTCTTTATGGGTGGACGCTCTTTCTGGTTATCCAGACGGGGACGGTGGCGGCGGTAGGAGTTGCGTTTGGAAAATTTCTTGGAGTGTTCTTTCCGAGTGTAAGTGGATCGCACTGGATCTGGCATATTGGACATGTGCCGGCGGTGCAGGTGGGACCAATGCTGCTCGGCAATATGGAAATCGGCTTGAATACGGCGAATCTAACTGCAATCGTGGTGCTCACGCTACTGACCGCGTTGAACTCCCTGGGGGTCAGGATGGGTTCGGCGGTGCAGAACGTATTTACTTCGGCGAAGGTTCTGGCGTTGGCGGCGGTCGTGCTGGTGGGTCTAGTAGCAAAAAATTCGACAGCAATTGCTGCGAACTTTGGTGAAGGATGGCATAACTTCTGGGCAGGGGCGGGATGGGGGACCCTCCATTCCTTGCAGGTAGGGGCCGGTGGCCCTACAGCGTTGGTTGGGGTGTTGACGATTGTCGCCGCGGTTCAGGTAGGGTCGTTATTCAGCTCGGATTCGTGGAACAACGTGACCTTTACTGCAGGAGAAATTCGCAATCCGAGACGGAATATTCCGCTCTCACTCGTGATCGGCACTGGCGTTGTGCTGTTGCTCTATGTGCTTTGCAACTTCGTCTATCTCAGCGTGTTGCCGATGGCGGGGGATGCGTCGGCTACTACGATTATGGGACGGGGGATTCAGTTTGCATCGGAGGACCGGGTGGCGACTGCCGTGATGGATCAGGCCTTTGCCGGTTCTGGTGCAAAGCTGATGGCGGCAGTGATTCTGATCTCGACGTTTGGCTGTGTGAACGGGTTGCTGATGGCCGGGGCGCGAGTGTACTACGCCATGAGCCAAGATGGGCTGTTCTTCAAATCAGTTGGGAAGCTGAGTGAGGGCTCAAAGACACCAGTGAACGCGCTTTGGGTGCAATGGGTATGGGCGTGCCTGTTGTGCTTGTCTGGAAGCTATAACCAGTTGTTGGAATATGTGATCTTCGCGGTGTTGGTCTTTTATATTCTGACAATTACGGGCCTGTTCGTGTTGCGGCGGACGCGTCCTGATGCGGAGCGGCCTTACCGCGCACTGGGATATCCTGTGCTACCGGCGTTATATATCGTCATGGCGTTCTGGATTTGTGTTGTACTGTTGCGATACAAACCTCAGTACACGTGGCCGGGTCTGATGATCGTTCTGCTGGGTATTCCGGTGTACCTGGTCTGGACTCGGATGGCCCAAGGACGAGGGTCCGTGAAAGCTTAGTTTTAAGGAAAGTGGAGAAATCTATTCGATGGCGAATTTGCTGGCAGTTAAACCTCTGTCCCGTCTGCTGAATGAGGCGGAGAACGAGGGGGAGAGTGGACTTAAGCGGACTTTGGGTCCGCTGAACCTGATTACCCTTGGAATCGGGGCGATCATCGGTGCGGGAATCTTTGTGTTGACCGGAGAGGCTGCGGCGAAACATGCCGGGCCTGCGGTGGTGCTGAGTTTTATCGTGGCCGGCATAACGTGCGCGTTCGCGGGGCTCTGCTATGCGGAATTTGCTTCGCTGATCCCGATTGCTGGTTCGGCTTACACGTATGGGTACGCTACTCTGGGTGAGTTTGTGGCATGGATCATTGGGTGGGACCTGGTACTTGAGTATGCATTCGGCGCGGCGACGGTGGCTTCAGGCTGGAGCGGTTACTTGGTGGGGCTGCTGGCGGACTTTGGCATACAGATTCCACCACAATTGACGACGACTCCGGGCACTGTGCTGTATCTGTTTCACGATCGTTGGCAGGCGCTGGCGGCGCTTCCAGCAGGAATTGACGCTTCGACGCTGCCACACGTGACCGGCGTGTTTAATCTGGTGGCATTTCTCGCTATCACGGTTGTGACAACGGTACTGATCATCGGGATCCAGGAGTCGGCCAACCTTAACACTGCGATTGTGATTGTCAAGCTGGCTGTAGTTGCGATTTTCCTTGTGTTGGGTATTGGCTTCATCTTGAAGCATCCGGCTCAGGCCCATGCGAACTGGACTCCGTTTATCCCCCCGTCGGAGGGAGATGGCAAGTTTGGCCTGGGAGGAATTACCGCGGGCGCCGCGTCTATCTTCTTTGCGTATATCGGTTTCGATGCCGTGTCTACGGCAGCGCAGGAGGCAAAGAACCCGAAGCGGGATATGCCGATCGGGATTCTTGGTTCGTTGGTTGTCTGTACGGTTTTGTACATTTTGGTTTCGGGAACGTTGACCGGGCTCGTGAACTACCGGGCGCTGGACGTCAGCGCCCCCGTGGCGTTGGGAATCGATGCCACTGGGGTTCGCTGGGGCTCGATTCTGGTCAAGATCGGTGCGGTGTTCGGGTTGGGCACCGTAATGCTGGTGATGTTGCTGGGGCAGTCGCGGGTGTTTTACTCGATGTCCCGCGACGGGCTGCTCTGGAAATGGGCGGGGAAGATTCATCCGAAGTTCCGAACGCCGTGGATCTCGAATCTAGTGGTTGGTGCGATTGTGGCGTTCATGCCAGCTCTTTTGCCTATCGGCAAACTGAGCGAATTGGTAAACATGGGAACACTGTTGGCGTTTGCGATTGTGTGTGCCGGAGTCTGGATTCTGCGGCGGCGTAATCCGGACCTCCACCGGCCATTCAGGACACCTCTCGTGCCGTTGGTTCCTATCCTTGGCATTGTGAGCGCTCTCTACCTGATCTGGACACTCCCGACACTGACAAAGGTCGTGGTCATTGGCTGGCTCTTGTTTGGATTGCTGATCTATTTCACTTACAGCGTGAAGCACAGCAAGGTGCAAAGGGCGATTGGAGAAGCTGCTCCCCCTGCTGCTGCCTTGAAGTAAACTTAATTTGTAAGGTTAAACTTTGAGCTTGCTTGGTAACCTGTTCATAATAAGTGCGATATGTTAAATCGAAGAGAAATAAGAAAGGCCCCGGACTAGGTCCAGGGCCTTTCTTATTATTTGACCTCTGATCCAGTAAAGCGAATTGCATCTATCCAAAATGTCGCCGAGTGAGAGTAAACAGATCATGGCTCCCGAAATTACTAGGGAGCTTTCGGTGTAGCCAGGGTTTGCTGCGGGAGGATTGGCATGGTTACTGGGTTGGCAGAGGTAGGATCATCGCGGAGTTTGAGGAAGAAACCGGTTTTGGGGGGTCGTGGAAGAGCGAGGGTCGTGCCTACAAAGCCTTCGGGGACATAGGTGGGGTCGGAGAAGTCCGGACTCATTGCGATTGAGTCGACCAAATAAAGGTCTGAACCGGATACGATGCATGGCTGGGTGGCGTCGGAGGGGCAGCGCAGGTCTTTGAGGGTTGGGAGACGGACAAGAGTTGCGAGAGGAAGCCAGTCGCCAGTGGTGCCGTCTGGTGCGACTGGGCGGAGGCGGAGTGGGCCAAAGGCTGAGGATCCGAAGGCTTTGAGCGGATCAAGGGTGGCGAGCAGGGTGTGCGGGCTCTGGAGTATGAGGTTGCCGGATGCTACGGAGAGCGAAGTGCGGAGGCTTTCATCGGAGTTTGCGATCTCGATGGAAGCCGTGCGGGAGAATGGCTGACCTGATTTCAGAGAGAAGGTGAGTTGCTGGTCTGCTGGCAGATCATTCAGGTCGGCGAGATGGATCGGAGTATCGCTGGGCTGGTTGACGTTCTTACTGATGATGGAGACGGAGGGTCGAGACGGTGCGACCGTAACGGACAAAGGGAGGGTGCGGCCGTCTTTGAGCGAGACCTGCGCGTTGAGATGGGTGCCGGGGCGAAATTGAGGCGGACTGAAGTTGGGGGGGAGGGAGAGACGAAGGTCCTTTTCGGATGCGGGTCCTGTATCCGGGCTGGCGGGTGTAGGGGTGAAGGTGAGGTCGTTGTTGAGAACCAGCTTCTGAACCTGGTCAAGGCTGGCGCCTGTGAGTTGCGCCGTGGCGTCTCCTGAGTGATAGGTAAGGCCATCGAGTCTGGCGGGCTCGGAGTAGTCGGTGAGGCTGACGGTGTCGATTTTGGGGACACCGAACTGATGGATGGCAAGATGAAGCGCACCGGGGTCGTGAGGAGGCAGGGTGAGGGCGACGTCGACAGTGTTGATCCTGTCAGTTGCGTTCTTGAAAGTTTGATCTTTAGGACCGAAGGCTGAGTTGGGGCCGGGATCGAGCTTGATGGTTTCGAGGCATGCGGTACCAGTTGCAGCCAGGAGGATGTGTTGGCTCTTTCCCGCTATGAGCGGGTCAGTGGAAACGAGTTTCCAATCATGGCCTGGAGTGTCCTGCAGTCGAACGATGGGTCCAGTAAAGGGGTCGAAGCCCCAGAAACCAGTGACGGTTCCGGAGATGGTGGTGTCGTCGCTGGAGGGTGTGGTAGCGATACTTACAGGCTTAGGCTTTTCAGTTGCAGGCTTGTCGCTTGCATTTTCGGTGCCCAGGCCGGTGGATTCTGTTTCGGAGAGCGGGTCGAGCGAAAGCGGTTTACGCGCAGGGGGGTGGGCGAGAACGAGGCCTCCGCGGAAGGCATCGGCAGTGAGCGGGATAATGGCTTCACGACCGGGACCTTCAAGGTGCAGGACGAGGTCGTGGGCGAAGGCGGTGGAGAAGACAAGTGGAGCACCTTCTACCGGGAGAACCACCGCGGGCCGGAGGAGGCAGGTGATTGCTTTGGGGTCGGACGGGCGGAGCGGCGGAGGCACGGCTGTCTGGATGGCAGGCAAGCCAATGACGATGACGGACTTGGGGTCGTGGAAGGATGGTGGGGTGTTGAGGCGCAGATTGAGCGCTTCGTTGCTGGGGAAGGCGATGGCGGGGATGTATTGATATTTGGCGGTATGGAGACCGCTCATAAGGCGGACGAGGTCGACGACTGCTCCGACATAGGCGCTGTAAAGGCCTGCGCCCGCCATTGAGGTGTAGCTCGCCTGATTGATGAGATCGGAGCCGGGCCCGTTGGAGAGCGCAGCGGCGACGGTGGTGCCGTGCCCATCATCGAGGAGAGTCTGGGTGCCGGCCTGAGTGAGGCAGTTGGCCTGAGCGTCAACGGGCTTCTTGAAGCAGTCAGTGTTGGGCTTGAGATTGAGCGTGCGAGCGAGAAAATCGGAGTGCTCAGCGAGGGCCTTCGAGTCGTCGGGTGGGACACGGCGCATGTTGGCGAGATAGGTTTCGATACGTGCCTGTTCGAAGCCGGCTTCAAGGAGGTCCTGCGAGGCGCGAACGAAGACACCGGGGCGTCCGCGGACGGCGGAGCGGAGGGTAGAGAAGTCACCGCCGGTTTCAGGGGCGAGGAAGAGGATGACCTGCTGAGCCTCATCGGGCACAGTGATGGTGACGCCTTCTTCACGAACTTTTTTGTTCCAGGTCTGGATCAGAGTGAACCAGTTGTCGGGAGGCGGGTTAGTGGTGCCGCGGAGGAAGGCGGCTACCAGGAGATAGTGGACGGATTGGGTGGGTGGGAGATCAGGGTGAAGCCAGACTTTGTCCCCGGGCTGGAGGTTTGGGACCTGAGCGATGGGGAGGGTGTGGGTGCCGCGGGTGACGTGGACATCGATTTTAGGGCCTGTGAGGTCAAAGCGTGCCGCATCGACGGCGTGGATGGGCAGACAGAGGCCGAATAGAAGGGCTATGGTTCCTAGCGAAGACGAGCGCGCGTGGAGCTTTGCCATCATCCCATTTTAGACGGTTGGGGTGGCTGGG
>Ga0206920_1164_pt1 | contig 12841 bp, 14 predicted proteins | sample Alteio_BWOrgHeat_65_FD_152934 | JGI IMG/M metagenome (GOLD analysis project Ga0206920, IMG submission 152934) | Enriched cells from forest soil in Barre Woods Harvard Forest LTER site, Petersham, Massachusetts, United States -... | ecosystem: Environmental > Terrestrial > Soil > Temperate forest >...
CCAAGTTGATCCTCGAAAAAAGAAATAGGACGTGGTTTATAACACAAGATTTCTTACATAACAACTTGATGAGATTTTCTAAGACGATTTATTTTCCGAGTTTCAAAAATTCATCGACAGATGGTAGCGCGGATGTGATCACACCACAGGAAGCGCCCATTCAAAAATAAAAATTATTCCAGATGGAGCTTAAAATGTTCCATGTGGAACAATCACCGCCAAGAGTGCCTTTGTTCCACGTGGAACAAGAAGCCCCCAAAGCCCCATTTGACAGGTCTTTAATGCATGTCCAAAGACAGGGAAAATTAATGCGCCCTTACTTAAACGCTTATTATTTAATATGACATTTATTATGCATACTTAAATAAAAAAAACTAAATGCTTAATGAAAATAATCGTGCGAAGGGATTTACAAAAAGAGGCGTGAAAAAAGGCTTAATCGAAGTTGGTTTTAATGCCGTGGGAAGAAACTTTCAGTTTCTCGCCATAGAGATGGGAAACATCGCAAAAGCCGATACAGCGGGGGACTGCCCATTCTTTAGAGCGCATATCAAAAAGAACAGTAGAAAAAGACGAAGGCGCCATCCAAAAGCCGGTCCACATCAAGGGCAATGGGATTTCCAACAGATGCGACAACCAAGTCAGCCCCAGACCCCCGTGACAAAAGATCGCGATGCGTTCGCGGCTGGCTTTACGCACCCGATAGCGCCCACCCTTGCGCTGGTAACCATGGCGTTTCAAAAAAGAATCGGAGCTCTTATGCACCCGCTTAATCTCTTCCCGAAACAGCTTATCTCCCAGCAGAGGAATCTTGTGCCAGTGGTCATGGTTTAAATGTTCCCTCTTAAGCCGCATCACTTCGCCCGGCAGATCCCAGGCCATCAGTGGTCCCCAACGCTTTAACGTTTCGGTTTTCAGTACAGAGAGTTCGTGTGTCCAGGGTTCGATATGAATTTTGAGTCCAGTGGCCTTGGCCGTATAGGTCGCGGTATGAACTGCTCTACCCAGAGGAGAAGAGTAGATTCGGGTAATGCCTTCATTCTTGAGACGCTTGGCCAAAGCCTTAGCTTCTAAGTGGCCCTTCTTGGTGATGGTGTTATTTTCGTAATCGGGTTCGGCATGGCGGATGATGTAAAGGCGCATGGACGTCCTTTGAGTTATTTTCCGACGCAGAACTTCTTAAAGATATCTTCAAAAGCCTTCGCGGGTAAATCCCGGCCTCGGATGCGGCCAATCGCCAGAGCGGCGGTTTTCAGTTCTTCTGCCCAAAGCTCGAAGGGCTGTTGGGTCTTCATCAAGACTTGCAAGTTGTTCAAAGCGGTCAAAGCCTTCTCCACTTCTTGTTGGTGCCTGGCAGAGGTAATCACCACGTCCTCGCCGCTGGATGGAGTTTGAATAAAACTTTCGACCGCGCCTAAAACTTGAAACAGACCTTCTTGGGTCGCGCAGGAGAAGCCTAAACATTTTTCGGCGGGCAACTGGATTAACTTTTTCCAAGGCTGCTTATCCGTCACGAGATCAACTTTGTTGAAGATGTACCAAACCCGGTCAGTGGGCAGGGAAGCGGTCTTTAACTCGGCCAAAGACTCCTCAGGGTTCGAGGCATCAATCATCCAAAAGATCAGGTCCGCCTCTTCCATCACTTGGCGGCTCCGGCGAATGCCCTCGACCTCCACTACGTTTTCAGTTTCACGCAACCCGGCCGTGTCAAAAAAACGAACCCTCACACCTTTCAAGCGAATATCACCTTCCACCACGTCACGGGTCGTTCCGGCTAAGGGGGTTACAATCGCTCTTTGGGTGCCCAGCAGGGTATTCAGTAAACTCGACTTACCTACGTTGGGCGGGCCAACTAAAGCCACAGTCAAACCTTCACGAAGGACTTTGCCCTGTTGATAGCTATCGAGTAGTTTTTGCAGTTCAACTTGAACCCCAGAAACTTCTTCCTCGAATTTAGCTTGGTCCAAAGCGGGAATACCGTCATCGGCAAATTCCAGCCGGGCCTCGACTTTTAAATAGAGAGATTTTAAAAACTCTTCCATCGGTTCTAAGTGAGAGGCTAACCCCCCAGTCAATTGCCTCAACGCCTGGCGCCGGGAAGCATCTCCCTGAGCGGACACCAAGGACTCCACCGCCTCCGCCTGGGTTAAATCCAACCGACCATGAATAAAAGCCCGATAGGTAAATTCTCCGGGTTGGGCCAAACGGGCGCCAAGGCTGGCCAAGAGCTCAATAATTTTTTCTAAAAGAAGGGGACTGCCGTGTACATGGAACTCCACCACATCTTCGGTGGTATAGCTTTGGGGGCCAGGCATCACCAACAGGAGACCTTCATCTAGCGATTCGCCTGTTTGAGGGTGACGAAAAGCCGTAAAGACAATTTGCCGGCGTTTTTCAAAAGGTTTAGTCTCAGGCATCAGCTTTTGAGCGATCTCAAAAGCCTTCGCACCCGAAACGCGGATAATGCCGATACCCCCCACCCCGGCTGGGGTCGCGATAGCTGTAATGGTGTCTTCTAGTTCATACATGGCGGGTACTTTACCACAAGGCTCCGAACCAGCTCATCCGGGCATAAAAAAAGCCCGCCCCCCGAAGGGAACGGGCCTTAACTGCGTTTTCTTACATCACCCGATTGCCGATGTTATCGTCAATGTTAGGCTCTGGCGGAACCACATTACCTGGTTCTGGTCCATCCACCGGGGCATCATGATGTTCCACAGGGGCAACGTTACCCGGCTCGGGCTGACCTTCCACCGCTGGCACACCTTCGGCGCCTTCCACAGCGGGAGCGGCCGGTTGAACCACAGCCTTCACCTTAGGAATTACCACCACACGGCGGCGCAATCCCTCACCCTGGCTCTCAGTCGTCACGTGTTCATGCTCTTTTAAAGTCAAATGCACCACGCGGCGGTCTTTGGAGCTCATCGGACGCATCGGAATATCAACTCCCGTTTCCTTGGCCTTTTCAGCCAGATTCAGGGCTAATTCCTTCAGCTTGTCCTTTTGGCGTTCCAAATAGTTTTCCACGTCCACAATGATGATGGAGCGTTCGTCGCCGGTGAGGCGCTGAACCACTTTGGCTACCAAATATTGCAAAGAATCCAAGGTATGGCCATGACGACCAATCAAGGTTCCGCTGGAAGGTCCTTCTATATTGAGAACCAAGTTGCCGTCTTCATCTTTACGGCTCTTCACCGCATCCGGCAAATCCATGCCTCTTAACAGGCGAATCAAAATGCCTTCGGCAAAACCCATCACCGCGGCAGGCTTTAAAGCCACGCGCACTTTAGCGGGTTTAGAACCGATACCCAAGAAGCCCTTATTACCTTCGTCGACTAATTCGGTTTTCAGGTCATTACGGCTCACGTTAAAACGCTTCGCCGCCTCATCAATGGCTTCTTCAGCCGTACGGCCGAATACTTCCACCCAAGAACTGCCGCGTTGGTAGCCGCCTTCGCTGCGTTCAGAACGGTCGTTACGTTCAGGACGGGCATTGCGGTCAAAACGACCACCCGGACGGTTGTTGCCGTAAGAGTTGCTGCCGCCGAAAGGTCTACGGTTTCCGCTAGGACGGCTGTCAGAACGGTTGCCGTTCGCGCTGCCGGAATTTCCCGAGTTGCCGCGGTATCCACCGCTGCGAGGTCCGCGATTTTCATCACGGTGACCACCTTCACGATTGCCGCTGGGCCGGCCGCTGCCGGGACGGCTGTCGCGATTAAATCCGCCGCCTGGTCCACGATATCCACCACCGCGGTTGCCGCCTGACGGCTTTCCGCTGGAGGGTTTTCCACTGCTCTGATTTGAAAAATTTCTCATGACTTGATACCTTCAACTTTCTTCTGAGTGTTTTTGATTTCCCGGTTCACTATTTTTTGCTGAATCATCGACAGCACGTTCGTCGTTACCCAATACACTAAAAGCCCCGAGGGCCATTGGAAGGACATGAACGTTAGAAGACCCGGCATCAACCACAACATCACTTTTTGTTGACCAGCGGCTTGGTTAGCCATCTGGCCCGACACCTTCTGTTGGAGCAGCATCGTCGAGCCCATCAGAAGGGGAAACACGTAGAACGGATCTTTTAAGCTTAAATCGTGAAGCCACAAAAAGCTGGCTCCGCGAAGCTCAATACTGTGGCCCAAAGTAGCGTAGAGGGCCCAGAAGACCGGCATTTGTAATAACAGCGGCAAGCAGCCGCTCATCGGATTCACACCCGCCTGGTTGTAAATCGCCATCTGCTCTTGCTGTTGTTTTTGTTTGTCATCCGGATACTTGCGTTTGAGCGCCTCAAGCTTCGGCTGAATTTCTTTCATCTTCTGCTGCATCAGATACATGCTCTTGTAGCTGTTGTGCGTGGGAATCCAGAGAATCAGTTTGACGACGATGGAAAGAAGAATGATGGCCAAGCCCCAGTTATGCGCCCAGGTGAAACCCCATTTCAGAAGTTCCAACATATAAACGCTGAGGAAACCGAAGAAACCAAAATCCACAACGCTTTCTAACTGCAGACCTTGTTTCTTGAGGATTTCATAATCTTGCGGGCCGAAGAACACTTGCAGTTTGCGCTCAAAGCTTTCGCCGTTTCTTAAAGAAGGAGCGTCAAAGTTGAGCAGGGGACGAGGAGCAAATTTACCCGCGTTAACCGCGGGCGTGTCGTTACCCACCGTCGCCGCAGCGTAAGCGTTATAGTCGCGAACCACTTTCACCGAATTACCGCCCGAAGTCGCGTCCGGCACCATGGCTGCCACAAAAAACTGGTTGGCTAAAGCCGTCCAGGTAATGGGACCAGGGATTTCAACGCTTTCTTTAGAGCTTTTCTCGGTTTCGCTAGAGGGACCATGACCCGCGGCGAGCGTCGCCACACGGTAGCCGCCCGAACGGGATTGAGTACCAGTGTTTTCTTCAACACCCAGCGTATCAGCCCATTCCACGGTTAAGTTGGAAGTGGGAACTGAGCCGTGGCCCGTTTGGCTGACTTTGGCCGCAAACTGAATCAGGTAGCTGTCGTTGTTAAAGCCAAAGGTCTTTTCTAAGACCGTTCCATTGGCATCCATGGTGCGGAAAACCAATTGAGCTTTTTCTTTACCGGTGATTTTTTTGGAAGAGCCTTCCACTTGAAACATTTTTTGATTCAAATCCGGCATCGGTCCATAGTTGATTGAGAAAGGTTTCGGATGAGTTTCATCCGAGTTCACCAATTCAATCGGCTGATGGGTGGCGCGATTCTCGTATTTCTTCAAACGGAATCCAGTTAACACAGCGCCTCTATTCGAGAAAGTGGCGACATAATCGTCGGTCTCAATCGTGGTGGAGCTGGCGGGAATATTAGACGCCACGTGAACTGCCATGGTTTTGGTCGAAGACTTCTCGGCCTTAGCTTCATTGGCAGAAAACTTGGCAGACTCGGAGGGAGACAGGTTACTGACCGCAACCGGCTCCGCGGCAGGCGCGGGCGTTTGCGAGGGGGTCGGCATGAAATACATCCAGGTGCCTAAAACCACCATGGAAGTCACAATAAAAACAATCGTACGGCTTTGCTGATTCAATTGATTCTCCCGTTAAAACAAATTTCCTTTTTCAAAAACAAAAAAGGATATTAATGAACGGGGTGGAATCCTCCGGCAGAGGCGGGATGACAATGACTTAAACGCTTTAACCCCATAGCGATCCCTTTCAGGACGCCATAACGTTCCACAGCTTGAAATGTATATTCGGAGCAGGTTGGTGTAAACCGACATGAGGGGGGGAGGTAAGGCGAAAGGATCAGCTGATACCCCTTGATGAATAGTAAAATCACCCGCTTAAAGAGTTTGCTCATTGTAAAAAAATCCCTACTTCGCTCGGGGAAGAAGTCCCGCACGGGACGCCAGTGAGAGGAAAGACTTTCTCAACTCGTCAAAAGTGCGGTTAACACTTCCGCGCCGTGGAACCAGGATGACCTGGTAGCCGCCGCGGAAACCTTCTTTTTCCACCCGGTAAATTTCCCGAAGACGCCGTTTGAGGCGGTTCCGAAGGTAGGCCTTGCCTAAAGCCCGACTCAGCGAAACGCCAAATTTATGAGAACCGGCATCTTCCTTAAATTGCACATAAAACGCTAATGTTCCATCTTCCAACTTGCGGCACTGCTGAAACACCGACTTAAACTCGCTGGATTTCTTGAGCCGCTCAGACTTTAAAAAACGCGGCATAATCCATCCTACGATCTGCGTCTATGATTGAACGCTGACTTTGGCACGGCCCTTGGCACGACGCTGGCTCAAAACACGACGGCCACCCACGGTCTTCATACGGCTGCGAAAACCATGTACTTTTTGACGCTTACGCTTGTTCGGCTGAAAAGTTCTTTTCATGAAAAAACGACCATTCCTTTTAAATTGGGTTCGCTGAGGAACCCCATATCTTCTGTCTATCGCCGAAACCGGCGAAAAGAGCGATGATTCTATACTATAGAAGAGTTGATCGTCAACGAAAGCCCTTCAACGGCCCGTAAAACCTAGGAGAAGCGTCCAAACCATGGTAAAAGAAGCCCTGTGAACACGAAACTACAACTCATCCTAGGGGGCGCCCGATCGGGAAAATCCCGATTCTCATTGGAACAAGGTTCAGACCCTTCCTTTGAGCGCCGGATCTTTCTCGCGACGGCCACCACGCAGGATGAGGAAATGAAAGCCCGTGTCAGGAAACACCAGACGGAACGAGGCCCTCAATGGGAAACCATCGAGGAACCTTATCACCTGGCTGATGCTCTCTTAAAACTAGACCGTTCAGAAAAAACACTCGTTGTGGTGGATTGCGCCACCCTTTGGGTTTCGAATCTTTTGTGCGGTGTAGGCGGAGCGCCTTTGGCGCCGGATGAGATTGAGAAAAAGTTTAGCGAATTGCTCATGGCCTTATCGCAAACCCCTTCTCACATTCGGATCGTTTCCAACGAGGTCGGCCTGGCCGTGGTGCCGGATAATGTTTTGGGCCGTCAGTTTCGCGATCTTCAAGGACTTCTCAACCAAAAACTTGCCTCGCAGGCAAATGATGTTTTTTTCATGATTGCTGGGATTTCTCAAAAGCTAAAGTGAGTATCCCTCTTGAAAAGCATCCAGCGCGTTTGACAAACTGCGGAGGTACTTTAATTGAGAGAGAAAAATGTCCTTCAAACAGCCTCTGCTCCTTTCCAACACCGATTTACTTCAAGGTCTTCAATCCCTCAATAAATTGTGGGCACGGGGCCTCTTTCCTAAAGATTTAGAGCGCCATTACTTTCTCCATTGGTTTGTGGTTTATCAGGGCAACATCATTCAAACCGCCAAAGCTCTTCAAATTCACCGCAACACCATTCAGGGGCATTTTTTGCAGTTTGGTTTTTCCAACAAGTCCATCCGCCTGCGCCATTCCTGGCAGGTGCTGACTGAAAAAAATAAAAAAACACCTTTCGATTCGAACTTTCTAAAATTTTACAATCAATTCGGCGGTAAGACTAAATTCAGCCCTGAGGAAAATAAAAATCTCATCGTCTTATGGAAAACCAAATTTTCCTTTAAGACCCTAATGGCGCATTATCTGCTGTGGGCTCTGCGTAATAACAAAAGCAAAGATTGGGTGCAAAAAAAGTTGGACTACTCAGACCGCCACCGCATCCGGCTTTTAACTTCCGTTCTGTCGACTAAAAACCGGGATGGCTTCTGGCTGGCTCCGCTCAAACCTTCTTCACAGGAGATATATTCGGACCGCTACCGCAATATTCTCTCCAAAATGAAAAAACATTAGTTTCTTTCCCTCTTTAGTTTGATCCTGGGGATTTTCTTAGTGACTTGGACGAGAGGGGGTGAAATAATTTTCACGCTCCTGATCCCATCCCATGAGGCCCTATGAAACTCACCAAAGTCATTTCTTCTATCAAACCCCTTAATACCGCTGCCATTGAAAAAGCCAAGAAACGCCAAGCTCAGCTCACCAAACCCGCCCAAAGCCTGGGCCGGCTGGAAGATATCGCCATTCAATTAGCAGGTATTACGGGTGAATCTATTCCTTCTCTTGGAAAAAAACGCGTCATTCTTTGCGCCGCCGATCACGGCGTCACAGCGGAAGGCGTTTCCGCTTTTCCCTCAGCGGTCACTCCCATGATGGTGCTGAATTTTTTAAGCGGCGGCGCGGCGATTAACGCGCTATCCCGCCAGGCTGGCGCCGAAGTGCAAGTCGTGGATGTGGGTGTGGCGTCGGACCTTCCTAAAAATAAAAATCTCATCTCCGCCAAAATCGCCAGGGGCACCGCGAATTTTAAAGTCGAACCCGCGATGACTGAAAAACAATGCGAGGCCGCCATCGAGTTGGGCCTGCAGCTGGCGGACAAAGCGAAGAAAGACAAAGTGAAGTGGGTTGCTCTGGGCGAAATGGGGATCGGCAATACCACCTCCGCTGCCGCTCTGATGGCCGCGCTTCTGCCCTGCGCGGTGGAAGATGTCACCGGCTTTGGCACCGGTATCAATCGGGAGCAATGGCTGGTCAAATGCCGTGTCATTCAGGAAGGTTTAAAACTTCACGAATCTTATCTAATAAATCCTTTTGAGGCGCTTCGCCGCCTGGGTGGTTTAGAAATCGCCGCGCTCACCGGCGTTATCCTGGGCTGCGCGAAAAACCGCATTCCAGTGGTGGTCGACGGCTTTATTACCTCATCCGCTTTTCTGGTCGCTTACCGTTTGAATCCTCTGGTTAAAGACTTCGCCTTCTTCTCCCATCTGTCCGAAGAACCGGGTCACGCCAAGTTTTTCCACATGCTCGAAACTCATCCTTTGTTGAATCTCAAAATGCGTCTGGGTGAGGGTTCGGGCGCCGCGTTGGCGCTGAACATTCTTGAAGCCGCCGTCCGTACTCACGCCGAGATGGCGACCTTTGAAAGCGCGAAGGTTCCCACCAAGATTGAAAAAGAAAAAAAGAAAGCTAAAAGCAAACGATGAACGCTCTCTGGATCGCTTTTTCCACCTTAACGCTTCTCCCCATGCCGTCCTCGAATCCTTCGCCGGTAGAACTGAAGCGCTCAGTTCTTTTCTTTCCTCTGGTCGGCGGTTTATTCGGGGGCCTGTTTATGCTGATTCACCGGTTTCCGTTATCCACCGATCTTCAAACCATCCTCATTCTTCTTCTCTGGGTTGGCTTAAGCGGGGCCTTTCATTTGGATGGGCTGGGCGATTGTCTGGATGGCTTCTTCGGCGGCAAAGACCCGCAAGACCGCCAGCGCATTATGAAGACGGCGGATTTAGGCACCTACGGCATGACCGGTATTGCGCTGACTCTCATTTTTAAAGCGGTTTTACTGATCCATTTATTAGGCCAATACAACATTCAATACTGGCTTTTAGCCATTCCCATCGCGGCCCGCTGGGCGGTTTGTCTTTCTTGTTTTATCTCCAGGCCGCCCGAAGGAAACCAAGGTCTGGGCTCTTTCGTGATGGGCTCGCCACTGCCCGTCTTTTTAGCGGGAAGTCTTTTAGCGGTCGCCGGTTGTTTTGTTCTTCAAAAATACGCGGTTGGTCTTTTTATTATCGCTGCGGTTATTTCCGTAGCGGTCAGCCGTCTCTCGCAAAAACGTATTGGCGGGTTAACCGGAGACGGCTTGGGCGCTACCATTGAGCTCACTGAAACAGCTCTTCTTTTTTACGCCTGTTTAAATACGATGAGATTACCTCTATGAAAAAACACGTTCTGGTCATCAGCCACGGCAGCCGGGAAGTTTCGGCCAATAGCGATTTCAAAAAACTCGTGGCTCTTTATCGAAAGAAGCATCCAACCTGGGTGATTGCCCATGCCTTTTTAGAACTAGCAGAGCCGACCATTGCGCAATCTTTGGAAATTCTGGCCGAAAGCGCAGAGGAAATTTTTGTCCTGCCGCTGTTTCTCTTTCAGGCGCGGCACGTGAAAGAACATATCCCCGCGATCATCAAAAAATTTCAAAAAGAAAATCCTAAAGTCAAAATCAAGCTCGGCAAGCCTCTTGGCCCCGAACCAAAAATTTTAAATTTGCTCGATGACCGCTTAAAACAAACCCGTTAAACAAAAAAAGGCCGAGGCAATAGCCCCGGCCTTTCTCGTATTGAACCCTTAGAACGAAATTTTCGTTCCTCCATAAACTGACAACCCCGGCGTGCTGTAGCCATAAGCTTGTTCGTACCATTGGTTGAACAGGTTATCGACCCGCGCGAACAACTTCGTTTGAGCGTTCACCTGGTAAGAAGCTCTCAAGTTCACCAAGAAGTAGCTGGGTAACGTTACAGCGGTTCCGCTGAAATCCGTGTCGAACGCGGTTCCGGTATAAATCACCGAAGCGCCCGCTTCCGCGTTATCCAGTTTGTAATCCACATCACCGCTGGCTTTGTTTTGCGGCCTTCTGGCTAACACAGAATAGTTCACCAGATTCTGCGCGTAAGTGTAGGTATAGCTGCCTTTGACATCTAAGTTCGGGATCGCCTTGAAGTCAGCGAAACTTTCCACCCCATAAGTCTGCGCCTTGCCAATATTCGTCGAGACATAAGTGGTGGGGTCATAGGTAATCAGGTTGGTCAAATCGTTATCGAAATAGTCCGCCCCGATATTAATAAAATTCTTTCCACCAAGCGCTTGTTCAAACCCAATGTCATAACCCACGCTAGTTTCGGGCTGAACGTTGGGGTTGCCGTAAGTGGGGTCATAAAGCTGGTACAACGACGGCGCCAAAAATCCTGTGCCATAGTTGGCTTTCAACTTGGTTTCCAAAAAAGGCACCACATAGGCTAAACCAGCCTGATAAGTCGTATGGATTCCATATTGGCTTTGCGCTTCCCACCGGCCGCTCAAATTGAAAAATAACCTGTCGTCAATAGAGGTCAAGCTTTCGGCAAAACCCGAACCCGTTTGAACGCTTGTCACCGGAATACTGTCGCTCGCGTTAGGGCCGTTCACGCTGTCACCGCTGGAATAATTCTCATAAGCCCATTGATCTTGCCCTTGAATGCCCAAGACGAGAGTTTCTTCTTTAGCCAAACGAATATTATTCTGCCAGCTGACTTGAGCGGTTTGCCCATCCAAATTTCCATTCGCGTAATACGTGTTATAGAAATTAGTCACCGCGGAATTAATCCGATTATCATCCGAGAAAGAAATATTTAACTGCTGTTCCCAGCTGCCATCCAAAAGTTTCCAATTTGTATGGCTGTCGACCAAAAATTGTTTTTGAAGAATAAAATAATTGGGATCGTCCGCCAAGACAAAATTATCGTTATAAGCGTCCACGCTGGTATTGGACTGGCTATAGCGAATCAAAACTTTTTCTTCCAGATTGGAAGCCAAGTTTGAGCCCAGACGAAGGGAAGCGCTGTTGTTATCGTCGCCGTTATTCACCACACCCGCGGGGGTGTTTTCAGAAGCCAGGTTCGCCGCGTCCAATCCTTTCACATCCAAAGCGGGAAAGCCCGCGGTGTTGTAGTGTGAAGCGTCAAAGTTGAAATAGCCTCCGTTGTCTCCGCCGTGCGCGGACACCACTTCACGCGAGGTTCCGTAAGAGCCGCCTTCCATCAAAACCGAACCGCCCAGAGGCATCGGCCCGCTTTGAGGAATAATATTAATCACGCCGCCAATCGCGTTAGAACCCCAAAGCGTGCTTTGCGGCCCACGGATGACTTCCACTTGTTTCACACCGTCCAATGACAATCCATCGAGATATTCATAATCAAAAGGGGCGCCAACCGGATCATTCAGCGGAATACCGTCGAAAAGAACCAAAGTATTTTCCGCGTTATTGCCGCGAAGATAAACCGAGGAACTCTCGCCCGGATTGCCGTTGAGCGCGATATCTAAACCTGGTACGCCTTGAAGCGAATCGAGTACGGTACCCGCCTGTTTGCGTTCCAGCTCTTTTGATGTAATCACGGTTGAAGAACTGGTCAAGTCTTGTACTGGCACATCTAAACGATTCGCCGAGACCACCACTTCAGGCATTTCAGCTGAAATAGCTTCAGTGGGTTTCGCCATTGCCGCTGGTGTATGAACAGCGGTCACCACCGGAGTCGCTGCCAAAGCTGCGGTTGAAACCGGAATCACGGTCGATGCCGGAACGGCGACCGTCGCTAAGGGTGTGTTAGCTGAAGATACAACAGTTGAAGAAGGATTAGCGGAAGGCGCGGCCCAACTTTGCGCCCTTAATCCAGAGGGTGAAACCAAAACTAAAACCAAACAACAACTGAGAACAACCCTGCTTAAAAACTGATTCATTTGCCTACTCCCGAGGCGACGATCAAAATCTGGGAGAAAAAGGGAGGAAAAACCAAGACAAAGGTGTTTGCTCCGCCTTCTTATTCCCGAAGAAGTCGTCGAAAATTCACCTCAAAGTCGGTCTCCTGGCTCGGGGCATCCCAACCTTCGCGCCTTCCCATCCGGTTAAGAACAGTGACGCCAAGTAAAACATCGCCCCTCACAGTGGCGGGTCCGCGCCGGATTCACACCGGCTTCCCAAACACCTTGAGTTGTGGTCATGTAAATACCCTGATTGAGGAAACTTGTCAATGAAGGAAACTGGTTAGACCCGGTTAAAGGCGTAATTCCAGCAAGCCCGAACGAAGTAAGCGGGAATCAGCGGATTCGATTTGAAATGAAGATGACAGTAGCTGGCCAAAAGATTTCGATTGGCGAACCCCTCAGTGAATTTTTCTCCCGCGCTGTTCACGCCTTGATAAAGCGGCTTGCTCTGGTAGCGGTTAGACACGATGCGGGAATAATGAAACTCATGCCCACGCGCGACAGTCCCCGATGGACCCAGCAATGTGGGCGCTGTGGTTTTAATTTCTACATAGCGAAGCGTTAAGTGCTTGCGGTCCATTTTAAC
>Ga0206920_1165_pt1 | contig 12774 bp, 17 predicted proteins | sample Alteio_BWOrgHeat_65_FD_152934 | JGI IMG/M metagenome (GOLD analysis project Ga0206920, IMG submission 152934) | Enriched cells from forest soil in Barre Woods Harvard Forest LTER site, Petersham, Massachusetts, United States -... | ecosystem: Environmental > Terrestrial > Soil > Temperate forest >...
TCTGTGAACTCCGAGGCATCGACGGCGAACGCCGTACGGCATTGAGAGCCGAGCGAGCGGAGTATCTCACCCCGCCAGAGGCTATCCTTCGGCTGAGCCTTGCCGATCCAGCCACGGCCATAGAGTGGGCTGTCTTGCTGCATTGGCGTAACACCTACGAGTACACGACGTGGCCTCGCGCGCGCAGGTTCGCGGTACGGATAATCGAAATGGTTGCGAGCTACGCGAAGGTCCCGGCTGATGTCCGTGCTGCGGCCAGTGGTTTCTTGGACCGGCTCAAAGCAGACCATCCCGTGCCCGACATCTTGCTTCCAGATGCTGACCAGTGGCAGTCAATGTCGAATGATGCCTTGTATGAGCGTATGGAACAGATACGCAGCCTATTCAATGAAGCCAGCAATGGATGAGGAGAGAACATGGAACCGACCTACGAACTCTACAACGGCGTACCGATCCAGGAAGCCATCTACTGCGTTGGCTGCGGTCGCGAGCTTGATGTTTGGCGGATTGATCCTGAGCGGCCTACTTGCCCGTCTTGCGGAATGAGCCTCACTGATGCGTCGGAGCGAATTTAGCCGTGGTATCGATCACGCTTGACGGAACGATCCGTAGCGACGTTCACGTTGGCCAGACCAAGACTGGCGTTGCGCGCGTGAGCTTCATCCTCGAATCCCATAGCTCCGACAGTTTGCCACTTCACTTTTCCATCATTTGCCTCGGCAGCACGACAGCGGGCAGAGCGGCCACGCTCACACCGGGAACGCGAATCCTGGTGTGCGGCCGCCTGACCAGTGGCGGTAAAGAAAAGAAAGTATCTGTCATTGCCAGTCACTTCGAGCTTCTCGAAGCGGCGGTAACAGAAAAAATAGGAGAACACCATGAGTAACGACAATACGAGAGACCCGTTTGGCTTGCCGAACGAAGATAAGTACGACGCCACTACAGTAGCGCGCAAACGGTACGGCCCTGATGACGGCGACTGGGACCCGGAGTTTGGTGGCCTCGACAGGCACGGCTGTGGCATTGGTTCGAAGGAATTGAAGTCGTTCTTAACAGCGGCCACAGAAGCATCCGATCCGCACAAACCGCGCGCGTTCAGGCTCCGCGCTAGTAACGGCCAAGAAGTGCCAGTGCAAGTGTCCCGGCGGGGTGCGCTCTGGATCGCATTGGCTCCCTTAAATGGGGAGTGGCGTGAATTTCATGAGAAGACTTATGAGAGGCTGCTGGCTCTTCTTATGAAGACATACAACCAAGGCCCGCGCAATCTCACCGAAGCCCAGCGTCTGACCATCGCGCGCCTCTGCGTGCCCGGTCCAAATCTTCCAGCGCGCATGGCGCAAGCTATGACGCTGTACCTGGAATACCGCTGCGGAGAAGAAGTAGACGAAACCATCATCAACGATCCGTCTTTCGCCAACATCGTCAACGAAGGTGTCAAACTGATTTTCGTTTGCAGCGAGCCTGGTTTCATGGAGTCCCGCGCTGCGTGGGAATACATGGAGCGGTATCGCGGCAAGAATCGCCAGTGGTCAATTCCGCTCTGCAAATCAGCTTGGAAAAGTTTCCAGGAAAACCAAACAACCGCCCAGCCGACCAACGAGCAAAGCGAACCTCAAAGAGTAACTGAGGAGGACTTATCCGCGATGACGGATGACGCACTCGCCACTCTATATGGCGGTGTCCTGAGCAAGCACGCACACGACGTACAGAAATTGCGAGACAGGTTGCACGGCCGATAAAGTTTCGCCACCAAGCGGAAACACAGCCACCGATGTGTTGGCTGCGTTGTCTCGGTGGTCGGGCACCGCGTCCCGCTCCACGACCCGCAGCCAATTTCCAAAACGAATCCCACTCTCAGAAAGGTAGTCACGATGTCCATAATTGAAAGAGATGTACGCCCAGAAATTAGTCGCATGAAGGATCACGAATTGATTGAACAAAGTGCAGCCCAGATCGACACAAGGCTCGCTCTGCCAGAAGATTTTATTATTCTTCAGCCGGGCGAAGCTGAAGTTCCGAGTCACGGCCAGCAAGGCAAAACAGCCGCAGAACGCCGCAAGCTCATGCAAAAAGCCGCCGACGCTCCTGGCAAAAGTAAGCTATCGATCTGAACTGTCGCGCGAGGTTCGCCTGTGGCGGATTTGGGTTGGGGGTCTCCGCGACATGGGATTGCAGAAACGATATAGTTGGTCCGCGTTTTGTCGCGGTGAACCAGAAAGTGGGCGTTCCAATGTCCAGCAGACGCAAAGCCCGACCGATCTTTCGCAAGTCGCGCTCTGACAAGGAGGAGGTCTGGTGGTGGGGTTTCCACTGCGTTGCACTGCTGGACATTCTTGGTCAGCGGCGCAAACTCCAACAATTACCCCGACTCCCGAAAAAGGATGATGTAACAACAAAACTCATAGCCGAAACGGTAGGCAATGTACTCCGACTTCGCACCCACTTGGCTTCTGTTTTTGAGGAGTTCGCGAAACCTACGGTGTACCTGCGCCATTTGCCGAGGGACGCGCAAAAAAGGATTCTCCAGGCAAGAAAATTGAAGTTTCAAGGATTCTCGGATTTGATCGCGATGCAAGTGTCGTTCGCCGGTGATCAAGAGCAATGCGCCCCAATGATCGGAGTGTACGGCTGCATAGCCGCTTGTTGCATGATGCACATGGTAGGTCTCTCCACAAAAAGCCCTATTCGAGGCGGTATCGAAGTCGGCCTGGGCATGCACATAGCGGAAAATGAAGTTTATGGGCCCGTTCTCGAACGAGCCTATTATCTGGAATCCGAATTGGCAGAGTACCCGCGAATTCTTGTAGGCGACCAGTTAACCAGCTATCTCGACGAGGTTGAAGCCAACGCCCCAACTACGCCGTTGGGCCGCGTTGCCCAATCTCTTGCATCGAGGAGCAAACAGTTCATTGATGTCGATACAGATGGTTTACGAATACTCGACTTTCTTGGGGAACCAATGGTCAAGCTGACGCCGCCCGGCCAACATCAAAAGCTGTTCCCTCCGGCCGTCGAATACATCGAAGAGCAGAAACGAGTCGCAACGGAAACGAACGATCAAAAGCTTCTAAAGCGATACGAAAGACTGGGTGACTACTTCGAAAAGCGCCGTGCGCTGTGGAGTCCGCATCTGATCGAACCTCAAGAATCGCCCAGATGATTGCTACGAACCTGTGAAAGCACCGTGGCCGGGAACATCCTGGCCTAACGACTAAGCCTCAAAACTGACTCACTGCCCACCGTACAGCGGTATTCCCCCCGAAGGATCAGGAAAGAATGCACAACCACACAGACACCAACCAACACGCGAACTCGCCGACCTCATTCGTGGCCACCTTGCTCGGCATCAGTACGCCTCTACGCCACGATCCGATTGATCGAGCGCTGCGAGGCCCACGTCGGTTTCACGTTCACGAGGATTTCCAAGGCACGCAGGTCTTCGCGGCAGGCTTGATCGGCTCCGAGGATTAAATGCGCATCTCCACCAAAGTTATCATCCACATTCCCTCGGGCCGCGTGCTGCGTCGTGAGGGCTACGACTACACCGGGCCGCTCGCCCTTTGCAAAGCCAGTGATGCCCAGACACAGCTTGAGCAGTCACAGTCGGATTTCTACAAGACGCTCTCCAGCGCCTACGCTACGCAGTTTGCGGGACAGCAACAAATCCTGTCGAGCCTGACGAGTGCGTTTCAGCCGCTGCTGAGCCTGGGCGGTCAGATCGCACAGACTTTCCAGCCGATCCTCGCGGCCGGCCCCGGTCAAGCGGGGTTCACTCCAACCGAAGAGGCGGCAATGCGCACTAGCGCCAGTGACGCCAACGCGAACGCCTTCCAGAGCGCACAGATCGCCGCACAGAATTCAAACCAGAGTGGTGGCTCCGAACTACTGCCTTCAGGTGCCGCTGCCCAGATAAACGCCGATGTCAACGCACGGGCAGCCAGCCAAGAAGCAACCGCTCAGAATCAGATCACGCAGGCCAACTACGCCATTGGTCGCCAAAACTTCTCGCAGGCGGCCAATATCCTCGGCGGTTTGAACACCCAGGCCACCAACACACTGACCGATACGTCGAAGATTTTTGATCCGCTAGGTTTCGCAAAGACCGCAACTCAAACGGGCACGGACGCCTTTGGCCAAGCCACTACGATCCAGCAAGAAAACTCGGCGTGGGAAGGTGAAGTAGGCGGAGCCCTTGGCGGCATCGCCGGTTCATTCCTTGGCGGTTTCGGGAAGACCCTCGGAAAAAACCAGTAAGAAAACGCCGCGCTGGCAACCTACGAGGCGCAGATTACCGCAGCGCTGAAAAGCCCACGGCGGTTTTAGCTTCGGAGATAACCTGCTACCGTGACTTTGTGCGGCTTTGCCGTTGTTTCACGGGACGCAACTTAGTTAGCTCGTTCTCTTCCACGAGGTCGGCGGTATTCAGCGTGATGCCCCCAACGTTGTACATAAAGATCACCTCGCTAACCTTTGCAAGCTCGCCACCATCGCGGAGAACCATTTCCCCCTCACGGAACTTAGGTCGTGGTTGTTTCATTGGCATTACCTCCCGCTGCCATCAGTCTCAGAAGCGGGTTCGCTTAGTCAAGGATTAACCCTCGTACCTTCGGGTTAACCCGAGCAACTAAAAGTTCACTCGGTTAACTCTGGGCGTTGCGGTGCGGACCAACCCGACTCAGGCTGAGTTCGTCAATGAATATAGCGGGGGGTTCAACGACTAAGGCTGGTTGTTTAGGCCAAGGCGGAACGCATTGAAAAGCCCTCTCGATGCAATCGACAAGTTCCGCGCCCGACTGACCCACCAGATAGCGAGCCAAGTTTATGGGATCGGGCGTTGCGGTCTCAGTTCCCACGTTAACGCGAATCGGTTGCCCTTCGATCAGCGCTCTATACTTCGCGGGCAATTCATCAACGTGCGCGCCGCCATCCTTGTTCGCTATGTAAAGAACCAACTCTTTGCGACTGAAAGAAGTAGTACCCGTGTTGAGCGGAACAACTAGGCAATTTCTCTCCCACCAGCGACCTAGCCGCACCTCCTCATATGATCTTGGATCGGAATCGCGCGTGGGAGACAGACGCCCACTCATCAATATCATTGATATCGGAATAGAGAATACGATCTCGTCAGATTTCACTTCGTTCTTATCCCATATCGGCATTTGGAGGTAGTCGTGCCGCAGCCTCTTTAGGAGTGCCTTACTGCGTCTCGTTTCGTGCAGCAGCACTCGAATCCGAGTTGCGATCTGCACCGCCTCGGCAATATCACCCGAGTAGAAGGCGTCTACTGACCGGGCGAGGAAACGATGCTGTTCCTTCAAAAGCTCTTCGAATTCCGCACGTTCTCGACGCATCGCCTAAACCCCCGCCCCTCCTGCGGTTTGAGTCCATAAGAAATAAGCGTTCCACAAAGGATGTTATTTTGATCGGAGTTCGGTGATTCCGCTAGGCTTCTAGCGGTTCCCCACGCGCTACCGCGCCGTCACCATGTCACACTCGCATGATAAACTCCAGGCGAATGATGACGCCCGAGCTTGAAAAAGAACTCATCGTCGGCATTGTTTCATCCCTTTTCACGGCTTTGTTCACGGGCATTCCGGCTGCTGCCCTGTTTTGGTGGACGTGGCAGCGCGATCAGGAACAGCTCATCGTTCAAAAATCAATCTACCGTTGGGATACTGAGTCGGGCGGCAAGGTTCTGGAGAAGGACCAGTTTGGACCCACATTTGGAATCATAATCAGAAATCGTTCTTTGTTTTCAGTGCACGTTAGCTCCGTAGGCTTTCAGGTTGACGGAGAAGTTATCGAATTAGAACGTCCACTCTTTCCACTCAAGATGATGAAAAATCCCGACCAGGGTTCCAACCGCCCATATATCGCCGCTGACTCAGACCCACGGGAAATTCCAAGTCAAGCATCAATACGTGTGGAAGTGAATGACGTAGATCGTCCAAAGATCGGGGCCGCGTTGATGGCTGCGGCAACAAATCGTGGCATCTCAATGGATGATGTCCTTCTCAACTCAATATTGGTGGTAGCGCTGGTCGCGCTAGAAACAGGAAAAGAATTTTCCTCGATGACCTTCTTTGCACGGATCAAGCGCACATTGGGAAAAGCACTCCTCGCACCGGAGTAGTCGAATTCGCGGCCCGCCACCTCAGTTTTCCTCCGCCTCCCGCGCGCCTCTTGTACCTAAAGGGCCTACACATTCGACGGGTCCTCATCGGACGGACTTTCACTCTCCGGGAACGCATTCGGGACATTTCCATACAGGTTGACCGCTTTGTACACATCCTCCAGTGCGTTCGGATGATCGACTTTCAGCGGTTGCGGTACGACGCAGCACACGTGTTTCTGAGGGTCTAAGTCATTGCTCGCTACGTAGTGGTGCGGATGATTAGTGAATACCAGCATTGCATAGCGATCTATACCTCCATGCTCTTTGCGATCTCTGTCCAGAAGCGATCTCATCATCTGGCTTGGCTTATAGGGGTCTAAAGGGTCCCGCCCAAGAAAACTCTCTGCCGCTTCATACGGTAGGTTCGTATCGACGAATACAACGAGCGGGTATGGTGGATTCTTCGCAATTGCGTCGTTGAGTAGGCCGCCAAATCTCAGGCTCAAATCTCGGTATGGCTGCGCCGTGCCCGGTCGGCCCAAGACGCCGGGCCGATGTCTACTCTTCGCTTCAATTGAGAGCAGTTGTCCGCTTGATTTGTGTCTCGCGGTAAACTCAGCATGGCGCTTCGTTCTGTCTCGTTCGTCTTCGCGTTCGATAGAAAAACCAGCGCGTAAGCATGTCGCCTCCGCAAAGACCTCGTGGCGGGCACCCTGGAATTGGTCTTTGTTCCTCAATCTCTCAAGCAAAAATTCATCCAATCGGCTGTTATCGTCAATCGCAAACAAATTGAACGCGAACGCCATGTACGCCGCAAGTGGCCCGCTGGGATCGGCTGCGAAGTGGCCGTTAGCTTGACGTGGCTGCACATTCATGTACCGGATGGCGTCCGCTCGCCATTGAAACAGTGGGTGACGTTCGTCCCCCGGTTTTGCCCGCTCAGTCTCAAACCATTCCTTCCCAAGAACCAGGGGAATATAAGCGAGCAAAAAGTCAGGAACGTAGTTCCACGGCCGTTTGTCGTCGCTCCAGTAGAGACGCGGTCCAGCGGCCACAAACTTACGGCGCTGAAAGTTCAGATTGATACATAGCCTGATATGTCCATACCTTGCTGTCCATTCTTGCTCCGCCCGAACCTTCTTTTGGATGGCGCGCATTCCGGCCTCAAGTACGCCGGGCGGCGGTTGCGCAGGTGCGGCGCGAACGGTCCGCTGCTGCGCCTTGCCGCAGCATCTCTTGTATTTCATTGTGCTTCCACAAGGGCACGGATCATTGCGGCCAATCTTGGCGACTCTACTTCTTGGTTGGCCACTTCTCATCAATCCTCTTCCCATAATCCGCTCGGCCAATGAAATCGAATGGCGACCTTGGAGCGCGTAACATCGATTGTTACTTCAGGGCGACGAAGCGAGTGTCTCGGCCCAAGCCACGTTCCGCTTGTTGATCTCAGCTACATTCTTTCCGCCAAGCGCAATATCAATGGGAATCGAGATTATATAGAGCGCAAAATTGGCCCAATTTAGTACCGCTGTGGCTTGTTCGGGTGTGTAAATGCGCTGGAGGGTTACTCTCGTTTCTTCCTTCGGTTGCACTTGCTCCGCGAGCACGGAAGCCGCCCCGTGCGTGTAATCACTCGCCATCCTCCATGCCGTATTCGCAAGCCACAGGAAAGGGCTGTCGTCATCTCTCGTTCTCTGTGCGATGAAGGTGTCCACAAGGTCAGCGCGTTTGTAAAGAGGACCGTCAGGGCACCACTTGTCCATTCCCCTTTTAGTGTCATATCTGGCACGCACTTCCTCGTGCCGTGCCCGCGCTTGCTCCTCAGTTTCAACGGATACCTGGTGCCTGAAGGCGCGTTCATCGGTGCCCTTTATCGCTTGAAGGTATTCGTAGTCGGTGTACTTGCCGTAGTCTGCAAAATCACGCGCCGTTTGGTCACCCGCAATAAGCAGCATGTATGCCGAATTGATTGCGTGCTCTGCCATTGATCTCAAAAGGACCCAGGCGTCATCAACGAGCGCGTTAGATGCCAGTATTTCAATGGCTTCGTGTGTCTGGAGACATCGGGAATAGAGTGCGAATGCGACTGTGTCCTTAAGCTGGACCGGGGTATCGTGGGTGCCAATGAAAATCGAGTAGTAGTAATCCCTCTTAGCTTTGGCATCACTTAGCACTACTCGTAGGTCGATCATGGTTTTGGATACTTCCGGTCAATCACATCCATAATCCGCTCGGCCAATCCCAACGCTGACATCAAAAAGCTCTCACACGATGCGGCGCTGCTCCGCCCGTCCCACGCCAAATTCCCCAAGCGCGGCACGAGCAAAACAGCGGTCACCACGGCGAGCGTGCGTTTGCGGCCTTCGTCCACACCGTCGATTTTACCTCTTCGCCTTAGCTTCGCCAACTCGACAATTGTGGTGTAATCCGCGCGCCTGAAGGTGCTAGTCCGTTCGTTTCCTAGCAATCGAAGGAGGTTCGGGCGCAAACACCAACTGCTCCGGCTGTGGCCCTTCAGCCCTCGGCGCCTTTCTGTGGGTTACGTTTATCGTTGGCGGGTAGTCAATGCGTCGGTTATCAAGAAGTTCAGCAATCGTCAAGATTTGTAGACGAGGATGATTGCCCCAGGGCGATTTGTAGAATCCAGCGGCAGTTGTTTCCGTTCGCATCGGCTTGGTTGCATCCTCTAGACTAATCAGCACGCCGATTTCGGCTTTCTCCCGCTCGATTACTCCTCTTAGATCGCGAAGATGGCTGACGTTCACATGGCCTGACTTTACAGAGAGGATAATCTGCTTGGTTTTACCATTCTCTTCATCGTGAAAGTACAAACGTCCGTCGATACCTTGATCGCTCCCTTTCTTTTGCTCTGAACGCCTCGCTCCAACAAGGCCAAGCGCCCACCATTGGAATTGATAAGGATCGTCTTTCGCGAGAGCAGATGCCCCGCTTAGATCAACAGGTTCTCCAATAACCCGGTAACTCCCAGAAATCGCATCACCGAATGCATCACGGAGACGGCTTTTTATGAGGCCGATGGCGAGATGCGTGATGTCTATGCCGATCCACTGCCGTTTGAGCCGCTGTGCAACCGATATTGTGGTGCCACAGCCGCAGAATGGGTCGAGGACTGTATCGCCCTCGTTGCTGCTGGCGTGGATGATTCTCTCAAGAAGTGCTTCTGGTTTCTGAGTCGGGTACCCAAGGCGCTCCTGTGCCTGGGAGTTGATTTCAGGTATATCGGTCCATAGGTTCTGGATCGGCATGCCCCGTAGTTCATCGGCGTAGCTCTTGCGACGAAGTCGCGCCGTCTTATCCTTCGGGAAATACAATTTGCCTTCTCGGTCCCACTGCTCCATTTTCTCTTTTGTGATCATCCATCCGTTGTGCGGAGGTTTATAGCCTTTATATTCGTATATGAGATTAGGTCGAAACGCTGGATTAACGAGGCTCGTCGCCTGAAAACGTCTTCCATTTTCATCAACCATCGTGAACCGTTCCGCTATGTAGGTCTGATATTCGGGGCTGTTCTTGTTGTACTGGGGATTGAACGGGGAAGCCTCGGACTTTGCGAAAAATAAGAGGATATCGGTACAAACTCCAAAACGGTTGGATTCATGAACTGCACTGCTCATTCCGACTCTTCGTTTCCACGTTATTTCGTTCCTGAAGTTTGTTGCGCCGAACGTTGCATCTAAAAGGATTTTCAGGTAATGGCTCGCAGTCGGATCACAATGCAGGTAAATGCTTCCGGTTGGCTTTAGGACGCGCCTCATTTCAACCAAGCGCGGAGCCATCATAGTCAGATACGCCAACATGTCGTTGGTGCCCAGGAAGCGCCTGAACGCCTGCATTACGTCTGATACTCTCCCTCCCGCCTCAACGACTGCTTCATATTCAGCAGCAGCAGCCTGGTTCCATTCCCACGTATCTTCGAATGCCTTAAATTGCGCCGCTGCGCGAGTGCCATCCTTCTCAGCGAACAGCACGTTGTAATCTTGATTCGACTTAAAGGGAGGGTCTAAATAGATCAGATCGACAGAGTTCTCAGCGATGTGCCGCCGCAGAACGTCAAGATTGTCACCATAATAGAGGAGGTTCACCGGGCCGAGTCTACTGGTGCTGAACTTCCACAATCAAGTCATACGTGATTCGGTGTGCTGATTTCTACTCTACCTTTTCCTTTCAAGGCCACTTCGCCGTCCCGCGCAAAAGTGTGCCCAAAAGTGTGCCCAACTCTGACTGAAGTGCCGGTTTTGCCGTTTCTGCCGTTTTGTAGAATCAGCAACTTACGTGTTATCAGCACGGCTGAATAGTCCGACTCCCCCCGCCTCCACCAATTTGACTTTTTTGTTTTCACTAGCTTGGCGGGCACGATTTTCCCGCGTAACTTTTACGTATCACAGGCCGTTTGAACGTCAACTCATGGTGTCGTCCACGGCAAGCGACTCAGTTGGTGATCACCGATAGCTCTGCCGGTTGAATTGTTTGAGTAGCCGACGATACGTTTGACAACAAAGTCCTTCGGCTCGACCGGTCGCCCATTAGTGATCAGGCCTCCGACCGTGCGTTTTCAGGAGCGGACTTGCTGGCGAGCGCTTACCCAAGATCTTCGCTGTCATCGTCCGTTTCACAAAAGCTAGGAAAGAAATCACTTTTGGCATGAGTCGGTGGGTACCCTAGTTCTCAGGGATGGATCGTGTGGCGTGACGAACAGCCCGTTCCTTCGGAGAACTCAACCGGTCCATCTCCTCTCGGAATTCTCGAAATTGCGCCAAGCGCCGCTCCACAACGGCCTCGCCAAGTTCTCGCTTTTTGCTTCCCTTTTTCAACGTCAATGCCGGACATTGATGCGTGAGGGCAACGGTGTCAACGTTAGGGTTTTCCGTGCATGAGTAATCTTTCCCATCGTACTTCGCGGTATACGCGGTAGCGGTTATGCGGTTCCCGTTGGGGGTGACCTCTCATTGAAGCGGTCCGGGTCTTACGCTGATTGGGAGGGTTGTGCCCAGCCCGGCGTAGAGATAACGCTCGCCAAATGCTTTCTTGAATGCTGAGAATGCGGGCTCGCCTGTGCAATGGCCTGGCGCAATGTAATCAACTTTGAATGTGTCGTGCAGCGAAGATACTATCTGCGCGATTTCCGGGTCAGGCGAGACCACAAGATGTAAGCCGCCAACGATGAGGTGGATGTGCGGGTTGATCCTTGTAGCTGCTTCCACAATCCGGTCAATACCGGGATGCGAGCAACCAACCACGATTACCATTCCGTCTGATGTGTTGATCGCAAGCGATAGCTCATGCAATTCCAATGTGCCAGGTTTGTCCGAGATCAAGGAGATCAGAACCATATCCGGCTCAATCTCGGTGTTCTTGTCCACGAGTTGAAAATTGGCTCCCGGCCACGCGGAGCCGAATCGCATGGTCTCCGGTGGTGCGCCGCCATAGTATTGCTGCTCGGTCGGAAGACCGTAATCCTTGCGATAAAACGTGCTTGGCAAGTCCGCACCGTACACACCGAACCCCTCTTTAGGCGCGTAGATTTTGACTTTGGCGTTCACCTTCAGCAGGTAGGACAAACCGCCCATGTGATCGCCATGCCGGTGCGACATGACAACGAAGTCCAGCTTCGTCAGATCAACCCCTTTGGCTTTTGCATTTCGAGCAAGGATGTTCGGATCGTTGCCGGTGTCGAAGAGGATGCGTTTGCCGCCGTACTCAATAAAGGCTGAATATCCCCAATCTCGTTGCATGGTGGATTGTCCGCCAAAGGCGTCGTAAAGAACCGTGATCTGCGCCTTAGATTGCGCGGAAACCAGGGCGTGGGAGCCAATGAGGAATATGGCAAGCAGCCATCCTCGGCTTAGTTTTGACAGAGACATGCGCCCTCCTATCCGCTCCTGGCAAAACATCCTGCGGCCCTATGCTTTGCCAACTTACGGGGGATAGCAAGCAGCAATTGCGGGTTGGAACCAACTCGGCGAGAAACCGACTAAGAAAAACAGTTGCTCGGTTACCAACGCGCCTGGGAAAAGCAAGCTATCGATCTGAACGTCGAGCGCCGCGCGTTCCCAGTGAACCAGTGGCGGATACTGGAGGGGTCAGAGATCGTTCCCAACGCAATCAGGTTGGCGAGGAATGCAGTATCCAAACTGTGTGCGGCGCCGAATTCCTAGCCGAATCCCTCATACTCTTCAGCAATCTCCGATAACGGGGCGTCCGGCTGAATCTTCCAAACGTTGTGAGAAGCAATATCGCTGTCGGCTTCTCGGAACCGCGCACAACTCGTGAAATCCAGCGGAAGTTGTTCTCTCCCTCCAAATAGACACGCACAGACTGTCTAAGCCATCTCTCCGCATCGCCCTCGACGGGCGTGACGTCGATCATGTTTTTGCACCTCGGGCTGACCAATACTACCCGTGAATCCAGAGAGTCAAACGCGGGCCATCTGTGGAAATTTCAGGAGGCTGTGGAAATCATTCGATTTTGGCAGAAGTAATCCTGACTCACTACCTCGCAGTACGCGATCTTATTTTCCGTAGTAGTCCAGAGTCGAATAATTCACGGTTATTTCCTCGCCGACTTTTATGTTCCGAAGCGCAATGAATTTCCAGTTTCCGTTCTTGGCGTAGCTCGCCTTGGTGTTTGGGTTCGAGGAA
>Ga0206920_1166_pt1 | contig 12718 bp, 9 predicted proteins | sample Alteio_BWOrgHeat_65_FD_152934 | JGI IMG/M metagenome (GOLD analysis project Ga0206920, IMG submission 152934) | Enriched cells from forest soil in Barre Woods Harvard Forest LTER site, Petersham, Massachusetts, United States -... | ecosystem: Environmental > Terrestrial > Soil > Temperate forest > O...
GGACTTAGCTGTCCGTCGTAAATCGAGGCCATTGCGTAAAGCGCTCCGCAAGATTCGCCGGGCAGCCGGAAGTGTCCGGGATCTCGATGTACACCGCTATCTCCTCAAATCTTTCAAGAAAGGGGCGGACATTGTCCGCCTTGACCACGATCTTGCCAGCCAAAGAGAAAAGGCAGCCAAGGTCCTTGGCGATCACCTCAAAAAAAGTGAGAAGAAAATTGGTGAATTGCTGCACGACCTCGAAACGGCATTGAAACCGACCTTCGGTCTTGAGGTAAATGGCAAGGATCTAGTTCGACTCACAAGAAGTTGGTTTGCGAAGAAAGCATGTGATCTGGATCCGCAGGAAGATGATGAACTCCACTCCATCCGGAAAGCGGGAAAGACCGCTCGCTACATCGCCGAGTCCGGCGATGAGACTTCAAAAGTCACTGCGGCGCTCGCATCACGGTTCGAACGAGCACAGGAGACTCTTGGCGCCTGGCACGATCATCTTCTACTGCTTGAGGAGGCCCGGGCGGTTCTGCCGGCACAAAGCCCGGCTATCGAGCAGATTCAGCAGAGGGCCGTTACACTCCGCCAGGAGGCTAATTCCGCGGCGAAGCATCTTCTCGTCACAATCTGCTCCATTCCGAACCGATCTGGTGTAGACTAACCTCCACATGATGGTCTTCCGCCAATCCGCGTCCTTGCACCTCATGTGCACCCGCTGTTGTTGTTAACCCCCTCCTGCGCCGTAGTCCTTCTTTAAAAATTCACAGCAGATTTCGCCCTCACGTTTTTCCCGTGTGCGCTTTCTGCTCTCTCCCAAGGAGACTCCAACAATGTCGACCCCTCAGACCCGTACCTTTCGCCTCTCCACCGATGCCTGGGCCATCCTTCTCGCCACTGCTCTTGGCCTTGTTATCCGATTCGGCTTGCTAAAATCCATCGCCTGGTAAGCCGCCAGCTTTTCCAGCAAAGATCCTGCACGAAGGAGACCTTCATGGCCGCGTCAGTCAATCTGCCCGACCTCCGTACTGAATACCCGCCGCACGCTCCTGGCCGTGATCCAGCTGAACGTGCCTCCCTGCTTGGCCTGCTTCCGGGAATTGCACTTCTAGCCGTTGTCGGCCTCGCGGGCAAGTTCGTCGAGCGCTTCCTTAACACCTGGACCAAGGCACATCACATTACTTTTCCGAACATCGAATACGTTCTGTGGGCGATTCTCTTCGGCATCATTATCGCGAATACCGTCGGCGTGCCGCGCATTTTCCGCGCTGGAGTCGCTACGTATGAGTTCTGGCTCAAAGCAGGCATCATTCTGCTTGGTGCACGCTTTATTCTCGGCGACATCCTGAAGCTCGGTGGCATCTCACTCATTCTCGTCTTCATCGCGTTTGCGTTTTCGCTGACATTCATGACCTGGCTGGGCCGCACCTTTAAACTCGGGCCACAACTGACTACACTGCTAGCAGTTGGTTCTTCGGTCTGCGGAGTCTCCGCCATCATCGCCACACAGGGAGCCATCGACGCTGACGAAGAGGACTCGTCGACTGCCATCGCGGCAATTCTCGCTCTCGGCGCACTCTCGCTGTTCACGTTCCCACTGATTGGACACGCGCTGCATATGAGTGACCGTGCCTATGGTCTCTGGGCTGGTCTTGCGGTTGATAACACAGCTGAGGCTACCGCCGCCGGAGCTCTCTACTCCGATGCAGCCGGAAAATTCGCCGTACTCGCCAAGACTTGCCGCAACGCTCTTATTGGCTTCGTCGTGCTGGGTTATGCAATACAGTGGGTGCGGAAAGGGCTCGCGAGTCGGGCCGCGTCGAAGCAGATCGATAACAAAGGTGCGTTTCTTTGGAAGAAATTTCCGAAGTTCGTTCTGGGGTTTTTGGCTGTTTCGCTGCTGGCTACTCTTGGAGCTTCTTCGAATCCAGCAATTGCTTCTCTTGGATTCAGCAAACCGCAGCTTGTGGCGCTGGGTAATCTGAGCCGCTGGGCTTTTTTGCTCACCTTCGCAGGAGTCGGTCTCCGCACGAATCTCAAGGACCTCTTCAAGCAGGGGGCTCGGCCGTTCGTCGTCGGAGCGCTCGGGGAGGTCGCGATTGCAGCAATTACTCTCCTGCTTGTACTTGCCGCAAACCACTTCTATCACCTATAAGAACTTCGAATACAGTGACTCACCTTGGCTATCGAAACGGGTGGGTCACCTCGCTTTTGCGAGACTCTTGTTCTTCTCGTAGATTCTTTTTTGGCGCGAGACGTAGACATTTCAGGCGGGACCAACGGCGCTCTGGAGAGAGGCTCTCACAGCGAACTATGGTAGCCTCCAACTAGGGTTGCAGTCCGTTGTTGCCCGGCCCAAACAATGCCCGTGATTCACCCTAAATTGAGTGCATCCTTATGCCTCGCCGTTTCGTTCGTAGTACTTGCGACCCGGTTTTGCTCCGCCCAAAGCGTCCAAACCCAACCTGCTGCTCTCGTTGAGACGCAGGGTTCGCTGCCTGACGCGCCTGAACCGCACACTGGTCAGGCTTCGACTCCGACCACGCCTACGCCCACAGCAACGCCTGAGCGAATCACGCTGCTTGGCACTCCAAAAAGAATTCTCCTTGACCAGAAGGCGATCTGGACAAGTCCGCTGCATATCAAGCCGATTGACGCCACGTGGCTCCTGCCAGTCTCTGCGGTTACAGGCACGATGATTGGCAGCGATCAGCATACGATGAATGCGCTGGTCCACATCAATGCCAACGATCAGAACCACTTCAAGGATCTTTCGAATGCCGGAGTTGCTGCCTTGGGCGCGCTACCTGCTGGAATGTATCTCTGGAGCCTTCAGCGCGAAGCTCCGCAAGCCCGAGAGACCAGCCTGCTCAGCCTCGAAGCTGCGATCGACAGCCTTGCTTTCAGCGAAGCGGTTCAACTTGTTACTCTCCGCGACCGTCCCACTGTTAACAGTGCGAAGGGTAACTTCTTCAGCTCTGCCCCGCTCGATGGCTCCTTCCCCTCGAACCATGCCGCGGCAGCGTGGGCCATTGCCTCGGTTATCGGCGATGAGTACCCTGGTTGGCTCAGCCGCACCGCTGTCTATGGGCTCGCTGCCGGAGTGAGCGCCAGCCGCGTCCTCGCTGAGCAGCACTTTCCCTCGGATGTCCTGATCGGCAGCACAGCCGGATGGCTCATCGGCCACTATGTCTACCGCGCCCACCACAACTACAGTCTCAACCCGTTCGACACACGCCCGATGCCGGGCGACCTCGGCATACCTCGTAATCGACAGCCATCAAGCCTGCACTTTCCGCCTGATCCCGTCGGGATTCATCCAGTGCAGTCACGTCCTCTAGGCGACGACGTAGACCCAGACACCATAGGCTCGACCAATGTTCCTATGGACAGTTGGATCTATCCGGCACTCGAGAGACTGGCTGCGATGGGCTTCATTCCAGATCAGAACTCTTCGATCCGCCCGTGGACGCGTCAGGAATGCCTGCGACAATTGCGGGAAGCGGAAAATTTTGCCGGCCAGAAAGATGGATACAGTGCCTCACTGCTTAGCGAAGCCAAACGTCTAACAACCGATCTTCACGCTGAGTTGGATTCCGAGCCTCTGTATTACGAATCGATCAGCCTGGAGTCTGCGTACGCACGATTCGGAACCATTGTAGGCCCAGCATTGCAGGACAGCTTCCACTTTGGCCAGACCTGGTGGAATGACTTGGGGCGCCCGCTCGGACGAGGCAGCAGCGCGATTGCCGGATTCTCCCTCCGCGCACACGATGGACGTTTCTTCTTCTACGATCGCACGGAGTTTCAGCATAGCCCTGGTAATCGTGCCGAGACCGCCGAGCAAAATCAGCTCATTAATACGCTGGATCAAATCCAACCTGAGTCTGATCCGCACATCGAGCCGGTGCCCGCCAAAGCGGCATTCGATCATATCGGAGCCATGGAACTCTATGCAGGCGTGGCGTTCGCCGGAAATGCCCTTTCACTTGGCAAACAGGAAATCTATTGGGGGCCAACGACCATGGGTCCGCTCGCCTTCTCAAGCAACGCAGAGCCAACCTACAACTTCCGCTTCGTCTCGACCCGTCCACATCCTCTGCCGCTCATCCCATCGATTGGAAGCTATCGCTTCGACATCGTGCTCGGAAAGCTGTCAGGGCACAATTACCCTGCGCGACCGTGGTACAACGGTCAAAAAATGTCGTTCAACTTCTGGGACGCGCTGGAGCTCAGCTTCACCCGCTGGTCGATCTTCTGGGGCGTCGGCCATCCGATCACATTCCATAGCTTCAAAGCCAACGTGTTCAGCTTCAATTCGACTGGGGGAGGCCCGGGAGGCGGTGGCGGAAGCACGGGATACGGAGACCGGGATGATCCGGGAGATCGCAAGAGCAACTTCGATTTCACCTGGCGGTTGCCATATCTGAACAAGCTCGTCACTCTTTACGCCGACGCCTATTCAGATGATGATCCGAGCCCAATCGACGCGCCCCGGCGGGCGGTCTGGAACCCAGGCATCTATTTTGCACGCCTACCATTTCTGCCTCACATGGATCTACGTGTTGAGGCAGTCAGTTCTCAAGGGCTTGCCGTAGACTTCGGCGGTCAGCACTATTTCACCAACAATCAATACCTTGATGGAAATACGAACAAGGGTTTTATGGTCGGAAACGCCATTGGCCGAGATTCTCGGGCTATCGAAGGCCGCACCAGCTACTGGTTTTCAGCCCGTACGCGAGTAGAAGCGGGCTATCGCCAAAATAAGGGGGGTACGCTCTTTCTTCCCGGTGGAGGCACGATCACTGATGGTTTCGTCAATGCTTCCTACGCCATCAATCGACACTGGCAGGCACAGCTTTTTACTCAGTACGAGCGGTTCCTCATACCTTCTTACATGCCCGGCTCGCACCACAATACCAGTGGTTGGCTACAGCTCACCTGGAATCCGGAACTAAGTCTTCATCGTTGAGACATTGATATCGGCGAATTTGAGAAACGTGAGCTTAAGCTTTATCTCTATTTCAGAGAGTATCGAACTGATTCCCACGTAGCACGTATCCCCTCTGTGATGTCGATCTTATGATGCCACCCTAAACCGTGCAGTCTGGAAACATCTAACAGTTTCCTTGGGGTTCCATCCGGCTTAGTAAGATCAAAGGCTAGATCTCCCCTAAAATTTAGAACATTGGCCACTGTTTCCGCTAGTTCCCGTATAGTCAGGTCTTTGCCGGTTCCGATGTTAACCATCGGGGGTTCTTCCTGAGTTAAGAGAGTACCGAATTGACTCTCATCCAGATTCATTAGGAAGCAACAAGCATCGGCAAGATCATCAGAATGGAGAAGTTCGCGACGCGGAGTTCCAGTTCCCCACACAACTACTTGGTTCGATCCCGTGGCAATGGCTTCTGCCGTCTTGCGAATTAGTGCCGGCAGAACGTGAGAAGTATTGAGATCGAAATTGTCCCCGGGGCCATAGAGGTTCGTAGGCATTGCCGTCAAATATTTGGTTCCAAATTGACGGTTATAACTCCAGCACATTTCGATGCCCGCAATCTTCGCGATTGCATATGGCCGGTTTGTAGGTTCCAACGGCCCAGTAAGAAGATATTCTTCCTTAATCGGCTGAGGGCTGAGTTTAGGATAGATGCAACTCGAACCCAGAAACAACGTTCTTTCAACACCATAAATCCGGCAGGCTTCGATAAGGTTGCTTTGAAGGATCAGATTGTCACGAACGAAATCCGCGGGACAGTTGTTATTGGCTAAAATGCCGCCTACTTTTGCTGCTGCGAGAAAAGCGAACTCCGGCCCTTCACTTGCGAAGAAATCATTCACGGCCTTGGCATCCAGCAGATCGAGTTCAGCTCGGGTGCGGAGCAGAAGATTGGTATAGCCATCACGCTGTAGCGAACGAACGATAGCTGAACCGACAAGTCCTCCATGGCCGGCAACGTAAATTCGTGAATTGGATTTCATGAAATTCGCCATCTTATCCTTGAAGGATCGCTCACGATAAGAACTTATTTATTGTGTCATTGATTTGCTGCCACAATAACTGTACTCAGGACTCACTGGAGTTGTAGGCAGCGAAACCGTGGTTAAGAACAAGAGCATCTCGCTGCGCAGCTTTGAGATCAGCTTTAACCATCTCCTGGACCATCTCGTCAAAGGATGTTCTCGGCGTCCAGCCAAGTTCACGTCTCGCTTTTGTGGGATCCCCCAAAAGAGTGTCCACTTCGGTAGGTCGAAAGTACCGAGGGTCGATAGCCACGACAGTATTACCATTTACGTCAGTAGCCTTTTCATCAATTCCACTTCCCTGCCATCTTAGGTCGATATCCAGTAACTCTGCACAACGCTGCACAAATTCGCGAACGCTATGTTGTTCACCGGTCGCAATGACATAGTCCTGTGGCGTGTCCTGCTGAAGCATCAACCATTGCATTTCAATGTAGTCACGGGCATGGCCCCAGTCTCGCTTGGCGTTGAGGTTGCCTAAGTAAAGCTCTTTTTGAAGACCCACTTTGATTCGAGCGAGGCCGCGGGATATTTTGCGCGTAACGAAAGTCTCGCCACGTAAGGGAGATTCATGGTTAAAGAGAATTCCATTGCAAGCGTAAATACCATATGCTTCGCGGTAGTTTACACAGATCCAAAATGCATACATCTTGGCGACAGCATAGGGCGATCTCGGATAAAAAGGGGTGCTTTCCCTTTGTGGAATCTCCTGCACAAGACCATAGAGTTCAGAGGTACTGGCCTGGTAAAACTTCGTTTTTTTCTCAAGGCCCAGAATGCGGATAGCTTCGAGAAGGCGAAGGGGGCCAAGCGCATCGGTATCGGCGGTGTACTCGGGTTGCTCGAATGAGACTTGGACATGCGACTGAGCCCCAAGATTATAAATCTCGTCCGGTTGAACCTTAGAGATGACGTGGATCAAAGAAGAAGTGTCCGTCAGGTCTCCGTAATGAAGAAAAAGATGAGGTGATGGGTTATGCGGATCTTCGTAGAGGTGGTCGATGCGCGCTGTGTTAAAGAGAGAGGATCGACGCTTGACACCATGGACTTCATAACCTTTGGCAAGCAGGAATTCCGCTAGATAGGCTCCGTCCTGACCTGTAATGCCTGTGATGAGGGCTTTCTTCAAAAAAGAGAATCTCCTTTTTCCATACATGCATGGTGGCTTACGCAATTTTACCTGATGGCTAGAATCGTAGGTTTGAGGCCGTCGAAGTTCCAACGTCATAACGGAACTAATTCCTAGTAAGGCAGCTCCTCGCAAAGCTCAGGCTTCCGGGCCTGAACGGATCATCCTGCTGCAGTACGACAAGAGATGCCGCAGAAGCACTCAAACTAGAAAATTCTGAGCTTCCTCCAGCATGCAGGACGAAGACGACTAAACAAGGTCAACGCAACCGTTACCAAAAGGAATTTCAGAATAGGTTTTTTGCGAATAGCGATCTCGCGATTTCTATCGGAGCAACGCTCATCGATTTTTACCTCGACAACCGAGTCTCCATTCTGATCGCTCTTTTCAGGACGGGAGTGATAGCATGGGAGGCACTAAATTTTCTCAAACATCTTCTGTTTCCCTAGAACACCACATTGGCAGCGGCAATTGCAATTCCAAACTGACCAACGATCTGTGCCAGGTCTACGATAAGCCGCATGGTCTTACCTTTATTGAAATTCAACGGGATAACCACGGTGTCGCCCGGGTAAAGCCCAAGTGAATCGAACCCGTTGCCGCGCAGTGACGAACTGTATTGCTTGCTAATAACGGCGCCGCTCGCACGAATCACATATGCCCGACCCTTATCGGCATCACGATTTGCTCCGCCAGCCAACCGAATATACCCCCCGAGACGTCTGCTCGGATCAAAAACAAAGGAGTTCTGGTTGTATACCGCTCCATCTACGCTCACTGTTGAGGGAATGCGAGGCACGATGAACTGATCGCCATCTTCGAGTGGCAAGTTAGGGAGTTGAGAGATGTCGTGACTATCCGGTTGAAGCTCCAGAACGATGCGACCGGTCGCCCGGGCCTGGCGAAGACTGTTGATCACATTTTGGTTTTGCTGCTGCGCCGCAGCCAAAGCAGCGCTGTCCTGAGCGCTAACCGCGCTATTTGCGCTATTGACGGCAGAAGTGCTCGCCTGCAGGGCAATCTGGTCCACATATTCGTTCAAGCGTTGTTGTTGAACGCGGCGCGTCGACTCGCGGGTAAACTCTGAACCATAGAGATAGGCATCAGGGGTGATGCCACCGGCACGTCGCACTAACTGTCGGAGAGTCTCGCCGGGCTGCACGCTGTAGATTCCTGCAGAAACAAACTCCCCTTCCAAACGCACAAATCGAGTCTGTTGCGATTGAGGCACACGGATGTCCGCTTTTGAGAACACAGTGACCACGTCTCCGGGCATCAGTTCCAGATTCTGTGAGGAATCTCCGTCGAGAACAATTTTGCCAAGATTGAAAGGTAGCAGAGACGTTGTCAAATTCTCTTTGCTCTGGCGCTCAATAACCGCATAGCTCCAGTCGATATCGGGTTCTATCAGCTTGACGTCATTGCGAGGCTTGAACTGCCCTGCAGATGCAGTCGGAATCGTTGAGCCAACGCTAGCGCTCGCCGAGCTCATCCGATTCGACGCGCTTGTATTGCTCGATTGCGTCGGACCACTCTGAAACGAACCGCTTTGGTTGTTGTTTATTGGGTTAGTTGCATTTGTCGGATATGCGGTGTAACGGTCATTCGTTCCACTCGCAGCGGTAGAGGTATATGGAACCTTTGTGCAATCCAATCCACCATCAGTTATTGGCGATCCGTCATAGTTGAAGTTAGGTTGCGCGTTGGAAATCCCTTCAGATACCCCGCCAAAGGGCAGGCCGATCAGGTTTGGATTGCGGGTTGAAGAGTATCTCCAGTTCGGATATTCTCCCTCTTCACCTGCCGGTATACCGTAACGCAGGTCAGGAATTCCAAAAGCTGTCATCGGCAGACAGGTTGGAATGTAGGACAACATCGGCTGGCCTAATTGGCTTCGCTTTAGCCAGTATTCCTTTGTTATAAGACTGTCTTTGTCGGGTATCAGGTCGCGAACACGCATTCCAGATTTCCAAGCATAGCGTCCAGGATTTGCGACATTGCCGCGAAGCGTAATTGCATCCTTGTACTGATCGACTACAGCGTTCAACTCAAGCAGGTCGCCGTCTTGTAGGAGAGTCGCCTTCCCTTGAGCGTCAAGGGGCACTTCAATCAAGGTACGTAGATGACGCTCATCGACGCGTTCAAGCCGAAGTTTTGCACCCGAGGCCACATTCGTCAATCCCGCAGCAAGCTCCAATACATCATTGACTGTCGTATCGCGCGCAGTCCTCAGTTCATAAATTGCGGGAGCCTTCACACTCCCCGCAACAGCAACCTGCGGGCCGACCGGCGGAATGTAAATAACATCTCCCGGCAGCAGTTGCACGTCGTTCGTCTTGTCCCCTCGTTCAAGAAGATCATAAAGATCGAAGTCGACAACAACCTTACCTGATCTTTTGAGCTGAATATGCCGCATACTACCCTGCGGCAACGGTCCGCCGGTTGCGAAAAGAGCATTAGTCAAAGTGCTCAACGAACTGATTGTATAGTTGCCTGGGCGGCGCGCCTGTCCGACAACGAAAACCTGGATGGACCGCAACTGCCCCATGTTCACATTCAGATCGAAATTGCGGAAGACTCGCGCCATCTGAGACTTCAGATGCTCCTGGATCTGAGCAAATGGCAATCCGGCAACCTGTAGAGTTCCCACCTGCGGAATATAAATATTGCCGGCTCGATCGACCGTGTAGTGCCCATTCAGCGTCACCTGGCCCCAAACCTGAATCCGTAGTTCGTCTCCCGGTCCGATTACATAATCCGGTGTCACAGGAACCAGATTCAGAGGGGCAAAGGTCGAAGGTGGGTTGCGAAACAGCATGGCACCATAAATCGGAAGCATTTTTCCGATCGAATTCGCAACCATCTGCTGAAACTCCGTTGGCGAATCAAGTGGATGTGTCGACTCCAAATTTTGATTCTGTCGATTTTGCGCACGGTTTGGGTTCTGAGGATTTTCGCCATTCTGATCTAGAGGCTGTTCGGAAAGAACTAAGCCTTGGCTCGATACAGGATTCTGCGGAGTCGATGGCAATGGGGCACGTGCCTGCGCATTCTGGTCAATCACGCAACCAGGATCAGTAGGGCTGCATGCGCTCACTTGACCCGATATGCTTCCTAAGGCTTGGCCCAGCTGTGCCTGAGCGAAGACCATGTAAGACCCAGGCACTGCAATCAAAACAACGAATCCAATCCCGAATAACTTACAGGAGCCTCCGAATTGCATCTGCCTTAATCCTCGCAAACACTTAACCTTTCAATCCAAACCTTCTCGGCGATAGAGCAGCGCAACCCTACAACAGGGCTTTCGGCCAATCTCTGACTCAAGCATACTCGAATGTCTTCGCAAAACGTTAGACAGTAATGGGCTTTGGCTCCCCTAGAATCAAGTCGAATCCCTCAGAATCAGGCACCGAGATTACTTCGCACTTTTCTGCGTTCGTTCTATCGACTCCGCCACTCGCAACATGGTTCCCTCATCAAAGTGCCTTCCCATCACCTGCACTCCAATCGGCAATCCATGTTTGGTCGTTCCACACGGCACACTCGCTCCGCAGATCCCTGCAAGGCTCGCAGCCACCGAATAGATGTCCTCCAGGTACATCTGAACCGGATCGTCGGTTTTTTCTCCCAGTTTGAAAGCCGGTGTCGGCGTAACCGGTGCCACCAGAACATCCACTTCCGCGAACGCTTTCAGAAAATCCTGCGCCAGCAGTGTTCTCACCTGCTGGGCCTTGCGATAGTAGGCGTCATAATACCCCGCACTTAGAGCATAGGTGCCCAAAAGGATCCGTCGTTTTACCTCTGCGCCGAACCCCTGATCTCGCGTGTTCCGATACATAGCCGAAAGTGTGTTCGCTTCGTCCGCCCTGAATCCAAACCTCACTCCGTCGAACCGCGAGAGGTTCGAAGACGCCTCCGCGGTCGCAATCACGTAATAAGTCGGAATTGCATACTTTGTGTGCGGCAAACTAACCGGTTTAACCACGCATCCTGCCGCCTTTAGCCCAGCAAGGACACCCTCAATCGCACTTCGAATCTCCGGGTCCAGCCCTTCACCGAAATACTCTTCGGGAACACCGATCTTCAGTCCCTCTACCGGCTTCGCCAACCCGGCTACATAGTCTTCGACAGGGCGGTCCGCAGAGGTCGCATCCAAAGCATCTTTTCCAGCGATCACCTGCAATACAGCTGCAGAGTCCCTCACATTCTTCGTCAATGGCCCTACACGATCCAGAGACGAAGCAAAAGCGATCAAACCATATCTGCTAACGCGGCCGTAGGTCGGCAGCACACCGACAACACCGCAAAAAGCAGCTGGCTGACGTATCGACCCGCCAGTGTCGGTCCCCAGCGTCGCCACCGCAAAATCGGCCGCCACCGCCGCCGCCGAACCACCGCTTGATCCTCCCGGAACGCGGTCCAAGGCTTTGGGGTTAAGCACCGGTCCATATGCTGAGTTCTCATTGGACGAACCCATCGCAAATTCATCGCAGTTAAGCTTTCCAAGCAGAACCGCTCCCGCCGCCTCCAGCTTTGTCACTGCTGTAGCGTCGTAAGGTGGCTTGTAATCCTTGAGAATCAGTGATCCCGCAGTCGCGGGTGCACCCCGCATCACCAAAATATCTTTAATACCCACCGGGACGCCGGCTAGTGGAGGCAGCGTTTCACCCTTTGCAACCATCGTATCGATCTTTGCCGCCTGCGCCATCGCACGTTCGCGGCTCAAAGCGAGAAAACTATGGATATTACCGTCGCCAGTGCCGATTCGCGCATAGTGCAGTTCAGCGATAGACGCAGCCGACATCTTCCCGGAAGCCACTGCATCGCGGGTCCCATCGATCGTCAATCCTTCCAACTTCATCACCCTCATGATCCATTATCTTCTGCAGCCGCCCCGTTTGATTCAGCGGAGATCATTCTCTGTTAACACTTAGCGCTCGATCACCTTGGGAACCTTGAAGAAACGACCATCTGTGTCGGGCGCCGCCGCCATTACCGCAGCCCTATCCAGAGAAGGCTGCAGCACATCCGCCCGCAAGGAAGCTCCCGCGATATCCCTGGCGCCGCCCAAAACTTCGCCCACCTGCGCCATCGGCGAAATGCCCTCAGTGTTCAACTCGTTCAGTTGGGCGATGTGCCGCAGAATCGCGTTCAAGTCGCGCTGCATACGGGGCACTTCGTCCGCAGTTAGCTCCAGATTTGCCAAATCCGCTACCCTTCGCACATCTTCGATCGTTACGCCGGCAGTGTCCGACATTTGTTTGAGTCACCTCTTCAGCTCAAAGTGTATCTCGCTCACCTTGACTCCGGCGATACGTGCCAACTCCCTTTCGAGTTGTCCGTGCATTCTCGACAGCTGTCGGAGCCACGTGCCATCCTCAACTTCGACCCACACAAGTCCGTCTCTATATCCCTTGACTTTGCCATGGCCCGCGAGGGCCTTGCCGCAGGCTACTGACCAAGCCGCAGCAAGCCGATCCTCTTCCGGCAGAGCTTCGAGGCTCAGACCCAGAAACCCCTTCAGCAAATCTCTCATTCCTTCCATTGGCATCCACGGTTCCGGCAATAATCGCCAAA
>Ga0206920_1168_pt1 | contig 12600 bp, 2 predicted proteins | sample Alteio_BWOrgHeat_65_FD_152934 | JGI IMG/M metagenome (GOLD analysis project Ga0206920, IMG submission 152934) | Enriched cells from forest soil in Barre Woods Harvard Forest LTER site, Petersham, Massachusetts, United States -... | ecosystem: Environmental > Terrestrial > Soil > Temperate forest > O...
TGTTATTAGATGGCATCCAACTGTACATAGATTAGCGGTGGGTAGAGTTGGGCAAGATGGTGCAAATACATCAATGTTGCATATTTTTAATTTTGATCCGATTCTTTACTCTTTGAAATTGCTAAGTGAAAGTGAAAGAGATGAGGATGTGTATGCGCTTGCATGGCGTCCATCATCAAATGATGAACAAGATATATTGGCGGTTGGTAGGAATAATTACGAAGAATTAGCACTTTATCAGATATCGCAGCAGGGGCTCATTCATAGAATTGCTAAATGCGCAATAACTACTCATGGTAAAATTCAATCTCAAGCGATGGGTTGGAATGCAACAGGTGATGTTGTGGCCGTTGGTGTAGAGGATGCAAGTTCTGGCTACACATTGCAATTGTTTGACTATGCCCCGCCCGTCATAGCCAAAGGCGACGACTGGGCTCCTTCAGTTGCGCTTAAGATGAATACTGGATTGAATATAAGGTCTGTTGAAAATGGAGAGTTAGTTGATCATACTGTATTGGCAGTAGATTGGAATAAACAAGCTAGAAATCAAAATTTACTTGCTATAGGCTTATCGTCTGGTTTTGATACTCAATTGGTGCAGATGTATAAACATGACGCAGCAAATAGAACATTAACTAAAGTGTGTGGTGTTGATGGTTTGACCGATTCTATAAATGCTTTGCATTGGCATCCAAACGGACAAAATTTGGCCTGTGCCTTTGGTAATGGCATAGAAATTGGAGCAAAGCTTGCCACTTATCTCTTTGATGAAAAAGCATCAACATTAATTGAGCAGATGTGTGATGATTGTGGTGATGTTGATATTAAAACAGTTCGTTGGTCCCCTCATGGACTATATTTGATCGCAGGTAATGCAACTGAAACAATAGATCCTCTTTTGCAATTTATTGATAAGAAATCTTCGTGTATACCAGGACGTTTGATGGTGTATGGTAAGCATTGCATGGCGATGTTTGCATCATTAGACCAAGAATTAAGTTCTTATTATCGTACATTAGTAGATAGTAATTCATGTCAGATTTCTTCCGACGTAGGGTTGAATACCGTAGAAATACATGTGACAGATATTGTTCCAACTTTGACGGTAATTTTATTAGATGTAGCGCAGCATGTACAAGAAACGTCAGTTGATATAATTCAGCTTTCTTGTGATGGTCTGGTGACTCCAACAAAAATACATGTAATTGGCCAAACGGAATGTATAGATTCTTCAGCATCATCTTGTGATGCTATAATTACAAATACAGTCCAAATAACTTCAGCAGTTGATTTAGTGACTGATTTATTTAGTACAGCAAGTGGTTATTTATTGCCAGAAATAGATGATGCATCTGTTTTAGTAACAACTACGCAATCTCTGGTAGAACAAGAGCTTCAGGCGTTGTCTGAGATTGAGTCTGTGTCTAGCGCAATTGAAGATCTTGATGCGATGGAATCTAGCTTGGTGGATGAGATAAGTATTGACCAAGTAAGTATGATTGATGAAGCATTAATGATATCAGTGCAATCTTCACTTATATCTGCAATACAAACAACCACAACGACATTCATTATAGAGTTTTTCAAATCTGAAATAGATGAGTTGATCTCTTTAATTACAGCTCATAGCCAGCCATTGTCTGAATTTGATTATGTGTCTAGTGAAATTGAGAATATTGAGAACATAGAGACCAGCTTGGTGGATGAAATAAATATTGATCAAGTAAGTATGATTGATGAACCATCTATAATGATATCAACAGACACAATGCAAACATTGACGATATTGGTTATAGAGGAATTTAAATCTGAAATTGATGGAGAGTTGGATTTAATTACAACGAACTCCCAATCATTGTCCTCGATTGAGTTTGTGTCTAGCGAAATCGAAGATATTAATGAGATAGTAGTTAGTTGTATGGATGAGATAAGTATTTCAGAAATAGATGAATGTGATGTGCTATTAACGACTACTATAGAAAATTTGATTGATGTGCCTGCACCTGTAATGCCAGCCATTAATAACGTGATAGGTGAATGTACTGATGCTTATTGTTGCACTCTTGATTGCATAACAAGAAGCAATATTTTTAAGGATGCTGTGGCAACGTCAGATTGGTCATTTGATAATAGATTTATTGCAATTGGGTTAAGTAATGAAAACGCATTAACAGATGTTAAAGTGCTTAAAATCTATGAGCTGGTGCACACATCTTTGATACTGCGGGCCGAATTTAAATTTGATGCAATACGTAATGTCAGCACAATTAGATGGCACCCAAATACATATAAATTGGCTGTAGGTAGAGTTGGCCAGATCGATGGGGCCCATGAACCGCATTTGCATATTTTTGATTTTGATTCTCATAAGTCGAAATTGAATCTTGTGAGCGAAGGAGAACTTGATACAGATGTTCAAGCCATTGCATGGCAGCCATTGCCAAGTGACTTAGATGATTTGTTAGCAGTTGGTAGAAATAGTTTTGATGAAATAGCTATTTATCACGTGTCGCCAGTAGATGTTATGTTGCAAATACCGCAAGCAGTTGCAACGACACAAGGTAAAATTCAATTACAAGCAATGGACTGGGATGCAACGGGTAATTATATTGCGGTTGGTGTAGATTCAGGCAGTCCACAGCATTCTCTGCAATTGTTTGAGTATACTTCAGATTTTATTCTTCCATCATTAACATTATGTGCAAAAACGGATGTAACGTTATCGGAATTTGACCCTTGGGTTAAGTGTGATGTTTTGTGTGTTGATTGGAACAAAAAATCGAGTTATCAAAATATGCTTGCCGTTGGTTTGTCTGCACATGCGGGTGGTCAATTAGTTCAACTTTTTAGGCATGATGATATTCAGTTGACTAAACAAGGTGGCATTGATGGATTGGATGGCGATGTAAAAGCATTGCATTGGCATCCACAGGGGAGCAGCATAATAATTGGTCAAGATAGTTCTATCGATGTATGCGGAAAACTTTCAGCATATTCGTTTGTTGAAGGTAAAAATACTTTTGTGTCAGATGATATATATAATGAAATAAATTCTGCCAATATTCAAACAGTCCGTTGGTCGCCTGATGGCAACTATGTAGTTGTAGGGAATGATATCAAACCAATAGATCAATTGCTAAAAATAATTGATGGGCAATCGAATGATAACTCAGCAGCTATGATGCTTTATAGAAAGAGTTGTATGACAATGTTTCAAGTAGAACCCAAAGTTGATCTGTTTGAAAGTTTGTTGAGTTTAAATAGTAATCAATAATTATATAAGATGTAATTGTTAGCATTGTCTAAAAAATAATCTATTGACACTGGCGTTTTGAATTTATAGTTTAAGTTGGATTTGGCTTAAAAAATAATGAAGCATTTTTTTAAGTTGATGTTAAAAAGAGTAGTATTTCCGAATAAAAAAAAGGTGATAAGAATGAAGCTGAAAAAGTGTTCCTATCTTTATAGTATAGTTTTATTAGTTTTTGCATTTCCTGCAATGATACTGGGTTCAGATTCAACAATTGGGTCCGATTATTATGTTTCTCGCATTGATACATTTCAATTTTTGTTTGATAATACACGTGTGGCAGGATTTGCTGCGCTTGATGGAGGATTTGGTCTCTTTGGTGGTAACACAACTGCTACATGGGATTCTTTTTTTCCTGCGTCCGGAGTTATCGCTTTAAATACCGGAACGCTTATTTTAAATCAAGATTTAGTGCTTCATAATGTTTCTACATTTAGTACGGTTGGCAACATTGTTGGTAATGGACATGCTCTTGATCTTTCTTCAAGCATTACATTAATTCAAACAAATCCGCCTTCACCTGCAAATTGCACGGTGACCATGTTAAGTGAAGGTACATATGCACGGGACAATGAAGACGTTGCTTTTTCTAATGATGATCAATATGTAGCTTTTGCTACAGGTGAAAATGAATCGGCGTCGGGACCTTCTACCTACCCTCCAGTGTTAGCTATCTATCCAATATCTCCATTTACTGGAATGTCTGCTACTCCAACTTATTCATTTCCTTTACCGGGAGATACATTTAGCTCAGTAATTGTATCAACAGGTGTGAAATTTCGACCAGAAACTCCAATTGGAACTTATCAACTTGCGTTTTCAAGAGGCAATCAAAATGGAGGAGGACAAGAGTTAACTATATTTGACTTTGATCCTTCTAATAGTGTTGATCCGATAATAACGCTTACTCAAATCACTTACTCTGGTTCCATTAGCGCTTTAGGTGTAGCTTGGCATCCAAGTGGTCAATATTTAGCCGTGGCAGTTGGGGATAATTTTCAGTCAAGTGGCTATGGCCCAGAGGGTGCCGATGCTCAAGCACGCGTAAAAATATATTCTGTTTCGGCGGGTGGACTTTTAACTGAAACAACGCAATCAGCTAGTAATCCCAATGGTTTATTTTTGGGTAAAGAAATTTCACCACGTGCAATTTATTGGGATGCAACCGGTAGTTATTTAGCAATTGGTACTAGTGGTGATACTGGCAATGGTACGTTGCCTGCTGGTTCATTGGCTGCAACAACAACTCCGGCTAATCAACAAGTATGGATTTTTAATTTCACAGAAAATGTAACGCCAACTTTATCAACGTTAGCATTAAATGCTCATGCTGGTACTCCTGCTAATTTGAGAGTGCGTTATATTTGTTGGCACCCAATATATACCAATTACATGTCGGTGGTTACCGATCAATCGGGTTCAAATCAAAATGTGAATATTTTTCTCTATAATCCTGGAGCTGGAACGGTAACAAGTCAAACAGTTGGTGGAACTGCTAATAAAAGCCTTGATGCTGATGCAATTGCAACGCAATGGAGCCCTAATGGTTCATGCTTAGGTGTTGGACAATCGATTGGAGCATCTTCTATAAATTTAAGCATATATAGTTTTACCAACAACAATGGTACGTTAACATTGAATACCGATGTAACTTTTACTGGTGCAGCTGAAAATGAGGCATTTGCGTGGAGTCATCAAGGTACGTTGCTTGCTTCAGGTGATGACACTCCTGTTAATAGGGCCTTTCTTGCCAATGCAATTGCTCCATCATGTGTTATATGGTCCGATCTTGCTCTGTTTTTGAATAATAATCTTGAATTTAGTAATGTGTGTATAACATTTACTGGTGATTCATTAATTGATGGGCAAGGTAATTGTCTAACCATTGATTCGACTTCTACAATTATCATTGGATCTCATTCGACATTGGCAATAAAAGATATCACCATCCTTAATGTAGGTGGTAACATTATACAATGTACCGATGCAACGAGTACCATTACATTTAAAAATACTCAACTTGATTTAGACTCAAACTATAGTTTCACTGTTGGACATTTTGATGTGCTTGGTTATTTAAACATTGTAGGTAGTGGATTGAATTTTGTATATAACTCTCCTACCCAAAGTACTGTGCAACCAAATGCTAAAATGTATTTAGATTATGGCGTAACATTTAGTTATGCTCCGACAATTGCAAATCGTGACTTGTTAAGTTTAGTGGATGATACAGCTCAGCTTTTACTTAATGGTTCTACGTTATATTCCACGATAGCTGGTTTGCGTTTGACAAAAGGAATGTTGGTAGTTGATGGTAGATCATATTTATCTGCTGATGGCACATCTCTAGCACAAGGAATTAGCTTTGGTGATGGATTAAATGCGGCAAATGATCTTACCATCCGATGGAAACCTGCAGCAACACTTGAGGCTTTAAGGGGCAGTGTTGTGTATAACAATGCATAAAAAAATTAGTAGTAATTGAGGAAAAGGTTAGATGAATTTTTAAAAAAGAGAGTAGTAAGCTATGTATAATCTGAACCGTTTGTTATTACGCTTGTGCACATTGTTCGTTGTTTATCAAGGTGCATTTGCGCAACCATTAGTATTTGATAGTCAAAGTTCAACAATTAAAGTGGATTCCGGAGCAACGTTAACTGTTCCTGTCTCTGGTGTACCAAACTTTAATGGTACACTGATTAAATCTGCAGGTGGTACCATAACTGGTGGATTAGTTTCATTTGTCGATGGTATTTTAGAAGATTCAGGTAATTTTGATATTCGCATGACGGCGTTGTTTAATCCAACAGGTACAATTTCTTTGGCAGGAAACAGTACTCTTTTAGCTGAATCTGGAAAACTTCTTGATTCTGTAACAGTAAGTGGCAGTAACAACGTATTGAAAGGGCAGCCGCGATTTAGCAGTCCACTTACATTAACCGATGCACATACAACGTTGACATTAGCTATTCAAAGCACCATGAACCAAAACATAATCATGAATGGTGGAACACTTGCTTTAGAAAATGATCTTACTTTTAATGATGCAATGAAGCCAACGGGAACTGCAACATTTAATGGTGGTGGTCATGCAATTATTTTAGGCGGTGTGCCAGCTACTTACACTGACAGCTTTCTTTTTTTACCAAATACCAATTTGCAGTTTTATAATTGCGAAGCTGATTTAAGCGCAACGTGGACATTCCAAGGACCAAACTATATTAATGGTCAAGGCAACGTACTTGATTTGTCCTTAGGTGGTCAAATATTTGTACAAAATGGAACATTAGAGTTGCAAGATGTTACGGTAAAAGGTATTAGCCAAAATAGCTTTTTATTTGGCTCTCCTTCGGCAACAATCAATATGTGTGGGGCTAATTTAGACTTTATTAGTTCTGTTACGTTTAACCAAGGAACTATACTTGTTGATTCGCCAAGTCAATGGATTATAAAAAATAACACCGTTGATTTTGCAGGAACATCAACATTAACAGTAAACGGTGTAACATTATGGAAAGATCGTGCAGGATCATCAACGATCGGTAATGTTGCTGGTAATACATCGTTAGTAAATACGGCTGCCATTAAAGAGGCATGTGTTACTCCATGTACTCCGGATTTAACATCACTTGTTTCAGCACTGATGACAAGCACCGGATTTTTACAATCAGAGATTGATACTATATTGAGTTTGATAGCATGCTGTCAGATTGATTTCTTAAGCTCTTTGGCAATTGCTGATAATGACGTACTTTCAACGGATTGGAATTTTAATACTTCTTTGGCTGCTGCAGGATTGAACAATAATCTTGGAGGTGCTACAACAACATTACGTATTTATAGTTTTAATGGTCTTACATTAACGCAAACAGCTGCTACAAGTCCTAGCGCAAGTAATGCTCCTGTTTCGTGCGTTAGATGGCATCCATCGCAAAATTTACTAGCGGTCAGTAGAAGGGCAGATCCAACAGGCTTATTATATACTGGCGGTGTGTATATGTATTCGGTGTCAGCTGGCGGTGTACCAACATTAGTCAGTTCAGTATTAAATACTGGATTGCCTTCTGATGTCAGAGCAGTAGCATGGGATCCAACAGGAAACTATTTGGCAGTTACTACCTTTAATCCAACTATATTAGGAGTCGCAGGTAACTATGCAATACAAGTTTATTCTGTCAATCAAATAACTGGCGCAATGACTCTTGCTGCCTCAGTAAATTTAACTGGTAGTTTGGGGCTTGTTCTTGCAAGTGGTCCAAACGTTGGAGCACTTGATTGGGTTACTAGTAATGGAAATAATTATATAGCATTTGGTACTGCTCCATTAGCAGGTCTTTTGGGAGGCGATAGTATTGGTGTGTACCAATTTACTGCACCTGGCACATTAACGCTTGATAGTTCTGCTGCCGTTCCTGCAATTCAAGGAGCAGGATTAGGAGCTTCTTCTGCAACTGCGGTAAATTGGAATGATTCTAAGACTAACGTTTTGGCTGTTGGGCTTAACATATCGGGAGTTGCGCTTAATCAACCTATACAAATTTGGGATCATACACCAGGTGCTCCGAGTACTTTAACGTATAGAAGTGGTGTTGCTTCAAGTACAGCAAATGTTACTGTGAACGATGTTGATTTTTCACCAAATGGTAACTGTTTGGTTGCTGCAGCAACCGCTGTAATGGGTGCCCCATTAACAACTTATGATTTTGATAAATTGGGGGAAACATTAACCCTCGTAACTTCATTTGGTTCGACAACTACTGCTACAGTCAATACATCAAGATGGGATCCGTCAGGAAGTTTTGTAATAGACGGTACTGCTGCATTAATTCTTGGTGTTATTACACCAGCTAATATTGAAGTATTTGGTGCTGTATGCAGTATTGGCGGCGGTTCTTCAGCTTGTTGTTCTTCCTTGCAATCATCTATAGATCAATTGCGTACAAGCACTGGTTTCTTGCAATCAGAGATCGATGCATGTTGTGCGGGATTACAGACGAGCACAGGATTCTTACAATCTGAAATCGATGTACTAGGCAATGCATTACAAACAAGTACAGGATTCTTACAGTCAGAAATCGATGCATGCTGCAATGCGCTTAAGACAAGTACAGGATTCTTGCAAAGTGAAATTGATACGTGTTGTGCAGCACTCAAGACAAGCACGGGCTTCTTGCAATCAGAAATCGATGCAATTGATAGTGCATTACGAACAAGTACAGGATTTTTACAGTCAGAAGTAGATGCATGCTGCAATGCGCTTAAGACGAGTACCGGGTTCTTGCAAAGTGAAATTGATACGTGTTGCGCAGCACTCAAGACAAGCACTGGATTCTTGCAATCAGAAATCGATGCAATTGGTAGTGCATTACGAACAAGTACCGGCTTCTTACAATCAGAAATAGATGCATGCTGCAATGCGCTTAAGACGAGTACAGGATTCTTGCAAAGTGAAATTGATACGTGTTGTGCAGCACTCAAGACAAGCACGGGCTTCTTGCAATCAGAAATCGATGCAATTGGTAGTGCATTACGAACAAGTACAGGATTTTTACAGTCAGAAATAGATGCATGCTGCAATGCGCTTAAGACGAGTACCGGGTTCTTGCAAAGTGAAATTGATACGTGTTGCGCAGCGCTTAAGACAAGCACTGGATTCTTGCAATCAGAAATAGATGCAATTGGTAGTGCATTACGAACAAGTACAGGATTTTTACAATCAGAAATCGATGCGTGTTGTGCAGCTCTTAAGACAAGCACCGGATTCTTACAATCGGAAATCGATATAATAGGTAGTGCATTACAAACAAGTACAGGATTCTTGCAATCAGAAATAGATGCATGCTGCAACGCATTGAAGACATCTACAGGGTTCTTGCAAAGTGAAATTGATACGTGTTGCGCAGCGCTTAAGACAAGCACAGGATTCTTGCAATCAGAGATTGATACGTTTGGTAGTGCATTAAGAACGAGTACCGGCTTCTTACAATCAGAAATCGATGCGTGTTGTGCAGCTCTTAAGACAAGCACAGGATTCTTACAATCGGAAATCGATATAATAGGTAGTGCATTACAAACAAGTACAGGATTTTTACAATCAGAAATCGATGCTTGCTGTGCAGCATTAATGACAAGTACGGGACTCTTGCAATCAGAAATTGATGCAATTTTGTGTCCGGTAAATTGTTGTGACGTTCATTTTGTTACCGACGCATTACTTACAAATTCTATTCAATCAGTTGACTGGTCATATGACAGCCAATATCTAGCAATAGGATTGAGCAATAACGGAGCTAATGGTAATCCAGCTTCAGATCAAGTGTTACAAATTTATAAACTTGTGGGTAATTCATTAGTGTTTGTAACCAGTACAGCATTGGGAACAACATTGGCAGAAGTGAGTGAAGTAAGATGGCATCCGAGTATGTATCGTTTGGCAGTTGGAAGAAGATTTATTGATGCAAGTAATCCAGAACCTCGTTTACATATTATTGATTTTAATCCGGTATTAAATACATTAACTCAGGATTCTTCAGCAGATCCAGTAGATGTACAAGCATTGGCATGGCGTCAAGTGCCATTTGGTGGCAATGATCTATTGGCTGTAGGTAGCAGTGATATTGTTGGTAACAATATCGCATTGTATAACGTAGATCCTGTGTCAGGAATATTAACCGGACCATTTTCTCAGGTAAATCCAGGCAATTCAGTATCACCGCGTGCTATTGATTGGAGCTTTGATGCATTAAATCAATATGTAGCAGTTGGTATTACAGCGGGTGTAACTCCAGCGCTTCGAGTGTACCGATTAACAGCGGGACCAACATTGACGTTTGTAACAGGAATAGATGTAACCTTGTCATCAGGTACACCAACAGCACAAGCTGTAAATTGGAATCCTGTATACACCAATATATTGGCAGCTGGTTATGCGGTTGATAGTACAGCTGCACCAACAGATCAGCTTGTGCAAACATTCAACTTTAATGGAAGCATTTTGACGCAAACAAGTGGTATTGCGGGTATAGATTTAAGTGTTCTTGCACTTGATTGGCATCCAGATGGTTTATGTTTGGCTGTTGGTAAAGAAGGTCAAGGAACATCAACGTATGAATTTGCAGTGTACGGATTTAACAATCAAACTTCAGTATTAGCTTCATTACCTGCATCTGAGTTTACCACCACGAGTAGTTTGGCTGTTGAAGATGTGCGCTGGGCACCAAATGGCACTTACATTTCAAATGGCAGTGATGATGCACTCGCCTCTGTGTACAAAAACAATTGTCCGCAAGTGACAATCTGTGATCTGATTTCACGCGTAGCAGCTCTTGAAACATGTTGTGAGCAACTACAAACAAGTACCGGCTTTATGCAATCTGAAATCGATGTGTTTAATGCTTGTTGTATCTCACTAGAATCAAGCCTTGAAGTTGTGGAATCAGAACTAGATGTGGTAGAAGAATGTTGTATAGAGCTGCAATCAGAAGTTGAGTTCATTTTAACATTAACATTCCTAGAAATGTCCGCAACAATACTTTCTAAGATTGATCAGTTAGAAGAATGTTGTGCTACATTACAAACAAGCACCGGATTCTTGCAATCAGAAATAGATAGTATTGAAAACAGAGTATGTGAAGATGAAGGATGTGATGCATGTGATGTTGCATTCTTGACTCAAGATAATAGCGTTACCTATAGTATTGCAACGAATAATGTTGCAACAACAGATTGGTCATTTGATAGTAGATTTGTAGCAATTGGATTAAGTAATGATAATGTGTTAACTACGCCAAATGTGCTTCAAATTTATGAACTAGTTGGTAGCTCATTAATATTGAGAGCCCAAACCAGTTTTGCTAATCTACGAGATGTAGGTGTTATTAGATGGCATCCAACAATGTATCGTTTGGCTATCGGTCGAATTGTAGCAATAAATGGTGCTGGTGAACCACAATTGACTATTTTTGACTTTGATCCAAGTACGTATGCATTAACAGCGAAAAGTTTTGCAGATTATGATGTGGATGTATATGCATTATCATGGCGTCCATCACCGCTCAATAGCAGCGAAGATATATTGGCGGTTGGCAGAAATAGGTTTAACAGAGAACTTGCGATATATACGGTAGCAAGTGATAGCTCAGCTTCATTATCTCGCTTGGTGGAAGTGACAAGCGGACCGGGAACAAAAGTACAACTGCAAGCTATGGACTGGGATGCGACAAGTAATTTCTTGGCCGTTGGCGTGCAATGTGAAAGTACGCAAAATACCTTACAAGTATTCCAATTTAATCCGAGCGCCCCTTCACTTATATTAGATTCATCGACCAATGTCTTTACGATTGAAAGTGGAATCCCAGTTTGTCATACCGTATTGGCATTAGATTGGAATAAAAATATCGAATGTGAGACTCAGAACTTACTTGCAGTAGGATTGCAAATTTTCCCATGCACTGATATCACTACCACTTGTACAGGTTCTGGTCCAACATCAGGTGAATTAGTTCAAGTATTTACTCATACTCCAGGAAATGATACGGCAAACTCAGGTAGTTTAACGTATCAATGTGGCATTAATGATTTTGATACTTCGGTCAATACATTGCAATGGCATCCATTTGGTAAATGCTTAGCTGTGGGTGAGGATGCAAGTGTAAATTGTCCTATTGGGCATAATGGACAATTCATTACCTATGCATTTGATCATAGCTCATGTTTATTTACTCTTGAGGAATTATTCAGTGATGCTGGATGTGTAGATATTCAAACAGTTCGTTGGGCTCCTAATGGTCAAATTATATCGGTTGGTAATGATACAGATAATGTATCAACACCTGGTGCAATAACCATTTACAATAATCAATGCCTCACTTATGAAGATTTAGTATCAAGAATTGATATGCTTGAAGCGTGTTGTGCACAATTGCAAACGAGCACAGGGTTTTTGCAATCAGAATTAGATAGATTGCTTCCTGTCTAATAATACACGTAAAAATCTGGATTAAATAAGGCCTCAATTGACGATTTTAGTCAGTTGAGGCCTTTGTCAATAGGTTATTTTTGCATTCAAATTAATACCCTTGACTTTAAAAATTCTTATATATAGTTTTAATTTTTGATCTATTTTAATAACGTAGTCCGGCGAAGCTTGAAAAGCGAAGAGGGATGAAGCACAATTTAAATGGATTAAAAAATAAGTGAAGCAGACTAATTTTTAAAAAAGGTGATACACGTGAAGCAAAAAAAATACCTATCTTTATAGCATTGGTTTCATAATATCCTTATTGCCAATG
>Ga0206920_1170_pt1 | contig 12519 bp, 10 predicted proteins | sample Alteio_BWOrgHeat_65_FD_152934 | JGI IMG/M metagenome (GOLD analysis project Ga0206920, IMG submission 152934) | Enriched cells from forest soil in Barre Woods Harvard Forest LTER site, Petersham, Massachusetts, United States -... | ecosystem: Environmental > Terrestrial > Soil > Temperate forest >...
CGTCATCCAACGAGGCTTTGGCGGTGAGCACGCCGTTGGGATTGAAGGCTGCCGGCAGAGTTTCCAGGTGAACCAGGGTGCGGATAAGTAGTCCGGCGGCGGCCAGGAGGACAACGGTCAGGGCAATCTCGCCAGCGATGAGGGTCTGGCGCATGCGGACGCCGCCGGCGGATGCTGCGTTGGCGGCGATTGAGGAGCGGAGATCGACTTTGCGCGTGGCGAGCGCCGGTAACATGCCGAAGAGCAGGCTGGTGGCGAGGGCAAGCAACATTGTGAAGGCGAGGACGCGGTAGTCGATGCTGACGCTGGCGACGGGGAGGAAGTGCTCCGGGAGCAGGTGCAGAAGGCCGCGCAGGGCGAGGAAGCCGACGGCTACGCCTGCCGCACCGCCGAGGAGGGCGAGGACGAGGTTCTCGATCCAGAGCTGCTTCTGGATCTGCCAGCCACTGGCGCCGAGAGCGAGGCGGGTGGCGAACTCTCGGGAGCGGCGCAGAGTACGGACAAGACCGAGGCCGGCAAGGTTGGCGCAGGCGATGAGCAGGATGAATCCGGCGGCGGACATGAGGGCCAGGACGCGGGGGCCGAGCGTGCCGGTTTCGCCTTTCTGCAACGGAACGGTGTAGAAGGTGGCTGTTGAGCCCGGGTTGCTGGAGGCGTAGCGCGCGATGCGAGCAGCCCAGGCGCGGGCAAGTTGGGCGTCTGCCTCGGCCCAGGTGGCTCCGTCGCGGAGGCGAACGATGCCGTCGAAGTTGGTGCCGCCTCCTTCGCCATCGCGGCTGGGCTGAAGGGCGGTATAGAGATCGGCATTGAGTGGGGTGACGGTGTTCTGGGGCAGGACACCGATGACGGTGTAGGGTTCGCCTTTGAGCAGGATGGCCTGGCCAAGGATGGCGGGGTTGGCGTTGAAGGTGTTGTGCCAGAGGTTGTAGCTGAGGATGGCAGACCGAGGGCCGTGGGGTGCGTCTTCTTCGAGGCTGAAGTTGCGGCCGAGGAGCGGCTGGATGCCGAGGATCTCGAGGTAGTGCGCGGAGACGCGGCCGCCGTGGAGGTACTGGATGATTTGACCGGCTTGGAGATTGACGCCGGAGCTCAGGCCTGCGGTGACGGCGGACATAAGCGCAGGCACGTTGTCGCGGAGTTCTTCAAAGTCTTCGCCGGAGAGGTTTTTGCGCCGGTCGTAGGATTCGGGGCCGATGGTGCGGGCGTAGATGGTGCCGAGGCGTTCGGGGTGCGGGTAAGGCAGGGATTTGAGAAGGAGTGCGTTGACCAGGGAGAAGATGGCGGTGTTTGCGCCGATAGAAAGGGCCAGCGTCAGGAGGACGGTGACCGTGAATCCGGGATTGCGGGCGAGCTGGCGGAGGGCGTAGCGGAGGTTCTGGGCAGCGGTTTCCATCGGCGGCTCCTCTTGCGCTTCAGTTTATGCGGCTACGGGAGTCGGAAGCGAAAAGTTCCGTGGAGGTTGGTTGAGGGGCGTGCAATCCCACCCTTCGCGCGATAAAACTGTGCGAAGGATGGGGCATCCATTTTTCGTGCTGATGCTTAGAGGCAGAAGCGAAGGATGACAAGCCTCTCAGGGTGGCAAACTTGGGTTAGCCGGCTTGGGCTGTCAGGCTGGCCAGGGCTTTTTCTAAGGTGGCTGGGTCTTCCACGTTGACGCACTTAAGGCTGCGGTCGATCTGGCGAAGGAGGCCGGAGAGGACTTTGCCGGGGCCGGCTTCGATGAATTGTTCCGTACCAGTGCCGACGAGAGCCTGGACACAGCCTGCCCAGCGGACGGTGCCGGTGACCTGGTGGATGAGGGCCTGGCGGGCGGATTCGGCGGTGGTGACGAGCGTGGCGGAGACGTTGGCGGCTACGGGGAATATTGGATCGGTGAGGGAGATGCCATCGAGGACACGGGCGACTTCTTCCTGGGCTGGTTGCATGAGCGCGCAATGGAAGGGAGCGCTGACGGCGAGCATAACGACTTTACGCGCGCCGCGGGCTTTGACCAGCTCAGCGGCGCGTTCGACCGCGGCTTTGGCGCCGGAGAGGACAGTCTGGTCCGGGGTGTTGAAGTTGGCGGGTGAGACGGGCTGTCCGGTCTCCGCTGCGGCTTCGGCGCAGGCTTCGGCGACGGCTTCGGCGGGTAGATTGAGGACGGCGGCCATGGCGCCTTCTCCGGCGGGGACGGCGAGCTGCATGGCGCGTCCGCGGGCTTTGACGGCGCGCAGGGCATCGGCGAAGGAGAGTGTGCCTGCGGCGACGTGGGCGGACCACTCGCCGAGGGAGTGTCCGGCAGCGAGTGCGGGCGTAATGCCGTGTTCGGCGAGAACGCGGGTGACAGCAATGCTGACGGCGAGGATGGCGGGCTGGGTGTTTTCGGTGAGGCGGAGCTCGTCTTCGGGGCCGTCCTCAAAGATGCGGGTGAGCGGGAAGCCGAGGGCTTCGTCGGCTTCGGCGAAGGTGCTGGCGGCGATGGGGAAGGCTTCGGCGAGTGCGCGGCCCATGCCTACGGTTTGCGATCCCTGGCCGGGGAAGAGGAAGGCTATCTTTGGCGTCGTCATTCCTTTGGGATTGTACCGGAGCGGGTGAGGGGTTAGGGCTTTGCCGGTACGGGCCAGGCGGAAGTTGGGCATCGCAGTTGATACGTTGAGGCTAGTGGGGCGACTATGAAAGAACTCAGGCATGCATTGCTGCGGCAGGAGACGCCGAACCTATGCTCAGGTTGACCAGTGCCGTGGTTGTCTCGATTCTGTTGGTGACGGGTGCTGCGGGATCTGTTGAAGACGGCTATGCTGACCGTCTGAATGCAGACCGGAGTGAGGCGCGGCCGGGGGTGACGGCTTCCCAACTCCAAGAGCTCCTGACGGCGAACAACTACATTGACTTTGCGCGGGAGCTGCCGCGGGCGGTGGGGCTGACGGCGGACCAGACGAAGTATTTTCGCGGCACGCTGGCCTATCGCGAGGGGCGGTTTGGGGAGGTTGTGGATCCGCTGGTGGATGCGGTTCGAGCGCGTGATTCGGCGCTGACGGCGACACAGAAGGAAAATGCTTTCGAGATTCTGGCGCAGACGGAGGCGAAGACCTTTCAATACGGCTCGTCGGCAAAGATGTATGGCGATATTGAGGCGATCTACGGGGCGCAGATGGGCGATGGGCTGCGCGAGATCCAGGAGAAACAGCATGTGGCTGCGCTGCTGGAGCGTGTTCCGGCAGAGACGGTGCGCATCTTTGGAGATTTTGCCGTGAGGCGCGATACGGAGGGTGGGTATCCGATGCGTGTTGGCGGCAAGGACTTCTCCGCGCAGCTGGACACGGGGGCAAGTATTTCGCTGGTTTCCGAAAGCACGGCCAAGCGGTGGCGGGTGAAGTTGCTGGCGGGGGAGGCGACGCTGCATGGCTACGGCGGCGGCAGCTTTGCGGCGCGGCCGGGCGTGGTTGAGGAACTGCAGATTGGAAAGGCGGAGCTGCACCATGTCGTGGTTTTTGTGACCGCCGACGCCAACCTGTACATTGCGGAGATCAAGCGGCAGACGCGGGCAGTGCTAGGGTATCCAGTGGCGGCGGCGCTGGGGCAGCTGACCTTTGCCCGGGACGGGACACTGAGCGTCAGTGCGGATGCCGCGGAGAGCCGGAAGGGCGCTCCGATGTGGGTGGGGGATGGATCGCTGCTGGTGGCGCTGGGCACCGAGCCGGTGATCGAGGGCGACAAGCTGCTGGGCGGAACGAAAGAGCGGCTTTTCGAGCTGGACACGGGCTCTGGGAACTCATATCTGACGGATCGGTACCTGAACGAGAATCGCGGGCTCTTCAAGGGCGATCCGCCGGCGCTGGCGCGGCTGGCGGGGGCGGGTGGGATTCACGAGATTCCGGCGTACCAGGCGCGCAAGCTGCCGCTTTTTTTTTGGTGCTACGCCGGTACTGTGCTCAGGGCAGGATGTGCTGACGCAGCCGCAGGGCGGCGAGGCAGAGAGCTACTACGGCGTGGTCGGGCAGGATGTGCTGCGGCTGTTTTCGAGCTATACGCTGGATTTCCGGGCGATGCGGATGAGCGTGGTGCCGTAGAGAGCGCTAGTTCCAGCGTTTGCGGTCGTCGTGGCGGGGGTCGTCTTCATCGATGAGGCGACCCTGGCCGTCGAAGCGGACGGTACGGCCCTGCTTCTTCATGTAGACCTCGAACTTGCCCGCGGCGCGGCGGCGTTTCCAGCGGTAGTAACGGTTGCGCAGGCCGTACCAGCCTTCACTGAAGGCAAAGCCAAAACCACGGCCGGGGGCAAGGCGAACGTAGAGGAGCGCGGCGAGCGCTCCGCCGAGCTGGGCGAAGGCATAGATGCGCTGTTCGCCGAATGTCTCTGCTACGGCGACGAGGGTGTAGATGATGGCCAAATATTTTGCCTTGATTCCGATGACGAAGAACATCTGGAACTGCACCTCGCCGTGGAGTAGGGCGATGGCGGTGAGCAGGCCGAAGATGCCTCCCAGGCAGCCGGTGATGGCGACCAGAGGCTGTGGACTGTGGAAGAGCTGGCCCAGACCGTAGATGACGATGGCGACTGCGGCCGCGCCCAGGACGGAGACGATGTAGAGGCCGTCGAGCCAGCGGCTGGAGTGCATCGATTGCAGGAAGCCGGCGAGGAACCAGAGCGAGAGCAGCTCAAAGAGCGTGCCGATGAGCGACGGGTGGACGAGGCTGTAGGTCAGCGGCTGCCAAAGCTGCCCGGCTACGAAGTTGGGGGGAACGAGACCGAAGTGCGCCATGATCGCGAGCGGGTCTGCCATGCGGGCCATGGTGACCAGCAGCAGGGCAAAGAAGGCGACGAGGTTTACGAGCACCAGGCGGCGGGTGGCGCCGGTGAAGTCAGGAAATGCGAATTGAGCGGAACCGAAACGTGCCATGTCCTTGCGTTGAGCCTACATCTTCGGGGCTCGCCTGTCATGCGTGGAAGAGGGATTAGGAAACGGGGAATAGAGACTAGGGACTGGGTAATAGGGATTGGGAAAAGCGTAAGCGATCTATGCTAGCTGGTGCGGCGGACTAATTAGTACGGCGAACCAGGAGCAGGGTCTGATCGTCGAATTGCTTGCCGAATCTGCGGACGGCGGTGAGGATTTCGACGGAAATCTCGGGCAATGGACGATTGGCGTGCAGAGTAATGAGACCGGCCAGGGCTTCGACGCCAAATTCAGCGGTTTCTGCGTTGCGGTTGTCGGTGGGGCGACGCGGGGCGTTGACCTCGAGAATGCCGTCGGTCGCGACGACGACGATGTCGCCGGGATTCATGGCGAGCGGGTAGGCGGGAAAGCCTGAGACGGCGAGGAGGCCGAGCGGGAACTGCTGCTCTTCGATGCGGTCCATGTGCTGGGCATCGGCGCGCCAGTGCAGCAGAGGCGGACTGGCGGCCATACCGTAGAAGGCGCGGCCATCGTTGTTGAGCCGCAGAGCTGTGAAGGTGGCGTACATGTGGGCTTCCTTCACCTGGGGCAGGACGGTGTTGAGGCGCTCCATCAGTGAGGCGAGCGCGGCTTCGCCGTTGGCGTTGTTGTCGTCGGTGAGGGCGGTGCGTGCGGCGGTTTTCAGCATGCCCATAAGGATGCCGGCCTGCAGACCGTGGCCGGCGATGTCGGCGAGATAGGCGATGCAGTCACCGTTGGGCAGTTCGACGACATCGACGAGGTCGCCGCCGACTTTTTCGCTGGGCTCGGAGATGCCGTAAATCTCAAAATGAGCTGTTCTACGCTGGATGGGTGGCACGAGCGTCTTCTGGATGCCGTGGGCGAGGGCGAGCTCGTTCTTGACGCGCATGGCTTCGCGTCCGGTAACGCCCATGAAACGGACGAAGCAGATATAGGAGAGGAGGACGGCGACGAGGATGCTGGTTGCGGCGAAGTTGATGCCGTCCTTGGCTGAGGCCACGGCAGGGTGGAAGAGGACATCGATCCAGTGGGTCAGCGCGGAGTCGATTGGCCCGATCAAGAACTGGAGCACAATCAGGAATCCCACGAAGAGGATGGGCATTCGAGAGACGGCAAGGACCCAGAGCCCTGCATTGAGGCCGCTGACGAAGGCGATCACCAGAACGTCGATGTAGGGGATTCGGCCGCCCCACATCAGGTCCGTGTAGAAGCCGATGACCGAGAAGAGCAGACAGACGCCGAGCACCAGGACGGCGAGTTGGCTTACCGGCACGGACTGGAGGTGACGCCCCCAGTGTTTTTGACGCCGGAAGAGCCAGTGGATCAGGGGTTGCATGCTCGCGTTGCCTGCCCGCATATTTCTCTCCCGGGAGCACGATAGCAGAGGAATGAATCGGGAGCGACTAGGGTGTTGCTACGAGGCTTCGGTGACCTTTGCTGTCGACGGCGCGGATGCCGAAGATGACGTTGTCTTTGGAGATGGGAAGGGTGGCGGTCGCCGGGCTGGCTGAGCTGACGATGAAACTATATTGCCAATCAGGCGCCGTGGTTTCGCGCCACAGGATCTCATAGTGGATATCTTTGGGGGCGCCGTCCGCGGCTTTCCAAGTGAGTGTGCTGCCGTTGTTGAGGCCGTGCATGTCGAACTTGACCTCTTGCGGAGTGCCTGGAGAGGCTGCCAGCGTGGCGAGGGTTGCGGCGTTGAGGCGGGCGACGCTGGCCACGTAGGCGAAGTCGACGAAGGGTAGCAGGTCGCCGTACTGGACGCCGTTTTCTACGCGGACGTTCTGGTGCTGGTGATTGAAGTCTTCACGCCACTCGGTGAGGCGGACGGCGGCGAAGCCTTCGCGGTTGAAGCTGGTGTGATCGCCGCCGCGCAGATAGCGATCAGGGCGGGCGACAAGGAATGGCGCAAATCCGGTGGTGTAGGTGCGGGCGGCGTCGGCCATGGCGCGGGCAAGCTGGCGGCTGGGGGCGTCGTCGGCGAGGCCGAGGTTGCGGATGCGCCGCTCCTGCTCGGGCGTGGCGGTGGCGGGGATGCCTTCGGAGAAGACGCGGACGGTGTCTTTGCGCTGGAGCGTCTCTTCATTCGGAGAGGCGGGGGGAGTGGTGTTGCCGCCTACGATGTCGTTGTTGAGGACGCCTTCGAGCTGCCAGCCTTCGTCTTTGGCGAGTTTGGCGAGGTGGGCAGAGCCGTTGAGCCCCTGCTCTTCTCCGGCGACGGCTACGAAGACCAACGTAGCGGACAGCTTGAGCTTGCTCAGGACGCGGGCGCATTCGAGGGAGACGGCTACGCCGCTAGCGTCATCGTTGGCCCCGGGAGCTGCGCCGTGGGCGTCGAGGACGTCGGTATTGCGCGAGTCGTAGTGGCCGGTGACCAGGTACATGCGCTTTGCCTGTGCAGGGTCGGAATCGGGTGAGCTGCCGCGCAGGATGGCGTAGACGTTGGTCAGCGTGGTGGGTTTGGGGATGCGCTCAGCGACGGGATTGGTGAAGGTGTCGCGCTTGACTTCGAGGCAGCCGCCGCAGTCTTTGGAGATAGCCTCAAACTGGGCGAAGATCCAGCCGGCGGCGGCGTTGATGCCCTGTCCCGGGGGCAGGTCGGTTTCCATGCTGGAGAGTGTGTTGCGGGTGCCGAAACCGACGAGTGTCTGGATCGTCTGATGAATGTGGTCAGCGGAAATCTGGGTAAGAGCGCCTGCGATGGCCGGATCGGCGGGTGTCGCGGCGACCGGGGCGGCATGGAGTTGATAGTCGGGCTGGGCAGGAGCGGGGATGCTTGCGAGGGTGAGCAGGAGAGTGGCGGAAAGTACGCCGACGGCGGCGCGCCTCAAATGGGGCAGATGCATGGTAGTCTCCACGAACGGGTGGTGGAAGGCGGCGGCTTGCTGCCGGCTCTTGACCGGGAATGGCGTTTCCCCTAAAACTAAAGCGAATCCAGGATGGTTTGCCTTCCATCCGAATGTGCGTGTAGTTTTCGGGAACAAAATCAACACGTTGACCTTGGGGCTTCGGAAACCGATATTCTGAATCTGCGGTAGCTGCTGAGTCACACCGCGAGTTTTTGTCATCATAACGCGTACGAGTTGTAACGAAGGGAGAAGGGACGATGCCGAACTGTCCGGAATGCGAGACCCCACTCGATCTGGAGGAGGATGAGGTAGAAGAGGGCGACATTGTCGCGTGCGATGAGTGCGGGACGGAGTTTGAGGTTGTCGGGACGGAGCCGCTGGAGCTGGCGCATGTGAATGGCGACGACGTGGACGATGACGATGACGAGTTTCTGGATGAGGAAGAGGAAGAAGAGTAAGCGTGACTAAACAAGAACGGAAAGGCGCGGAGACGCGCGGTATGAGCACTTTAAACGGTTTGGGCAACGGGCGTAATTCGACCAGATCGAGCAAGGCGACGGTCTTTGCCGCGGCGCTGATGCTGACGGCGGCAATGGGCGTGACGGCAGGGAAGGGCGCCCTGCTCGGTGCGCCATGCGCGCAGGCGCAGAATTTTGGTCAGCGGACGATTGTCGGCAAGGTTGTCGATGACACGGAGACGCCGACCGGCGGCGCCACGGTTTTCCTGAAGAATTTGAAGACAAAAAACGTGAAGAGTTTCACCAGCCAGCCCGATGGGGCTTTCCGCTTTGCCCAGGTGGGCATGGTGGATGACTACGAGGTGTGGGCCGAGCGCGGCAAGCAGAAGAGCAATGTGAGGACGATCAGCTCCTTTGATTCGCGCAAGGAAGTGCAGTTCGACTTGAAGCTCAAGTAAAAGCAATCCTGCTCCTTCCTGCCTACTACAAACGAGTGGATGCTGCCGGGCAGCCTGCATGACGCGGGCTGCATCTGAACCACTGTCACCCGATACGGACAGTCGCGTTCGCAGCGCTTGGCATCCTTGGGAGTAACGGACGTCCAGTCCTGTACGTTCCAGTCTCAACAATCCAAGAATCAAGGCAGAGCCGGTGTAGTTTAACCGGCGGGGAGAGTTCTATGGCAGTGATGATGCAGGCTTTTTATTGGGACGCCCCGCAGCAGGAGAAGCAGGAGGGCAACTGGTGGAACGTAATTGCCGAGCACGTGGAGGCGCTGGGCAAGTCGGGGTTTAGTGCCTTGTGGCTGCCGCCAGTGTCCAAGGGCTTCAACAATCTCTCGATGGGCTACGACCCATACGACTACTGGGACCTAGGCGACTATGACCAGAAGGGCGGGACGAAGACACTGTGGGGCAATCGCGCCGAGCTTGAGGCGCTGATCGCCAAGGCGCACGAGCACCACATTGGCCTGTATGCCGACATGGTGATCAACCACAACTCAGGCGCCGACGAGGAAGAAGAGAATCCGTTGGATGGGCAGAAGCGCTGGACGAAGTTCAACCCCAAGAGCGGCAAGTTTCCGCGCGACTGGAACAGCTTTCACCCCAGCCGCTATGAGCAGGTGATGGTAGAGGGCGAGAATTTCGCCGGCTTCCCTCACTTGGCTCATCGCAATCCGCATGTCTACCAGGCGATGTTCGATTATGCACGCTTCATGGTCGAAGAGCTTGGTTTCGACGGCTTCCGCTTCGATTTTGCCAAGGGCTTCGGCTCATGGATGATCAGCGTGCTGGCGAAGTATCGCTACGTCAAGAATGGTGAGGAGTTCACGCCGTTTGTGGTGGCGGAGTTGTGGTCAGGTGCGGAGGAGATTAGCGCTTGGATCGACCGCGTGAACAAAATGACGGACAACCAGATCAGCTGCTTCGATTTTCCGCTGCGCTACAAGCTGAAGGATGTCTGCGACACGCCGAACTATGATCTGCGCAACCTGACCGACGGGGGCGCGCTGGTAACGGCGCGGCCGATGCACGCGACGACCTTTGTGGACAACCACGACATGGGCGACAACGCGATTGCCAACGACAAGATGCTGGCCTACTCGTTCATCATGGTGCATGAGGGCTATCCATGCATCTTCTGGTACGACTACTACAACAATGGGCTGGGCCGCGGCGGCACTCCTAATGGCATTGACGCGCTGATCGCGGTGCATCACTCGCATGCCGGCGGCGACTCGCAGATTCTGCATGCCGATCCTGATCTCTACATCATGCAGCGGATCGGGTATAAGTCCGATATCGTCGATCAACCGGGGCTGATCTACGTGCTGAACAACCTGGGCGACAAGTGGAGCGGAACTTCGGTGAAGACACAGTGGCCGAATCAGAAGTTCCGGCCGGTGGCCTGGGATGGGCACGACACGGCACATCCGGATGAGCGGACGACGGATGCGGGGGGAAATGCGGAGTTTCCCGCGCCGCCGCGTGGGTTTGCCGTGTACGTGCCGGTGTTTGAGTAGCTGATCGCTCTAAGCCAGCACGGGCAGGTCGGCGGAAAAGATGTTCATGGGCGTCAGGCCGCGCTGGCGCAGGGTGCGCAGGGCCAGGGCGTCGTGACGCTTGGCGAGGCGTTGGCCGTGGTGGTCGGCTACCAAGTCGCAGTGGTACCAGTGTGGTGTGGCGACGCCGAGTGCGCGCAGCAGCAGAATCTGGCGGGCGGTGGACTTGAGCAGGTCGGCGCCGCGCACGACCTCCGTGATGCCCATGGCTGCGTCGTCGACGGCGCAGGCGAGCTGGTAGCTGGGCGTGTTGTCGCGGCGCCAGACGAGGAAATCGCCAAAGTCCTTGCCGGCGACGAAGCGCTGCGGGCCGAGATGCTGGTCGTGGAACTCGATGGCGACGCCATCGTTGACGCGGAAGCGCCAGTTGGCAGTTTCGGGGCCGTAGCGACTGGCGGTGGGCCCGGGAAGCTGCGCGGTTTCCGCGGTGAGATGGCGGCAGGTGCCAGGGTAGATGGGCTCGTCGTCCAATAGACCGGCAGGGCGGCTGGCGGGGTACTGCGCCTGGCCTTCGTGCGGGGCCGACGCTGCGGCCGCAACCTCTTTCCGCGAGCAGCGACAGGGGTAGAGATAGCCGCGGCGCACCAGTTTCCGGAAGGCGATGTTGTAGAGGTTGTAACGTTTGCTCTGGGTGTAAGGGCCGCAGGGTCCGCCGCCGGAAGTCTTGTCAAAGCTTGTTCGATCCGGACCTTCCTGCCAGCGGATGCCCAGCCATCGCAGGTCTTCGATGGCGGCGTCGGCGAATTCAGGTTTGCAGCGTTCGGCGTCGAGGTCATCCATGCGCAGGATCAGAGTGCCTCGGGCGTCGCGGGCGCGAGTGTAGGCGGTCCAGAAGGTGCGGGCGTGGCCGACGTGCAGCAATCCGGTGGGCGAGGGAGCGAGGCGGCCGCGATAACCCTCGGCCGCGCTCTCAAAACCGGGAAGATAGCGCTGTGAGCCCACGCTCTAAAGTCTACGCAGAGAGATAGAGATAGCGATAGAGCGAGCGTGGTTCTGTGCCGGAATGGTTTGGGCCAGCGCGGTTCGCAGCCGGGGCTGTTATTCGGCGTCGACGGCAGGCTTTTCGCCTGGGTTCGCGTCGTCTTGGTTGTGCACGTTGCGGTTGTGGTGGTGGCGATGCTCTTCCATTTGCTCCAGGAGGTGGTCGGGATCAACGGAGACCTGAACGACGTCGAGATCGTTGCTGTCGAGATCGACGATGAGCATGGAGACTTTCTCGCCGTCGGGACGGACGTAGATGAGCGTCTGCTCAGCTCTTTTGCCATCATGCTCCCGGCTGGTCTCTCGAATCATGCGCTGCCAGTCGTGGCCGACGTGCTGCTCGATGAGGGCGTTGAACTCGGCGCCGTCGATTGGCTCATCGCCATCTTGGCGGAAGTGCTCGAACTCCGCGACATGGATGCCGCGCACGCCGCCGTGGGTGGAGATGTGAGCGATGCCGCTGATGAGGCCCATGAAGGGAATGCGCGTGGCGTGCGCGTGGTAGCGCAGCTCAATGGTGCTGACGATGGCGTCAAATCCCTGGCCGCGGCCAGTGCCGCTGGCGGCGAGGAGGAAGGCGGGAGTCATGATGGCGGCTATGCCGGCGGGCACGAGGATCATGCTCCAGAGCGTTGGCTTTTTGGCTAAACTCTGTCGAGGTTGCTTCAGTTCAGGCTGTCTCATTTGCCGTCTACCTCCTTCTGGGCTTTTTTGACGGCGTCGCGCGGGATGCCGAAGGTGCCGCCAAGCTTGCTGATCTTGTCGACGTCGATGGGTCCGAGGATGAGCACGAGCGAGAGCTCCTTGGCCTCTGCATCTAGAACGAAGAGACCCTGCATGCGGTTATCAACGAGTTTGACGTAAACGTCTGTGCCCTCGGCGACACTCTTGGTGCGCTCGCGGACAATCGGCGACCAGTCGGAGCCTTCGAAGTACTTGCGCAAGCCGTCGAGCTCTGCGGCAGTGTAGGAATGGTCCTTATCAAATTCGTACTCGCGGACATAAACGCCCTTGAGGTTGCGGATCATCTGCTTGGCCTCTTCGTCGTCCTTGTCGGTGTCCTTGTCCATGAACTTGGCGGCGAAGGCGAGCATGTTTTTATCCAGCGTGACCTCGGTGACGTGAGTGGCGCGCTCGGCTAGGGTCTTCTCGATGGGCGAAGGCGCGGGGAGCGTATCCTGCGGGTGTGCGGCTTGCGCGCCTGTGGCAATGCCCACGGTCATGGCTGCGATGAAGAGCGATTTACGAATCATCCGGTTCTGCTTTCT
>Ga0206920_1173_pt1 | contig 12364 bp, 2 predicted proteins | sample Alteio_BWOrgHeat_65_FD_152934 | JGI IMG/M metagenome (GOLD analysis project Ga0206920, IMG submission 152934) | Enriched cells from forest soil in Barre Woods Harvard Forest LTER site, Petersham, Massachusetts, United States -... | ecosystem: Environmental > Terrestrial > Soil > Temperate forest > O...
CTATTATCGTAATTGAAAGGAGCATTATTAAGATTAGGAGCTATCCCTAACCATGTTCCTTGTGTAGCATCTAGAGGATTTCTTTGAACCTGTAAAATCGAACTATCAACAAAATTAAGTTCAGTCAATGTTCCTTGCGCAGCAACACCCTGATTGGTATTTATTTCAAAAATACCACGTCTAATATCCAATGAACTATGATTCGTGAAATCTATTGAGTATGCGCCTGTTTGGAATGTAATAAAGGCATTATTAGTTTCATTAATCGCAAGCCCGGTAGGAACATTAAGAATCATTGATGATGCACCATCAACCATAATTTCAAGCTGATCCATTGGACTAGCACCAAAAATCATTTGAGTAAATCCAGGTACCGGTATTTCATCTAGTAAAAGTTCACCAACTTCTCTGAGTATATACCTGCCAACCCCTTGTACGGTCCATTGAGCTCCCGCAGCTAATTGCATAGTTGCTTTATCTTGTACCACTAAATTAGGAGGCGACATCATATCATCATTAGGTGGCGTTGTAGTAGGATCGAAGGTGCCCAGTAATGTAAATGTACCGGTACTTTCTAAAGCTACGAATCCTGTTCCTTGGAAAATCAGTTGTGAATCAATCGGCAATACTACTGTATCAGCTGGATAACCTAAATTATTCAAAGGATTATTCAAAGGATTATTAACATTAAAAATTAAGACAGGAATTTCATTTGAACCTACGCAAGGACTAAATTGGAATACAACCGCTTGATGTGGCTGCGGTTGCCAACTAGGATTAGCGACAGGATCATAATAAGTAAAATGATCGGACAGAACAATAATACAAGTACTAGTAATGACAGGAGTTACATGCGCACAACACAAGTCGATCTCTGATTGTAAAAAACCTGTGCTTGTTCTTAATGCCGCACAGCAACATTCAAAACAAACTAAACTTTCACAACAATCATCAATTTCTGATTGTAAAAAACCTGTGCTTGTCATTAATGCCGCGCAACACTCATCGATTTGTGATTGCAAAAAACCAGTGCTTGTTTGTAATGGGATACAACATGCATCGATTTCGGATTGTAAGAATCCGGTACTTGTCATCAACTCGGCACAACATGTTTCAAGTATTTCTATGATAGATATTAAATTTGTTGGTGTAATCGTATCAATCTCTGATTGTAAGAACCCGGTGCTTGTTTGTAATGCTGCACAACAATCATCGATTTGCGATTGCAGGAATCCGGTACTTGTTTGCAATGGTATACAACAAGCATCGATCTCAGATTGTAAGAATCCGGTGCTTGTCATTAACTCAGCACAGCATGTTTCAAGTATTTCGATGATAGAAATTAAACTTGTTGGTGTTATTGTATCAATCTCAGATTGTAAGAACCCGGTGCTTGTTTGTAACGCAGCACAACAATCATCGATTTGCGATTGCAAGAATCCGGTACTTGTTTGCAATGGTATACAACAAGCATCAATCTCGGATTGCAAGAATCCGGTACTTGTCATCAATTCTGCACAACATGTTTCAAGTATTTCGATGATAGAAATTAAACTTGTTGGTGTTATTGTATCAATCTCAGATTGTAAGAACCCGGTGCTTGTTTGTAATGCAGCACAACAATCATCGATTTGTGATTGCAAGAATCCTGTACTTGTTTGTAATGGTATACAACAAGCATCGATCTCAGATTGTAAGAATCCGGTGCTTGTCATTAACTCAGCACAGCATGTTTGTAATTGCGCACAACATGTTTGTAGTATTTCAATAATACTAATTAATGAAATACTACCCTGAATGCCATAAATCGAAACGTTATCATTTGCATTAACATTCAATACAAATTGACCATTAAATGTCCAACTCACATCATTAACAGCCTGATCATTAAAATTGTCAAAGAACGAAACTAAATTAAACACACAATTTATTTCATCGAACGAATATGTACGGAATTCACCACCATTTAATCCACCATTTTTACCAATTGCCAAACAAGTACCATTTGGATTCCAAGCAACTGCATTAACTTGGGTCATAAGATCCGGAATACCGCACTGGAAATGTAATGTTCCGTTATTTGGAGAATGTGCAAATACTTGCACAAAATCGGTTACTGATCCACCAAGTCCAACAGCAATTGAATGTTGTAATACTAGATTCCAATCAACAGCAAGAACAGGTACGCCAAGTTGCCCCTGCGCATTTAACGTTAATGATAATGCACCAGAATCAAATTGATACACAAGCAATGCCGATGAAGTACCTACCGCAATAAATTGGCCAGTTGCATCGAAGTCTAAAGCCTTAGCCTGAATTGGGCCATTGGTTGTAATTGGTGAAAACGGACCAGCCAAAGATCCTGATGGATCAACGGTATAAAGCGCCAATTCACTGCCTGTAATATCTCTGCCTACTGCCAATACATCATTACCACTCACCAGTGGCATCAAGCGCCATGATAAAGCCGGCACATCATTACCAATTTCCCCGCTATCAACTTGTGTTATTGAAGTTGCAATATTCGGATTAGACGAATCAAAATCAAGAATATGTAGACGAGGTTGAGTTGGTGATAAACTGGCATCATCTCTACCAACTGCAAGACGATACATGCCTGGTACATTAGTTGCATGAGGTAACCATCGCACATCAGAAACAGATCCTAATTGAGCAAATGAGAACTCGCCGCTCAATTGCAATACTGACCCAACCAATTCATAGACTTTGATAACGTTCGCATCAGCCCCTGCTTGCAAACCGATTGCAACAAATCTACCATCAAATGACCAATCACCGGTATTAACTATCGTAGTCACATCTGCTTTGGTCAAGAAACTAATCGCACAATTTTGTGGCTGTATTACACAACTGCATATATCAATCTCTGATTGCAAGAATCCTGTGCTTGTGCGTAATTGCGCGCAACATGTTTCAAGTATTTCTATGATAGATATTAAAGAACCACCATTATTAATTATATCAATTTCTGATTGCAAAAATCCTGTACTTGTTTGCAGTGCAGCACAACAATCATCAATCTCCGATTGTAAAAAACCTGTACTTGTCATTAATTCAGTGCAACATGTGTCAATTTCTGATTGCAAAAATCCCGTGCTTGTGCGTAATTGCGCGCAGCATGTTTCAAGTATCTCGATGATAGATATTAAATTTGTTGGTGTAATAATATCGATCTCTGATTGCAAGAATCCGGTACTTGTTTTTAAAGCAGCGCAACATTGATCGATCTCTGATTGCAAAAATCCCGTGCTTGTTTTTAATTCCGCACAACAACTTTCTAAAACATCTAATGCCGATTGAACACATGGACTAATGACACATGGCACAGGACATGGCGGACATGGTAGGCATGGATTACAGCAATCGTTGCATCGATCGCTATGACATCCAGCAAAACGTTCATTGGCACTTGACCACATAACAGGAATATTATCCAAAGATAAAACACCGTTTTGTAGCGCCAAAGATTTTCCATCTAATATTGGTAATGCTGCATAGGTATTGACTAGTCGTATAGATGCAGCTGATAATTCAAAATTTTGAGTGCTTGCAAGTTTGCTGTTGCGTACAATTAATGAGCCTGTATCATCAACACACTTTATATTAGCGCTGGTTACGCTATCAATAACCACATTATGAAGTTCAAGAACAGAATTTTTATCAATAACAATACCGCCATCAGCACCAAGTGAAATAATATTATTATCACCTTGTATGATACAATGTCCCTGAAAAGTCACTTTGGTAGGTATAGTTAAATCATTACGTAGATGGACAATGGTATTACTTATCATGGACGTATTTTCAGGCAGACGCATGATACTTGCACATAAATCAACCAAATGATTATTGCCTAAAATTGTTCCTAATCCTTGTAGATTAGTTACGTTATGAAATAATAAATCTTGATGCAAAGAAAGTGTGCCACCTTTTAAATCAACATCACCACTTACTGGAAATGGGCTATCAAAAAATCCTGTGGCAGAACTATCTTGTAAAGTAAATCCGTTTTTAAACCATTCATAACCAAGATTATTTTGAGAGCCAGAATTATTATCTTGGGCAATAACCATGCCTGATAAACATAAAAATAAAAACGTCGATGTATGACAAAGTAATTTAATGTTGCTCATTATTGTTACACACCCTCTGGTTTTTTACCTCATTTTTTTCTACTTCAAACTACATACTTTTCTATTGTGTATCATATATGTTTAAAAGACTGCAATGATTGATGCAAAAAATTCATTAACACGCTTGGTATTCCTTCCTCCGATAACATCTTGCGTACCAACGTTGAGTTCAAGCATGTTTCTAAATTTATAAGTCAAGTTAGCGCCGATAGAATGCCTGCGCTCTTCACTATATTTTTCTAATGTACACGTATCAAAATTTCCATAGCAAGGGTCAACTTTTACACTATCTTTGAATTTCATATCAAAATAATAGAATAGGCCAAGTCTAAAACCTAAATCAAACACATTGAAAAAATAATTACCGATTCCCACTTGGAATCGAGAGCCCGGTTTAATCGAAGCAGGAACTTTTGAATCGGCAAAAGCAGGAATTGTTGAATTAAGCTCTGATGTTGTAGTCCCCTGTAAACCAACATAATAAGAAGAAAGACCTGGTATACCAAAACGTGCTGGGAAAATTAAATCTGGAACCGACTCAACGGTAACACGATCTTGAATAGTCACTGTTTGCCCTATTCTTGTGCCCCCTGTTTTATCAGTTGAATGGCGCAATGCAATTGATCCAACTAAATTAATCGTTGGATTAAATACGGGTGAAGGACTGTTGAAAATAGCATTAAAAAATGGTTCAAATCGATACGCACCACCACCTAATGAAGGCTCAAAGAGCACATCGCCACTTGCTTGTCTACCAGATGGAAATACGATAGTCAAACCAACTTGTAGTCCATCGGTGTATTGCCACATGCCACCAAAATCAACTAATCCAAATAATGCAAAATCACCGATACCAACTTCAACCTGTCTTCCTTCAAAAGCAATTCCTTTTGGTTCCAAAACTTCTCTGATGAAAAAATCTTCTGTGCTTTGATAATCATTATAAAATTGAACCAACGTATTTTCAGTAACTTCAGTCAACCCTTGCGCAAAAGCACCGGGATCAAACAAAGTTCCATTCTCAAATGCAAGATCAACATCAGTCATAAAGCTTTTAACCGGTAATGTAGCGCCAATTGCAGCAGTAATATTCCAACAATCCGCTATATCAAAATTATATACAGCGCTTATATTAGCACCAGCTTCTTGTTGTCGCACATTAAAATCAATCTGCATAGGCGCTAATAAGGTAGTGTATAAATCATTTGCATAAGATCCAAATTGAGCTGTAGTACCAAACTCACTAACTAACTGAGTTGTCCTTTCTTTAGATGGCGGTTGGCCTGAAGGAAGCGTATTTCCGTCACCAGGCGCAAAGGGATCAAAAGGTAAAATTCCCACCAAATTTTGGTCACCTAATCTTGAAAACAGATAAATATCTTCGAGTGTAATTGGACCACCAAAAGCACCGGTAGCTATATCGGTAGATTGGCTATCATTATCAAATGCACTCGTGGCTATTGAATAATTAAATGAAATAGGAATTGCCCAGTGACGTGTTGTAGCTTTATCAAGCAATGAATAATAATAATCTCTGCCTAAAATTATTTTGCCTCGTTTTGTCTCAGTCAACTTTTCATGAGTCTCTACCTGATGAGTTGTTTGAACGATTTCACTACCATCATCTTGAACATCTTCACTACCAAATGCAGACATTGATAACGCAGTTATCATAAAAACAAAAATAGAAATATACATATTTTTTTGCTTCACGCGTCTCACCCTTTTTTAAATTGCTCAGCCTTCCTTACTGTGATCTGTTTAAACTTATTGCTTCTCTACTTTAAAAACAGATCAAAAACTAAAACTATATAGAAGAATTTTCAAAGTCAAGTTTATTAGTCCAAATGTAAAAAAACGATTTGAAAACAAATAATCAAGCATGTTTTTTGATGCGTTTTTTATTTGTGCAAAAATATCGAAAAAAAGGAAACGCTTTTCATTAGCTCTTCCGTCACACCTTTCGACAAAGCTCAAGGAGGACGGAAAAACACACATCTTCTCCGACCTTCCTGACCCTTCGGCTAAGCTCAGGAGTAAACGCTCGCCTGCCCGCCGAAGTCTGCTAAGCCGGAAGGCATGGATAGACGCATGCTGGGTCGAAGGATGCGGGAGGGGATCAAAGGGGTTTTAGAAGATGATTTATTGACCCAAGGGGTCACTTAAAAAGCGCATGCTTCTAGCAAAATTTCCGCTTTTCCTCCCCTTTTTAACCTTAATTTATGAAAAGATTACAAAATTATTGATTTCTTATAGTTTCTATGTGTAATATTGTAGGTAAGATAAAGAATGTGCTTATTAAGAGAATAATAACCTAATTAACCTTAAAAAAGGAGAATGTATGAAGAATACAAAAATAATGTTAACCCTGGCTATGTTGCTTATGGGTGGAATGGTTTATGAGATGGAAGGATTAGCTCCTATGGATATAGGATTTAGTTCAAACACTAAAGTAATTTGTGGGACCAGTCAAAATCCTATATCAGCTGCAAATATGGGTTTCTATCCTTGTTATTTTCATCTCTTTGTCAACACCGGTAACGGGTGCGTATGGCAATTTGATCCTAGTGACATTACAGTTTTAGGTACTCAAAACAGTGAAGCATATAAAAATGCAAAAGCAAATGCATCATCGAACATTGCATCATTCTCAATGTTAAAAAATGATACTTCAACGCCTAGTCGAACCAATCCAGTGCCTAATCCATATACTGATCTAACATTTAGTCCAGACAGTGATGTTTCTGGTTTAGCACTAGAAGGAGACGCTGTATATTTTCAATTTAACGATCCTAGCATTACACTTAATCAATTGAAACAAATAAAAACTACTTCCGGTTCATATACGAAAACAACAACTAACAACTTTGGGCTAACTAAAACTACAACTTCGACTCTAAGTAATGGCCCAACTGGCATTACACAATTGATACCGCTATGGTCTTCATGCACACAACAATAAAAAGTGCAAATCTAAAACATAGAACATCGTAAAAAAGATTACTCACCAGTTATAGTTTTTTAATAAGCTATAACTGGTGAGTATTTTATTCATATTTGTGATGTCCTATTTATACTGTTGGACACACAACAGTAAACACCTGATTTTTACCATTATTAATGTAGTGACCTTTCACCACACAACCAGCATAACCAATATCATGAGCATTTTGCGGTACAGCTACTATACTGCCATCTTGCAACCCAGTAGTTGGTGAAGGCGGTGTATAGGCCGCAAGTAAACCAATTAAGGCCGCATTTGGTTGACCAGCAGGAACGTTATTTACTAATGTTCCATCCGGAAGAACTTGACCAACTGTTCCTGATGACGAGATCGATCCCATCAACACTTGAATGAGAGCATCCGTTTTTTGTATTACGCCACTATTAAGATAAAAAGTAAAATTCATGAATATATCAAGCATAGTTAAAGGATTGGCAAAATGCCTATCCTGAATAATTAGGGTTGTACTAAGATTTGGTATGCCCGTAGTTGCATCAAAATTGTTCAGAAACTGAATATTGCCGCCAGAAAATGAACCATCGCCAACATTTATCACACCGGCTCTATTATCAAAACTAGTTTGCAGATCGTTAAAGTTTGGTGAGAGTCTGAGCAATCCATCCACGAGTGCATTGCCAGTACTACTAATACGAAGACTTGAACCATCTAAGAAATGTAATGTACTAATAAAACCTGCAACTGGTGCACCATTTCTTGAATCAAGCGATAAACCATTTAATGTATTAAATTCAACCGTACCGCTCACCACATCAAGAACACTATGATTATTAAAAATCAGATCAAATCCTGCCACACTACCATAAATAAATGATAGCACCGCTTGCGGATTAGAAATTTCAATAATACCAGCATCATCAACAAGGAATTCTATATTCGTAGCAGGATTATCCCCAAATATTACGTTGACTGGTATATCCAATAACATTGTTGCACCATGACGCACAATAAATCCACCGCCCTGTCCACCAAAGGTGATTACTGCATTTGGTAATGGAGCGCGTGTAGCGTTCTCTTCTATCTCCATCTCTGGCTCATCCAATATAGATGAACAACTACCCAAAGGACACGCTGTGGTCAATGCAAAGTTCATTACCGCTTTATCTTCAACAATCAATGCTGGCCAATCCGTTTCATCCCCACCGGAAGTACCATCAAAAGAGAAAGTTATACCACTATCGACGGTCACCACTCCTTCACCTGCAAAAATAGTTCGAGTACATGCGATTAATTCTACAATTCCATCAGGGAAATATGCAGGATCAATAATAATTCTCGGCATATCAGGATTTGGAATGTATGTAGTATCCGTGCCTATTGAAGGGAACATGCCGCCATAACATGGGGTAAACTCAAACACTACAGCAGTACCAGGAATGCTTGGTAACATTTCAGGAGTCAAGAACATACAACCAGTTACCGTAATCACACATTCAAATGGTCCAGGTCTTGTTCCACAACATACATCTATTTCCGATTGCAAGAATCCAGTGCTCGTTGCAAGTGCAGCACAACACATATCAAGTTCTGATTGTAAGAATCCTGTACTCGTCATTAATTGTGCGCAACACGTTTGCAACTCTTCTACTATTGAAGTTAACTCACAGAGTGAAATAGCGTTATTTCCATACACACTTAATCCACCTGGCGTTAATACATCATCTGTATCATTACCAGCGTCAACAAATTGTCCATTAGGAGACCAACGAACTGTTTGAATATCAACGCAACCAACATTACAGAACTGTTGACTCAGGGTGAATGCGCATGTTTGTTGATTGAATGCATAGGTCAATAATTGTCCACCAGGATTACCTGCACAACCTGTACCAGTACATGTAAATGTTGAATCTTGACCAAAGGCTAAACACTGACCTGTTGGATGCCATTGCATTGCGTTTACTGAAGTACTCAATCCATTAATACCGCAACGATGTGCCAACGATCCTGAATCAGGAGTCACGTCATCACCCGGTGTATGAGTAAATACTTGCACCAATTCACCAGATGTTGTTCCAGTGTCTGCACACGGAGTTGTCATATCAATACATGGAAACACTTGTAATCCTACTGCAAGTAAGTTTTGGGCAACATTAACAGTATTTTTATTCCAATCTAAGCTCAATACGGTATGACAAACAGGAAGACCACTTTCAAGTGAAGAAACATCAGTTGACGAATCTAATATGAGCGGCGCGGTAGTATTATTTTGATTGAATTGAAATACTTGTAATGTACTTTGCGGACTATCACATTGTACGCCAACAGCAAGGAAATTGCTTGTCGCATCCCAATCCATAGCTTGCAATTGAACACTACCACCACCAGTTGTTGCTTCTGCGCGTGTTGAACCAATTACCAGCGGCGTTAATGTTGCTGAACTATCACTTGCCACAGTGTAAAGCGCAATTTCTCTATTTAATCTATCTCTACCAACTGCTAACACGTCATCGCTGATATCAAGTGGTGTAGGTCTCCATGACAACGCGTATACATTCGTATCATAATCTGCACAACTCTTGGCTGTTATGGCGTACGTAGTAGGATCAAAATCAAGAACATGCAATTGTGGTTCATGTGAATCACGAACTGCCACAATTCTACCAACTGCCAAACGATACATGCTTGGATGCCATCTGACAACGCTGACATCACGCAAGTTACAAAAACATGATGGCTGACAATGTAGGGTAGAACAGAAACCAGTTGAACAAGCTCCAAACTCTGCACGCAGAATTAATGAACCATTTACCAATTCATAAATCTGAAGAACATTGGTGTTATTTAATGCGTTATCATTACCTAAACCAACGGCTATAAATCTACTATCAAATGACCAATCAGAAGTTTCAACGTTATCGGCAAAATTAATATCTTGTGTCACAAGACCAATATCACAAACATCACACTCAGGAGAACCGATACAGGTACATTCAACAATATCGATTTCTGATTGCAAGAATCCGGTACTTGTCATCAATGCCGCACAACAACTTTCTAATATCTCTATACGAGTACAAACATCTACGCATAGCTCTATAAATGTTAACGAAAGCAAGAAATCAATTTCTGACTGCAAGAATCCTGTGCTTGTTTGCAAGGCTGCGCAACACGTATCGATTTCTGATTGCAAGAATCCGGTACTTGTCATTAATGCTGCACAACATGTATCGATTTCTGATTGCAAGAATCCAGTACTAGTCATCAATGAGGAGCAACATGTTTCAAGTGCTGCCACACGTGAAATCAGATCACAGATTGTCACTTGAGGACAGTTATTCTTGTACGCAGTCGCAAGTGCATCATCACTGCCATTTGCAATGTACGTACCATTTGGTGCCCAACGTACATCCTCAACTGCTAAACTACTCGTTGTGGTAAATTCTGAAGCCGGTAACGAAGCTAGTGTGTCAGTTTGATTGTTAAATCCATACACTGCAAATTCATAGACTGATGATCCTTGACCTTCTTTACCTACCGCCAAACATAAACCATCTGGATGCCAATCAAGAGCAAGAACACTCAAATCTATACCAGCAATACCACTTGTTTGAGTTAAAGTACTTCCGTTAAAGTTGAATGTTTGCACTAACTGATCTGCTGGTGCAGATGAACCGTCAATTGCATAACCTGCCGCCAATATATTGGTGTATACAGGATTCCAGCTCACTGCGTGCGCTGTTGGTGTACCGGATGACAATGTTACATCAATACCTGTTACAAAGGTCAATGTTGGACCTACACCTAATTGATATATTTGCAATGATGGAGTCGCCCCAGCTGTAATACCAACTGCTACATATTGATTTAATGCATCGAAGCTCCAATCAATAGCTCGGGTCGATATAGTATTTCCAGGATTGACTTGAGAGAATGGCCCGGTTAATGTACCTGAAACCTGATCTACCGTATACAAGGCTATATTATTTCCCACTACATCACTACTACCTACGACTAACACATCAACACCACCAAATGGTACTTGACGCCATGCCAATGCTTGCACATCTACTGGATCTGCTGAAGAATCCTGAGTTAATGTATTTAATACCGGATTAAAATCAATAATGTGTAAACGAGGTTCTGGATTACTTGGATCAATAAATCTTCTACCAACTGCCAAACGATACTTGCTTGGATGCCATCTTACTTCACTCACTTCTGCAAATGTTGTTCCTACTGAAGTACTTGTTACAAATACTAATGAATTACCTACCAGTTTATAAATTTGTAATACTTGATCTGAAGCGGGATTGCCATTAGCCCCGTTATTACTCAATCCTATTGCAAGATATTGACTATCAAATGACCAATCTACCGATTGAATAGAATTAGTAAGTAATGCATCAGTAACAAAATGTACATCACAACAATTTACCGGACACAAAATTGCATCAATTTCTGATTGCAAGAGTCCCGTACTTGTCATTAATGCTGCACAACATGCATCTATTTCTGACTGCAAGAATCCGGTGCTTGTGAGCAATGCGCCATTTATTGCGTCTATTTCTGATTGTAGGAATCCCGTGCTTGTTTCAAGCGCCGCACAACAATTATCCAGTTCTGATTGTAAGAACCCAGTACTTGTACGAAGTTGTTCGCAACACGTTTCTAACACTGAAACACGAGATGTTAAATTATTACAACAAGTATCGATTTCTGATTGTAGGAATCCTGTGCTCGTTTTCAATACAGTACAGCAACTATTGATTACATCGATTTCTGATTGTAGGAATCCTGTGCTCGTTTTGAGTGCTGTGCAGCATGTATCAAGTTCAGATTGCAAGAATCCAGTGCTTGTGCGCAATTGCTCACAACATGTTTCTAACACAGAGACACGAGACGTTAAATTGTTACAACACGCATCAATCTCAGATTGTAAGAATCCGGTACTCGTTTTGAGTACAGTGCAGCAACTATTTACTGCATCGATTTCAGATTGCAAGAATCCAGTGCTTGTTTTGAGTGCTGTACAACATGAATCAATTTCACTTTGCAGAAATCCAGTAGAAGTCTTAAGCGCATTGCAACAAGCATCAATTTCTGATTGTAAGAATCCAGTGCTTGTTATTAACGCTTCTATTAATGAGACGTTTGAACTTCCTCGAATAACATCAATTTCTGATTGCAAGAATCCGGTGCTTGTCTTAAGAGCATTGCAACATGTATCGATTTCAGATTGCAGGAA
>Ga0206920_1174_pt1 | contig 12328 bp, 7 predicted proteins | sample Alteio_BWOrgHeat_65_FD_152934 | JGI IMG/M metagenome (GOLD analysis project Ga0206920, IMG submission 152934) | Enriched cells from forest soil in Barre Woods Harvard Forest LTER site, Petersham, Massachusetts, United States -... | ecosystem: Environmental > Terrestrial > Soil > Temperate forest > O...
GCCCCAACGGCAGCCACCTATGCATGTGGGACGATCAGGCCATCTACTTTGAAAACCTGCTCAAGTTCCTGCACAGCGTCTAGTGTTCCAAGTCCATCGATTCATCTCCGAGATATTGTCATCCTGAACGCAGTGAAGGACATGCCTCTCAGCGATTAATCTCCCGCCGATGGATGCCTCACATCTAACTGCGTCCTTTCGCTGTCCGATGTAGATCCGAATTCGTGCAAAGCACGAACCGTTCTAGCCTTTCAGGAGGTAGGCCGGGGCTTCAGCCCCGGCATCTACGCAGCAAAATAGAACGGGCTTTCAAGTCCTGAAGTATGCTGTCTTCACAGAAGCAGAGAATAGCTCAGGCAAAGAATGACATGGTTAACTATTTCCCTAAGTTACCGCACGTCCGTACAATCCTCATGGCTGGATCCATACTCGCACTTACCCTCACTGCAACGGTTACTTTCCTTTTCCATCGCACCACTCGAAGACCTGTCGCTGCGGCGCTTATCGTTGCCAGGAAATCGCCCGATTTTCAACGCGCAATCGGCGAGCCCTTTCATGTCAGATTTATGTCCACAGGAACGGTTCTTGAAAAGGACGGCAACGGTAATGCAGACCTAACGATTCCCGTTTCCGGTCCTCGCGGTAAAGGACGGCTGTTCGAGTGGGCACAGGAAGCGAATGGCAAATGGCATCTTTGCTCACTTTCCTTTCAACAAGACAACTCTCCGAAAGGCGTTACCCTCGTCAACGATGCAAATACCCTCTGCGAACGAGAATAGACAATCCAGAATTACTAGCCCCCCAACGCAAACTTCCGCGCCGCCTCCAGCACCGTAGCCACCGATTCCTTCGAGCATGACTCCGAATAGATCCGCATCAGCGGCTCCGTCCCGCTCGCCCGCAGCAGCAGCCATGTCTCCGCCGCATTCGGCTTGGTCTTCGCCTCCGGATTGTCGAGGAAGAACTTCACCCCATCCAGCGTTTCGATACGCAGAATCGGCATTCCCGCGAAACTCGTATCACCCACCTTCAATCCCTTCGCCCGCTCGATCGCCGCACTCTTCACCTCATCGGCAATGTGCAGATCGATGCGTCCATACTGATGCTCGCCATACTCGGCCTGCAGATCGGCCACCAGCTGCCCCAGCGTCTTCTTCTCCTCAGCCATCACGTTGGCCAGCAGCAGCGCGTTCAACAGCCCATCGCGCTCCGGCAGATGCCGCTGAAATCCAATCCCCCCTGACTCCTCGCCGCCCATCAGGATCGGCCCCGCCAGCATCAGGTCCACCACATACTTGAATCCGATGCCATGCTCATGCAGGGTGCGCCCATACTTCGCGCAAATGCGATCCAGCATCTTCGTCGTGTTGAAAGCCCGCGTCACATCGCCCGGCCAATCCTTGCGCTTCAACACCCAGCTCAGCAACACAGAAAAAATCTTGTGCGGATCGACAAACGCCCCGTGCTCATCCACGGCGCCAATGCGGTCCGCATCGCCATCCGTGCATAGACCCGCATCGCACGTGTGCTCCACCACCGCCTCACCCAGCGCGCGAATATTCGGCTCGATCGGCTCCGGATTGATCCCTGGAAAAAGCGGATCCACATGCCCGCGAATCTGCACGTAGTCAACGCCAATGCGCTTGAAGATTCCCGCAATCAGCTCGCGCCCCGCCCCATACATCGAATCGATGCCGAACTTGAAGCCCGACTTCGCAATCAGCTCCAGATCGGCAAACTTCTCAATCGCCGCCATGTACGGCGCAATGAAATCCACCTCTTCAATTGCCGCCGCCGTCGAAGCCTTCGGCACCGGCTGATCCAGATACGACTCAATCTCGCGAATCATCCCTGGGCTACCCGACCCGCCAAAGTACCCCTTGTACTTCACGCCATTCCACTGCGCCGGGTTATGCGACGAGGTAATCATGATGCCGCCAGCCGCGCCGCGCTCACGCACGCCGTAACTCAACGCCGGAGTCGGCGTAATCTCCCGCGCCAGCGCCACCGGAATGCCCGTCCCAGCCAGCACCTCCGCGCAAGCCTGCGCAAACTCCCGCGACAGGAAGCGCGAGTCATACCCGATGCATACGCCCTTCGCTGCCTGCTGATGCTCGTCTGTTTGCGCATGCAGATACGCCGCAATCGCCGTCGCCGCCGTGCGCACATTCTCAAACGTAAAATCGCTGGCAATCACCCCGCGCCAGCCGTCTGTCCCAAACTTGATCACCGGATGTGCCATGCGTGCAGGCTCGTCCTCCATTCCAGTCAGTGTATCGTGCAGACGCGCCCAGCGCTTTAGCGTCAACTCCGGCGCAAACCCAAGTATCTCCACAGTTTTCCGCACCTTGCAGCCTTAAACTGCTCACGCATGGTCCCTTGACTGTCGCGGCCCGCAGCCGTCTTGCGTTCCTTCTCCTGAATCCAGCGGCTGAGCCAGAAAATTGGTACGCACGATCAGGCGAACGGCATCCTCGTTTGTCTATCATTCGTTCGTGATTGGATTCGTTCGTTCTCGGAATCGTTCAAGATTGGACCCGTTCGAGACAGGAGCCGAGCGCATGAATCAAGCGAATCGTAATAATACGGCCGACCGGCTCACCGCAGTCGTCGCGAACTCACTCGACACTCCGGCAAAGACGCAGGAGTTCGCACGTCAGGCCTATCAAAGTCGCACCCAATTCCACAGATTGTTTCGCAGTGTCATCGAAGAAACTCCGGCAGCCATGCGCCGACGCCTATTGCTGGAAAGAGCAGCCTATCAATTGGGACACACCGGCGCCTCGATTACGGAGGTCGCCCTCGACGCCAACTACGGTTCCTTGGAGGCCTTCACGCGCGCCTTCCGAAAAGCCTTTCGCACGTCTCCCAGCATCTACCGGCGCATGCGTGATTCGCACTTTCACTTGGCGGCTCCCAACAGCATTCACTTTTTTGCGCCCGCTTCATCCACAACCGGCTCATCCACACAAGGAGAGAATGACATGGACCTATTCGATCGTTTTGCAGGCAACGACTCATGGCATACGCAGCGTTTGCTGGAATACGCCGGCACGTTGACAGACGAGCAACTGGATCGGCCGCTGCCCACCGTCATCGAACTGCTGCCTTGGCGGGAGCAGAACAAGACTCTAAGGCAGCTGTTGGAGAACATCATCTTCACCAAGGAAGTCTGGACCGCCGCGCTCTCCGGAGCAGAGATGGATATGAACGGTGCTCCCCAATCGCAGCGCTCTCCGAAGGCGATGCTGCAAAGGCTCGAAAAGACAGATGCGGAGCTGCATCGCATTCTTGGGGACATCCGAAACCGCTCCAGCTGGGATGATACCTTCGTCGATGCTCTATGCGAACCAGCCGAGACCTTCACCTACGGCGGGGTCTTCGCCCATATCATGACCTTCAACGCGCATCGACGATTGATGGCTCTGGACGCGTTACGCCAACTCGGCGTGCAAACCGAGGGCTTCGGCGACCCCATGGAGTATGAGGAGAGCGTAGCGCCCTGGAACCAGTTGGTAGCCCATAAAGCGCCGTGAGAACATGCTTGCCCCGCAAAGATGGAGCACAATGGATGTGCAACGAAAGCTCCATCTACGAGGCCAAGATGAATCGGAAATCCTTAACACTCCTGCTGGCAATAACCCTCACCGCAAGCGGCTATGCACAAGAGACCGCGCTCAAGGGGATTGAAACCAGCGACCTGAACCCATCCGTCAAACCCTGCGACAACTTCTTCGACTACTCCAACGGCACATGGCGATCGCAGAACCCCATTCCGGCCTCCATGGATCGATGGAGCCGTCGCTGGCAAGCTGGCGAGCGCAATAAAGATCAGCTCCGCGAGATCCTCGATGGCCTCGCCGCCGAGCCCAATCACCCCGCCGGCAGCCCCGCTCAGCTCACCGGCGACTTCTACGCCGCCTGCACCAACGTAAAAGCCATCGACGCTCAGGGCATCACGCCGCTCAAGCCCTACCTCGCCGCCATCGACGCCATTCACGACAAAGCCGGCCTGCAACAGGAGCTGCGCGAACTCCAGGCCATCGGCGCCGGCGCCCCCATCAACTTCGGCAGCACGCCCAATCCGCACTCCCCCGGCGATGTCATCGCCGACATCGCCGCTGGCGGCCTCGGCCTGCCAGACCGCGACTACTATCTCAAGCCCGACAAGCGATTCGCCGACGCCCGCGCGCAATACCTCGTCTATGTCGCCAAAATCTTCACCCTCGCCGGCTCCTCTGAAGCCGACGCCAAAGCCGACGCGCAGACCGTCATGGAGTTTGAGACCGGGCTCGCCAAAGCCTCGCTGGACAACGTAGCCCTGCGCGATCCCAAATCCACCGATCACCTGACAACTCTCGATGGCGTGCAGAAGATGACTCCGAGCTTCGACTGGAGCGCCTTCCTAAAAAGCGCTCACGTAGAGCCCGGTGTCATCAATGTCGACCAGCCCGCATTCCTCACCGAGTTCGAGCACCGCCTCGCATCCACCTCCCTCAAGGACTGGAAGACCTACCTCCGCTGGCAGCTTCTCAATGCCCGCGCCAGCACACTCTCTCAACCCTTCGTCGATGCCCGCTTCGCCTTCTACCAGAAGCAGCTCGCCGGCGTTGGCGAGCTCAAGCCGCGCGAGGTCCGCTGCGCCGAGCAGACCGACGCTCTTCTCGGCGAAGCTCTCGGCCAGGAATACGTCAAGCGCTACTTCCCGCCCGAGGCCAAGCAGCGCGCCCAGGCCATGGTCGCCAACATCCTCTCCGCCATGCATGACACCATTGAAGGTGTCGACTGGATGACCCCGCCCACCAAGCAAAAGGCCCTGCAAAAGCTCGCCTCCTTCCAGGTCAAAGTCGGTTATCCCGACAAGTGGAAGGACTACTCTTCCGTCAAAATCACCCGCGACGATTACTTCAATGACAGCCTCGCCGCCACTCGCTTCCTGGTCGCTGAAGACGCCTCCCTCATCAACAAGCCAATCGATCGCTCACGCTGGGGCATGACGCCACCCACCTCCAACGCCTACTACAACCCGCTGATGAATGAGATCGTCTTTCCCGCCGGCATCCTCCAGCCGCCCGCCTTCAGCACCGCCTACTCGGACGCTGTCAACTACGGCGCGATCGGCGTTGTCATGGGTCATGAGATCTCTCACGGCTTCGACGACCAGGGTTCGCAATTCGACTCCACCGGCAAGCTAGAAAATTGGTGGACCCCAGACGATCTCACCAAGTTCCAGGCAAAAACATCCTGCGTCGTCAAGCAATTCAACGGCTTCCGCATCGACGGCCCCGATGATATCCATATCAACGGCAAGCTTGTCCTGGGCGAATCCATCGGCGACCTCGCCGGGCTCAAGATCGCCTATCTCGCCTTCAAGAAAACAGCCCAGGGCCAGTCCGATACCAAGATCGACGGCTTCACACCAGCCCAGCAGTTCTTCATCGCCTGGGGCCAGTTCCGCGGCGACGAAACCCGCCCCGAAACCCAGAAGCTCATGGTCCAGGGCGACCCCCACCCCCTTGCAAAATATCGCGTGATCGGCCCCATGCAGAACTTCAAGCCCTTCGCTGACGCCTTCAGCTGCCCAGCCAACTCAGCCATGACCCGCCCCGACACAGAACGCTGCATCGTCTGGTAGCGAACTCAGGAAAGTTGTGAAGCGGATGATGATGTGGACCGATCACGAAAATACTCTTACCGGGCAAGATCGAGATAACCGACTTACCGAACCTTGCAAGCAAGGTTCGGTAAGCCGTCTCCTGTTCGTTCCCTGATAACACTGGAATCGCAGGTGCTTACTTCGAACCGGCCTTTGACGCAGCATCGAAAATCACACCGGCAACCTTCGCCGGCTGAGCAAGCATAATGACGTGACAGGAAGGGACGGTGGTGGCCGTCGCGCCGATTTTCTTTGCCTGAGCAGCTTCGAGCTCCGGTGAAATTGCTCGGTCATTTGCGGCGATGATGTACCACGACGGCTTCGATTTCCAAGCCGGGGTCGTAACTTCCCCCTTCATCGCAGCCACGCTTACCGGTACCTGCGTCGCGGTCAGAACCGCAATCTCTTTGGCGGAAAGATCTTGTGCGAAATCCTCAGCAACGCCCTTGGGCGTCAGCTTGAGGAAGCCGCTATTGTCAGGACGCAGCTCCGATCCGATCGGTGTCGGAACACTGGAGATAAGAGCGAAAGCGGATTCTCCTGTGTCCGGTGCCACAGCTGATACATAGACGAGTCCAGCCACCTTCGGATCGTTCCCAGCTTCGGTGATAACAGCCCCGCCGTACGAGTGACCAACCAGCAATACCGGCCCATCCTCGAGGGCTAAAGCCCGCTGCGTTGCCGCAACGTCGTCAGCGAACGAAGTCAGCGGAATTTGCACTGCAACAACGTGCAGACCCTTCTCCTCCAACAGTGGAATAACCTTAGCCCAGCTCGACCCATCCGCCCATGCCCCATGAACGAGGAGTACAGTTTTTATCTTTGCAGAAGACTGTTCTTGCGCAGTCGCTTTGGCGGCAGTGCCGATGACTATGAGCAGCATGGCACAGGCCGTCATCACATTCCGGACAAATCTGGATAATTGCATTTTTCTCCTTTGGATAAAGGGACGGTCCGTACAAGACGCGAAGTTCTTGTCTTCTATCTGTACGGACTAAGCTAAAGCGCACAACGAACCATCCTCGTGCTCACTCTCACATTCGCTGTCCCGTTTGATCTGAAACTAGTCCGGATCTACGGAACTCTCTTGGTAAAAACAATCAAAAGCGGGCTATTCCTGCTCATATCTCTAGGAAGATGGCCAAGAAAAAGCCCGCGGCGATGGCGGGCTATCTCGCATAACGATTGGATCTTCAGCTAACCCGGGTTGCCTAGCCTGCTGCCGCGAGCCATTCTCCTTCGCCATATCCCTGGACTCACTCCATAAATTCGCTTGAAGGAGCGGTTCAGGGCTGATTGATCCCCAAATCCACACCGAGCGGCAATGTCGGCAAGTGGCAAGCGGGAATTCGTCATAAGATCTCTGGCCCTATCCACACGGCGTTCCGTCAACCAATGATGAGGGGGCTTGCGAAAAGTCTTCTTGAAGGCGCGCGCAAAGTGGCTCACCGATAATTCGCATGTTTCTGCGACCTGTTGCAAGGCAATCTTCCCATCCAGGTGAGCTTCCAGGACCTCTGTTGCTCTGCGCATCTGCCACGGAGAAAGTCCACCTCGAAATCTTGGCGCTGACGTTGTCACACCACCATACGAGCGGACGAAATGACAGTTCAAGGCCAGCAGCACATAGTCCAAGAATAGCTTCGAACTACGATCGGGGTGATCCAGCGAATCAAGCAGAGGTTGCCCAAGATGGTGGACGACCGGATCATGTTTCCCATGCTGCCAAACGAACCGCTCGACTCGTGGTGCGTGATGGGCATAAGCAACCTCATCCAGAGCGGCTTGAGTGACATACACGATCAACGCGTCGAAAGGATTTGGGAGTAGAAGTCCTGGCCTGTCTTGTAAGTCGATCGCACTAACAGCCCCGATGGGATAACTGCCACTTGATACCTTTTTCCCGCCGAGAAATTGCTCGATATACGGTATGGCTTTGAGTTGCAACACAACGATATACCCTAGCTCACCTGTGATCGGAGGTGCAATTTCCGCAAGACCTTCGGTGCACCGGAGGTTGCCGAACGAGCACGAGGTAATTTCGGATAGTCTGACATCAGCTTTAGCCGAATCCTTGAGATACATCGTCTCAGCGAGTTGATTCCAGACTGTTGGAATTTCGGTAGACGCATTCATGTACGCGGAACTCAACCCTTTCATTGCAAATATGTGCCAGGCTGCAGTATTGGAACGCCGTGTGATTCCCGTGTAACCCACATGGACGCCAACATCATCGCAAGCGCCTGTATTTTCTTAGCCGCGTCAAGTCAGTCATGGCTGTGATCGATCAAGATTGGAAATCAGACCCTATGCATCTCGCACCCCAGATGGGACGCAGACTGGCTGCGGTGTCAGTGTTGGAAAGTGAGCGGCTCTTCGACAGAACGGGAGCTCTCGCCGCGACGTTACCTTATGGGATGTCGGAGGCCGAAATTAAGTTACACCCCGGGGAATCACAGCGGATCCGGAATGAATCCGCCGGTTAGCGCGGTAAAGGTTTAGTGCGAATACGCTGACGGCTGCCGATATGCCTGATCTGAACCCTCCGCGGGCGCAACAGGACAATGGGCTCATCGCGCCGGCGTGGCCATCTCGAGCGACGGTGAAGATCTGCGCTCCCCACAGCCATCGCTTCCGAACACTCGCGCACGAAAACAAAGATGCAAGCGCCAGCAGCGGCCGCAAAAGACAATCCCTAAATCAGCTCATCCCGCCCGCCAGCCGCCAGCTCCTTCACGATCTTCCCCACATCCTGCGAACTCTGACGACGCGTCACCAGCAGCGCATCCTCGGTCTCCACAATGACGAGATCCTGCACGCCCACCAGCGCCACAAACTTCTTCGGGCTATAGATATAGTTATCTCGCGAATCCAGCGTCATCACACCCGCAGCCTCTGAGACATTCCCATCCTCATCACCACGGAGCCGGGTCTCCACCTGATACTCGTACAGCGACTCCCACGAACCAAGATCATTCCAGCCAAACTCCGCCGGCAGGCAGTAAAGCCGCGAGTTATGCTCGCCCTTCGCCGACCTCGGCTCCAGAATCGCGTAGTCCACTGAGATGTTTTCGCACTTCGGATACAGCTTCGAAAAGACCTTGTCGAACTCCGGCGTCCCAAACGCCGCCGCGATCTCCTCCAGCAGCGGAGCCGTATCCGGAAGGTGCTCCCTTACCGCATTCGCCAGCGTCCGCGCCGACCACAGGAACATGCCCGAGTTCCAGTAGTAATTGCCCGAGGCGACAAACTCCTCCGCGCGGTTGCGGCTCGGCTTCTCCGTAAATCGCTTCACGCGCAGCCCGTCCCGCGGCCCCTCGTCACCTGTCTCGATATACCCGTAGCCGGTCTCCGCCCGCGTCGGCTCAATGCCCAGCACCACAATCACGTCGCCGGAAGCCGCCAGCGTCACCCCGCGCTCAATGATCTTCAGGAAGCGCGGCTCGTCGCCAATCACGTGATCCGACGGAAAGACCCCAATCACCGCGTCCGGATTCGACTTCTCCACCAGAAAAGCAGCCAGCCCGCATGCCGGAGCCGTATTCCGCGCCACCGGCTCCTCAATAATCTGCCCGCGCGGAACCCCGGGCAGCTGCGCCTCAATCTCCGCCGAGAGCAGCTCGTTGGTAATCACCCACACCTGCGCCTGTCCCGCAATCGGATTCAGCCGCTCCACCGTCTGCTGCAGCATCGAGCGGTCGCCATCCAGCGCCAGCACCTGTTTCGCGCGTGCGCGCCGCGACCGCGGCCAGAACCGTGTCCCACTGCCTCCAGCCAGAATTACCGGGCGAAAATCGATCGTCACGCATCCATCCTTCCCATCTATGGAAACGCTATCCTACCCCACGAAATGCGCGATTGCCTAGTACCGGAAAGACAGCCCCGCCGCTTTCCGCGCGGGAATGCGCACCATGCGATACGCAAGCGAAAAACCGCCCCAGTGTTTTGTGTCAATACGCGATGAGAAGTCTCGCAAGGAGACGCCCGAAACTCCTACGAAAGCCCCAGCAGAAACGCCTTCATCCGCCGCACGCCCTCATCGATCGTCTCCCGCGTCACCGGATACGAAAGCCGCACATGATGCGGCGTCCCAAACGCTTCACCTGGCACGACCACCACATGCCCCTCATGCAGCATCTTGGTCGCCAGCTCCGTCGCTGACTTCGTCCCGCCGCGCCCGATATACGCGCTCACATTCGGATACACATAAAACGCCCCCGCCGGCACCGTGCACGTCACCTCGGGAACCGTCTTCAGCGCCGCGATCATGTAATCCCGCAGCTCCTTGAACTCCGCGCGAAACTCGCATACGCAGTCCTGCGAACCCGCCAGCGCCGCAATCGCGCCCTTCTGCACAAAACTCGTTGCGTTCGAAGTCTGCTGGCTCTGCAGCTTTGACATCGCCGCAATGATCTTCTTCGGCCCCAGCGCATACCCGGCGCGCCAGCCCGTCATCGCATACGTCTTCGACAACGAACCCAGCACGATCATATGGTCCTTCGCCCACCCAAACTTGCCCGCAGAAACCGGCTTCGACTCATAGTTCAGGTACACGTAGCACTCGTCCAGAATCAGGTAGATCCCTCGCTCATGCGCCACCCGCACAATCCGCTCCAGATCCGCCTCGTCAATCACGTTCCCCGCCGGATTGGACGGCGAATTCAGAATGATTGCCTTCGTCTTCGGCGTAATCAGCGCCTCTACCGCGGCAGCCGTGATGCGGAAGCTCTGCGCCTCCTCGGTCTCGAGATAGACCACCTTCCCGCCCGCATACTGAATGATGTCCTTGAAGCTCACCCAGTACGGCACCGGCAGAATCACCTCGTCGCCATGCTCCACCAGCACCTGGATCGCGTTAAAGAGCGCCAGCTTCTCGCCGGTCGTAAACACCGTCTCGTCAATCGAGTAGTCCGAGCCGAAGTCGCACGCATGCCGCTGCACAATCGCCTTCCGCAGCTCCGGAATCCCCGGCACGACCGTATAGCGCGTGAAGTTCTCCTGAATCGCCGCAATCGCCGCGTCCTTGATGTGTCGAGGCGTCGGAAAATGAGGCTCACCCGCCCCAAAATCCATCAGGTCCACACCCTGCGCCCGCAACTTCGCAGCCTCGGCAGCCACAGCCATCGTCGCCGAAACCTCAATCCGACCAATCCGGTCAGCAAACACCTTGCGCTCTGAAAGAACAGAAGTAGCCATATCCCCTCTATTTTTTCACGTTTCTTGCCGTACGCACAAAAGTGCGCACAATCACCCCATTCCTGCGCAGTTCTAAATGCAGGGGACACACACCTGACGAAAGAGAAGACGCGTCAGTCGCGCTGAGCGAGCCCGCGCCGGCAGGGGCCGGATTTCTAAGGCCAACCGGAGGGTTACCCAGCACGCATCGGAGCGGCCGCGGCCGCTCCTAACACGCCTTCCACCTTCGTCATTCCATGAAACATCTCCCTGCGCTTTGCCGGTTGACCGTCACCAGAGCCGCTGAACTCGGCTGCTCTCCCCGGGCTGGTTCAACCATGCAGGACTTGCGCGGCACCATGACCGCCGGCTTGGCATCGGAAACGGAAGATCCTCCGCCCGGAGCCACACCCAAATCGAGCAACCGCTCTCTGCAGGATGCAGGCGTGTACGCGCTTGTGCGGGGGCGATCGGATGCGAGCGGCTTATCTCGAACCAATCCTTGTTATCCGATTTACTCCAATCCTCTTACCCAACACGTTCCACCGCTAACAGGAGAGATACCATGCAAGTTACTTCCACCGTACGCAGGACGGCGCTCATCTTCAGCACGATCCTGCTTGCCGCTGTCCTCGGCCCGCAAGCCCAGGCCGACCAAAGCATAACGCTGCGCAGCGGCAATGGTCCTGCTCAGACTTCCGCCAATCCCTCACCCCGCGACGCCCAGATCCACTTTTACTACTACGGAACCTACGGCAACGTCACCCCGACAGCCAGCGACTTCACCGCAGCTCAGTCCGGTCCCGCAGCCTACATCAACAAGCCCTTTACTACCTACGTTCAGCAGCTCCCAACCGACCCGCTCGCCCAGTGGGTCGGCACCACCAACGGCCTCGGCGGCGGCTCCACCCTTTACGCCATCCCCTTCACAGTCACAGACACGGTCATTGGCTCAGCATCCTTGAACCTGGGCTTCGCCGTGGATAACCGCATGGATGGCGTCTATCTGAACGGGCAGCCTCTCAGCAACAATCCCGTCTACGGCGACTATCACAGTGAGTGGTACATTCTGCGGAGCGATATCGCCCCTCTGATACATACGGGAGTCAACTGGCTATACCTCAATGCCGCGGATGACGGCGATATCGCCGGCCTGATGTTCAACGCGACGATCACCGTCCAGGGTGGAACTGCTTCTGCTCCCAGCATCACTCCGAACTCGGGTGGAGACGGCTCCGTCACCGTTAACATCGTCGGTAGCGGATTCCAACCCGCTCGGTCTGCGGACGTCTACGGCAACCCCGGCGCACCTGGCTCTACCCTCGCATTTACCGGGTCAGGCGGATCCGTTGCGGTGTCGAACATCAATGTGGTGAACCCGAATTTCATGACCGCAACGCTCGATCTCACCAAGGCATCACCCGGGATCTTGAGCTTGGTTATTACGAATCCAGACAAGACCACGGTGAGCCTGCCCAACAGCTTTACCGTCAACGC
>Ga0206920_1171_pt1 | contig 12191 bp, 5 predicted proteins | sample Alteio_BWOrgHeat_65_FD_152934 | JGI IMG/M metagenome (GOLD analysis project Ga0206920, IMG submission 152934) | Enriched cells from forest soil in Barre Woods Harvard Forest LTER site, Petersham, Massachusetts, United States -... | ecosystem: Environmental > Terrestrial > Soil > Temperate forest > O...
GACCGAGGAAACAAACCAACAACCCGGCTCAGAAGCCGCAGCGTCGCAGGCCGAACCCCACCTCCACGCCACCCGCCAGCTCCTCGACCACGCTCGCGCCCAGCTCGCCCGCGTCATCGCCGGCCAGACCGCCGTCATCGACGAAGCCCTCGTCGCCCTCCTCTGTCAGGGACACGTCCTCCTCGAAGGCGTCCCCGGCATCGCTAAGACCCTCATCGTCAAAGCCACCGCCCGCCTGCTTGGCCTCGACTTCCACCGTGTCCAGGCCACCCCCGACCTCATGCCCGCCGACATCCTCGGCACCACCATCCTCCTCCAGGGCGGCGGACAAAATGCGGGCTCCTTCAGTTTTCACCAGGGCCCCGTCTTCACCGACATCCTCCTCGTCGACGAGATCAACCGCATGCCTCCGCGCACCCAGGCCGCCCTCCTCGAATGCATGGAAGAGCGCCAGGTCACCTCCGACGGCGTCCTCCGTCCGCTCCCCGCCGATTTCACCGTCTTCGCCACCCAGAACCCCATAGATTTCGAAGGCACCTACCCGCTCCCGGAAGCCCAGCTCGACCGCTTCCTCCTCAAGACCGTCGTCCTCTACCCCGCCGAATCCGAAGAGCGCCACGTCCTCGAGCTCCATCTCGCCGCCTCCGGCGCGCTCCTCCTCGACGCCGCCCACATCGACCCCATCCCCGCCGGCCTGCTCAACGCCGCGCGCCATGAAGTCCAGTCCATCCGCATCGAGCCCGAGCTGCTCACCTACATCCTCGCCCTCGTCCGCCGCACCCGCGAGTGGCCCACGCTCGTCCTCGGCGCCAGCCCCCGCGCCGCCATCAGCCTCATGCGCGTCGCCCAGGCCGTCGCCGCCCTTGAAGACCGCGCCTACCTCGTCCCAGACGACGTCAAGCGCGCCGTCCCTCCCGTCCTCCGTCACCGCGTCCGCCTGAAGCCAGAAGCCGAGCTCGAAGGCTTCGACCCCGACCGTATCCTCGCTGACGTCGTAGCCGCCATTCCCGTCCCCCGCGCCTGACCAATGGCCGCAAAGATCCTCCCTAAGAACCAGCTATAAATCCCGTCTATCGATAAAGTTGCATCCAACGATATACTCAGCTCACGAGCCGCCGCAGTGCGTGCGTTGTAGTGCGAGAGTCGTGCCGCCAGAGTCGTAGTCCGAGATCAGAGCGCGCCCACCAAATTTCAAGGACGGTAAACAGCCTTTGCGAAATCATCAGCCCCCCAGACTGACCCCTTTTTCCGCCGGCCACCGCATCATCGATAGCATTCTCTTCAGGAAATCCGCCTTCTTCTCCGCCATCCTTCTCGCAGCACCATTCCTCGTGTCATCGCCCGCCGCCTCCGCCCAGCTCGCCACGCTCGAAGCTGGGCCCGCCCCGCAGGCGCCTGTGTTCCTAGCCGGCGCAGCGCCCACCAGCGCCCCAGCTACCCCGGTCGCACTCACCGACTCAGCTCCCGCCGCCGTAGTTCCAGACTCTGTAATTCCAGATTCCGCAATCCCCGACTCTGCAATTCCGGACTCAGTTACCCCCATTTCATCCGGCGCAGTCGACGCCCCGGCCCCCGTCGCCAAGCCCCGCAAACACACTCCGGAAAGCGAGATCGCCGTCGAAGGCATGGTCTCCTACGGCAACTGGCAGATCTTCGCCGCCGGCATCAATGAATCCCTCTATACCGCCGGTTTCGAATATGATCGCCACTCCTGGGGCGAATTCATTGGCGCGCAGATGGACTACGCCGCCGACTTCATGCCCCTCGTCCTCCTCAAAGAGCCGCGTATCCTCAATCAGTACGGCGTACGCCGCAGCAGGCCCGGCGACGACATCATCATTCCCGGCCTCGCCTTCTCTCCCATCGGACTGCGCATGCAGTGGCGCCACACCAAGAAGTTCAAGCCCTACATGACCGTCCTGGGAGGAGCCATCGGCTTCACCCAGAAAGCCCTCTCACCCGACGCCAGCTACTACGACTTCACCCTCCACGAAACCGTCGGCTTCTACTACAAGATGACCGAGAAGCTCGACATGCGCTTCGGCCTCTTCGGCGACTTCCACTTCTCCAACGCCTACATCACCAGCTACAACCCCGGCCTCGATGTCATGAACTCCAATCTCGCCCTCAGCTACCACTTTGGCGGCCAGCCCCAAACCACCCCCTAGCACCAAACTGGGTGCACCACATCTCGCTTCTGAGATGTGGGAAGGATCGCGGCTTACCGGGTGTCCCATCCTTCGCGCTTCTTGTGAAGGGTGGGTGAGCAAGATCCCCATTCGCATATAACTGGGATAGAGTATCGGTAACCCGTTCACCATGCTCCAACCCAGCCTCCATCCCGCCACTGTCGAAGCCCAATGCACCCCCCGCATCCGCCTCTCCTTCGGCCTCACCGTTCGAACCCTCTTCCTCTTCGGCCTCGGCTTCCTCTGGCTCGTCCCCGGCTACTACATCCCTCGCCTCGTCTGGGCCATGCCCGCCTGGGACGCGCTAATCCTCGTCGCCGCCCTCTACGACGGCCTCCGTCTCCCGCACCCCTCCACCATCACCGTCTCCCGCGCGTGGCTCTCCGCCCCATCCCTCGGCGTCCCCGTTGAAGTCGAGCTCACCCTCCGTCACGCCAACCCGCTCGTCCTCTACGTCCACCTCACCGACGATCTCCCGCCCCAGCTCATCGAGACCCCAACGCCCCACACTCTCCGCGCCTGGCCTCGCGCCGCGACTACCCTTCGCATCCCGCTCCACCCCCGCGAGCGCGGAGACGTCACCGTCGGCGACCTCTATCTCCGCTACCAATCCTCCCTCGGCCTCATCTCCCGCTGGGCCATCGGACCACTCGCCCAGTCCATCCGCATCTACCCCGAGCTCCGCACCGCCGAGGACCAGCAGCTCTACCTCGCCAAAAGCCGCCGCATCGACCTCCAGCTCCGCCAGATGCGCCACCGCGGCCTCGGCCGTGAATTCGAGTCCCTCCGCGAATATCGCCCCGGCGACGACCTCCGCGACCTTTGCTGGACCGCCTCAGCCCGCCGCGGCGACCTCGTCACCCGCCAGTTCCAGGCCGAGCGCAGCCAATCCGTCTGGATCATCCTCGACACCGGCCGCTTAATGCGCGCCCAGGTTCGGGATGAAGCTCCAATCGCTCCTGGAGCCAGCGATTTCGCCGGCAGGAAGCCACGCGAAGCAGTTGCCCGCGCCGGCCAGGCGTACACCAAGCTCGACTTCGCCTGCTCCACCGCAGTCGCGCTCGCCCAACTCGCCCTCTACTCCGGCGACCGCGTCGGCCTCCTCGGCTACGGCCGTAGCATCCAGCAGCAGCTCCTCCCCAACCGCGGCCCCGCCCACATGCGTCAGGTCCTCGAATCCCTCGCCCAGCTCGCTGCCGAGCCCAGTGAAGCTGACCACCTCCGCACCACCGCCATCCTCGGCCGCCTCCAGCCCCGCCGGGCTTTGATTCTCTGGATCACCGACCTCGCCGAGTCCGCCATGCGCCCCGAGGTTATCGACGGCGCCGCCCAGCTCCTCCATCGCCACGTCGTTCTCTTCGTCGCCATGGCTCAGCCCGAAGTCGCCACCATCGCCGCCCAGATCCCCTCCACCGTCGAAGAGATGTTCCGCTCCACCGCCGCCCAGGAGATGGCTACCCGCCGCGAGCTCCTCCTCGCCCGCCTCCGCGAACAAGGCGCCATCACCCTTGACACTCTCCCTAACCAGATGACCGCCTCCGTCCTCAACCACTACCTGAGCATCAAAGAACGTGCCATCCTCTAACGGCGTCCCGATCGCCTCAAACTCACCCCAAAATTGTCATCCTGAGCCACCGGGTCCCTGCAGACAGGTCTTTGTCTGTGGGGTGGGAAAGCGAAGGACCCACAGCCTTCAACAAATCAAAGCCGGGTGCCTCATTCCTTTCGCGTTTTTGCGAAAGGATGAGAGAGCAGGAACTAAACCTGGGTAGGTCCGGGCATCAGCCCCGGTACCTCGACGCTCAACAATTCCCTGACGATGGCCCCGAGCGCCTTCCTCTTCCCCATCAGCACGCTCCGGTGTAACTTTCTTAATCAGGCCAACATCTCCCCTTCGGAGCAAACCATGAACCGCCGAAACTTCCTCACCGCTTCCCTCGCAATCGCCGCCGCACAGGCCCTTCACGCCGACGACACCGTTACCGTCATCCAGTACTCTCCCGAAGGCAAGAAGCTCGGCAAGGTCAAGCTCCCCCGCGTCGTGAAAAGTGAAGCTGAATGGCAGAAAGAGCTCTCGCCCATCTCCTTTGAAGTGGCCCGCCACGCAGGCACCGAGCGTCCCTACACCGGCGCCACCTGGAACCTCCACGACAAAGGCCTCTTCCGATGCGTCTGCTGCGACCTCGCCGTCTTCAGTTCCGACACCAAGTTCGAGTCCGGCACCGGCTGGCCCAGCTTCTGGCAGCCTATCGCCCGCGAAAACGTCCTCGAAGCCCGCGACACCAGCCTCGGCATGACCCGCACCGAAGTCCGCTGCCGCCTCTGCGACGCCCACCTCGGCCACGTCTTCGACGACGGCCCGCAACCCACCGGCGAGCGCTACTGCATGAACTCAGCCGCCATGAAGTTCGTCAAGCAAGCCTGACCCCGCCGGATCTCCTCCGCCTCTAAGAGTCGTGTCTGCTGATCCGCCCACACTCGCCAGTCGGAAAGCCTCGCTGCTTGCGAACCCACAAGGGAGCGCGATTTTCCAAGGGCGGCAACTGGCGATGAATTCTTCCCTGCCGGCACCGGGAGCCATACTCTTCGTACCCCATAAGATCATGCCAATCTATGGTTGCAATCTAGGTTCACGGGGCTTGGAATCGTGCCTCTAACATCTGCACTGTTCCAGCAAAGAAAATTTTGACGCTTTCGCCCCCCGAATGCGGTCTGGATGAGGATGCAGTTTTTTCCTGTATCTTGATATACCGTCATGAGAATGCTGGTACGCTTGACCCCAATTCTTTTCTTTCAAGCATCTAAGACAGACATAACCACACTCCCCTAATAGCAAAGCATCGCAAGTGCAAAGTGCAAAGTGCATTTGCGCCTGGAGCTGATATCTTTGGGTCTTCGAGAGTCACGCTGACGAGCCGCAAAGGAGGAGCAGCAGTGTTACTGCAAGTTACCAAGACGACGGTGAAAATGTCACACCGTATCAACTACCATCCAAGACCTTCCCACGCGGCTCGGTGGATCCTCGCGTCATACGTAGCGATGTTTTTAGCGCCCTGCTTTATTTCGCCTGCAGTGCTCTCTGCCCAGAGCAGCGGTACGGCCATCATCACTACCGTCGCAGGTGGAGAAGTATCCGCCGAAGACGGCGATGGCGGTCCAGCGATCGACGCTGGCCTGAATGGGCCATATGGCATTGCGATGGACAGCTCCGGTAACCTGTATGTCGCGGATTCAGTTGGGGAAACCGTTCGCAAGGTGACGCCGTCTGGAGTGATTTCAACCGTAGCTGGAAACGAAGTGGACGGCTATCTCGGCGACGGCGGCCCGGCCACCGGCGCTGAATTGAGCTCCCCGATGGGCATTGCAGTAGACAGTATTGGTAACTTGTATATCGCAGACTTTGGAAACAATGTTATTCGCAAAGTGACACCGGCGGGCGTGATCTCAACCCTCGCCGGAAGTAGAAACCCCGGCTACAACGGTGATGGCGGACCGGCGACGAGTGCGGAATTGCACTTCCCACGTGGTGTTGCGGTGGACAGCACTGGCAACCTTTACATCGCGGATAGTGGAAATAATGTCATCCGTAAAGTGACGCCGGCGGGCGTGATCTCGACCGTCGCCGGAAATGGAATCGGCGGATATGAAGGCGATGATGGGCCGGCCACCAGCGCCGAGTTGCGGAACGTGCAGAGCGTAGCGGTCGACGGCGGCGGCAACCTATATATCGCAGATTATGGGAACTCCGTCATTCGTAAGATGACTGCAGCGGGCGTCATCTCCACCGTGGCTGGAAATGGGAGCATGGGCTATGCAGGCGATGGTGGCCCTGCTACCAGCGCTGAATTGAACCCTCTTGGAGTTAACGTGGATGGTAACGGCAATATCTATATCGCCGATACCTTCAACAATCGCATCCGCATGGTAACAGCAGCGGGCGTGATCTCGACTGTGGCAGGAAATGGGAACCTAAACTACGCCGGTGACGGCGGACCAGCTATTAGTGCAGAAGTAGGCCCGATTAATCTCATAGTACGTAGCAATGATACTCTCTATTTTACTGACGGCAATAACAGTCGAGTTCGCGCGATCTTATTCAACACTGCGGCTAATACGACGGCCGCTCCGAGCTTTAGTCCTGCCTCTGGGACCTTGACCTCGACGCCAGAGGTGATCCTTTCGGATGCAACCCAAGGCGCGACCATCTACTACACCACCGATGGCACCACGCCCACTACAAGCTCAGCCGTCTACAGCGCTCCCATCACCATCTCGTCCTCGGAAACGCTTTCTGCCATCGCCGTCGCCAGCGGAGATTCCCCGAGTTTTATCATCTCGGGCACTTATATCGTCACCGCAGACACACAGGTTAACCCGACGCTGTCTCCCGCATCGCTCACCTTCCCAACCACCGCCGTCGGTTCCACCTCGGCCAGCGAAGTGGTCACCTTCTCCAATCCCGGCTCATCCGCACTCGCCGTAAGCTCATTCAAGTTCACCGGAACTAACGCCTCTGAATTCTCCATTGTCGGCAAAACCTGCAATACCTCCCTGGCCGCAGGCGCTAGTTGCACCATAACCCTCGCCTTCAAACCAACCACTACCGGCGCGGCCACTGCCACCTTCACCGCCACCGACAACGCCGGCAATTCACCTCAAAGCGTAGCCCTCACCGGCTCCACTCCCACTGCCGCCAAGCCCACCTTCTCGCCTGCGCCCGGCGCCTACGTGAATCCGGTATCGGTCGTGATCAGTGACGCCACCCCTGGCGCAACTATCTATTACACCCTCGATGGCTCCACGCCCACCACCAGCTCTCCGCAGTACGGCGGCCCCATCTCCATCACTGACACCACCACCATCAACGCCCTCGCCACAGCTGCCAGCTACAACGCCAGCGCAGCCGCCACCGGCGCTTATTCAATTTCCACCAAAACCAATACCACGCTTACCTCAAGCGAGAATTCTGCGGACGCTGGGGCCCTTTTCATCTTTACCGCCCAGGTGCAACCTCACCCCGCGATGGTAGGGCCTCTCGAAGAGGTAGATTTCATTTTTGATGGCTCTTCAGGCTTCACTGAACCGCTCCAGCCTAGCGGGACCGCTTCCTTCTTTACTAGCGGTCTTACCATCGGTACACATAGTGTCTTTGCGTATTATCACGGCGACGCGAACTACGTGTCCAGCACCAGCAACACGCTGACCGTGACCATCACCGGTGCCATATCACCCACTCCGGCTCTGTCTCCATCCAGCATCACCTTCCCAGCCACCGCCGTCGGTTCCATCTCGACCAACGAAGTGGTCACCTTCTCCAATCCAGGCTCGTCCGCACTCAGCGTGAGCTCGTTCAAGTTCACCGGAACCAACGCGTCTGAGTTCGTCATCGTCAGCAAAACCTGCAATACCTCCCTCGCCGCAGGCGCCAGTTGCACCCTCACCCTCGCCTTCAGACCAACAGCCACCGGAACGGCCACAGCCACCCTCGTCGCCACCGACAAAGCCAGCAACTCACCTCAAAGCGTAGTCCTCACCGGCTCCACACCCACGGCATCGACGGCAGCCTTCTCGCCCACCAGCGTCACCTTCCCGGCCACCGCGGTTGGCTCCCTATCCACCAACGAAACCATCACTTTCAAGAACACCGGTACGGCTGCGATGGCCGTCAGCTCCTTCAAGTTCAGCGGAACCAATGCTGCCGAGTTCGAAATCGCGGGCAAGACCTGCATAACCTCTCTGGCCGCCGGAGCCAGCTGCACCCTCACCCTCGCCTTCAAGCCAACAGCCGCTGGCACAGCCACAGCCACCTTCACCGCCACTGACAACGCCAGCAATTCACCGCAGTCGATCGCCCTCACCGGCTCCACGCCCATCGATGCAACCTTCTCGCCAACGTCGCTCACCTTCCCGGCGACAGCGGTCGGATCGACTTCGGCCGTCCAGACCGTCACCTTCTCCAACCCCGGCTACGCGGCCATGACGGTCAGCTCCTTCACTTTCACCGGCGCCAACGCGGCGGAGTTCGAGATCGTCAGCAAGACCTGCGTCACATCTCTCGTCGCCGGAGCAAGTTGCACCCTCACCCTGGCCTTCAAGCCCACCGCAACCGGCGCAGCCTCAGCCACCTTCCAGGCAAAAGACAACGCCACCAACTCCCCGCAGACCATCACGCTCTCCGGCTCGACCCCCACCGACAGCACTGCTGCATTCACGCCAACCAGCCTGACCTTCGCGTCGACTGGTGTCGGCGCCACATCCACCAGCGAAACGGTCACATTCAAGAACACCGGCACCGCCGCCATGGCCGTCAGCTCCTTCACTTTCACCGGCACCAACGCGGCGGAGTTCGAGATCGTCAGCAAGACCTGCGTCACATCTCTCGCCGCCGGAGCAAGCTGCACCCTCACCCTGGCCTTTAAGCCCATCGCCGCCGGCGCTGCCTCAGCCACCTTCCAGGCAAAAGACAACGCCACCAACTCGCCACAATCGGTAACAGTAACTGCGACCGGGCACTAGTCATATCAAACCAACAGGCCTCCGCTATCTCACAACGCTCGCGGTACCTCCAACGCACAGGGCCGCATCGTGAAGGCGATCTTTGATCTCCAGAATCCGGCCGATACTCTCAATCACGTTCGCCCCACGCGATTGCTCCTCGTCTTACGCATTCCCCCCGCAGTGCTCATGCCCGCACTTGCAGACAATCTCTGTCTTATCCCCCATTCCCTCACAATGCGCGCTGCAATACTTCTCGCCCTTTTCAGGCACACACGTACAAGCCGGATTCGCACACGTCTTCTGCTCACTCATCACTCTTCCTCCATTGCGGGAGAGCCCATAAACGCGGCTCTCAAGCTGCGGCAATCTTGCAGCCACAGCCCCAAGCCTCGTTGCCCAATTCTGCTCAAAAGCAACGCGCCGGCTGCGATTCTCCGCAACCGGCGCGCTGATTGAGTCTCTCGTTGTCGTCTTTAGAGGACGCTCTACCGGTGAATAGCCTTCGGCATATGCCCCGGATCCAGCACCACCTCAAACGTCCCGGTGTGATACGTCGCATTGCTCCACGGCGCGCTCAGCACAAAGATCACCGTGTCGTCGCAGCCCGGCCCGGTCAGCGTAAAGTTCGCGCTCGCCGTTCCACCCGTTGCAATATCCCCCAGCGCAATCGGGAACTCAGACGGCGGCGTCACCGTCACCGTGCACGCATGTCCCGCCACCTGCTTCAGCGTCAGCCCGTTGATCAGCGTGTTGTACGCCGGACCCACGTCGCCATTGGTCGCCGTCACCGTCAACTGCACCGCATCGCCATTCTGCGTACCCGACAGGCCAAACTTCAGCCCATACCCCGGCAGCATCTTCTCGTCGATAATGCCCCAGTACGCCGGCTTCGCCTGCAAGCCCATATCGAACGGCAGCGGATAATCCGTCCGCGTCACCGGGAAGCTGTCCAGCCACGTGTCGTCATCCGCCATTCCCCAGATCGTCAGCGCCTTGATCTTGCCGCGCTCCCTGCGGAAGACGTCGAAGTACTGCTTGTACAGCCAACCCTGCTCCGCCAGCACTCCCGGTGGTATCGAGTTGCCGTAGTTCGAGGTGTCGTCGCCGGCGTTGTAGACGCTCATATCCAGCTCCGTCACCTGCTGATCCACACCCGGCAGCTCGCGCGCCACCGTATCGATCGCCGTCTCCATCGAAGCCGGCGTCGGGAAGTTGATCTGGTGATGCATCTCATGCCCGATCGCATTCACGGGCACGCCGCGCTCCCGCAGCTCCTTCACCACCTTGATCAGGCAAGCCAGCTTCGCCGGGTCCGTCGTCGAATACTCGTTGATGAAGAACTTCGTTCCCGCCGGCGCATACTGCTGCGCCGCCTTGAACGCCACATCGAGGTAACTCGCCCCCAGCACGTTGTAGAACGGACCATGCACCAGGCAGTCGCTCTGCGTCGCGTCGATCGGCTCATTCACCACATCCCACGCATACACCTGCTTCCCGTAGTGCTGCACCTCACTCTGAATATGCTCCTGGATATTCGCCGTCACCACCGCCTGGTTCGCGGCAGAGTTCGTCCCATCTCCAGTCGCATACGCCGGTGTCTGCTCAGCCGTAGCCCAGACAAGATTCTGCCCGCGCACCAGCATGTTGCTGCACTCGGCCTCGCCCACCAGGCTGTCGCCGTTGCCATACGTGTAGACCCCCTTCGTCGCTTCCACCGAGCTCCACTTCAAATCGTTGCCCGGCGTCATGCTGTCGAAGTGCATCTTCAAGAGCTGCGCATGCGGCCCGGTAAGATCCGTCGTATCCACCGCAGCGCCAATCGGGAAGAAATCCGCAAACGACTTATACATCGAAGGAATATTCGTCTGGATTGTCGGCGGCGGCACATAACTCAGTTGAAAGTCGTCCAGATAGAACGACACTAAGTCATTCCCCGCGCTAGGCACCGTCTGGAAGTACAGCGTTGCCGTGCCCGCGTCATACGCGCTAGGCATCGTGTACCCCATCACACTGATCTGGTGCCACTGCCCATCCGCCGCCACCGTAACACCCGGATATGCGGTGATGCTCGGAAAACTCGTGGTCCCATCCAGCGTCAGTTGCAGACTCATGTTGATCACATGCTGCGAACCATCCGTCGGCAACAGCATCACCCACCCGCTGATGTTGTACTCCGATCCCGCATACATCTTGTTCGACACATTGATAGAAGGCCCGTCATAGTTCGCACTGCGCCCCGTTGTTAATAGACTGTGCGATCCCGAATGCGAAACCCCCGTCACGTTTGTAACCGACGAGCTTCCAATCCGCGAACTCCATCCATCCAGTCCGCCATCTTCAAAGTTAGTCGCAATTCCCGTATTATCCTGCTGGCTCACCGGCAGCGGCGCAGGCGCCAGTTGTCCGATCACCACGTCGCTCACATAGAAAGAATCCGTAGCGCTGCTCGATTGCAAATACAGCGTCAGTCCAGTCGGTGCTCCCGGCAGATCGCTGAAACTCAGCGTCCCCTGCACCTTCGTCCACGCCGTCGTCGACAACGCACCCGAAGTGGCAATCGTTCCAAATGCCCCGCTCGGTGCCGCGCAATCGGTCGTCTTCGTCGAGAGCGACACCGTCGGCCCACTCGTGTCCGCCGTCGCCAGCAGCACATACGCCCTTACCTGATAAGTCGCCCCGGCCACCACGTTCGGCACGCTCAACAGGCTCAGGCTCGGCCCCATAAACGTAGCCGTGCGATTGGTCACCAACAGGCTCGTCGAGTTCCCCGCCGGATCGGCAAACGGCGAGCTTCCCGCCGTCAAAGTCGCCGACCCGAACGGCGTCCACCCATCCGTCCCATCCGCAAACGTATAACTCGCCACCGGCGTCCCACCCGGCGGCGGAGCCGTCTGCGTAATCACCACCGAATCCAGGTAGAACGACTGCGCCGTCGTCGCCCCCACCAGCTGCGCATACAGCGTCAAACCTGTCTCTGTCGCGCTCACCGTGTAAGCGCCGCCAATCTCCGCCCACCCCGAATCCGTCACCGCAACCTGGAAGCTGCCGATCGTGTCGAAACACGTGCCGCCGCTGCAGGTCGGGTCGCTGCGTTTGATCGTGAAGTTAGCATTTGTCGCCGCCTCACCATTCGTCAGCTTCACCCATCCGGTTATCGTGTACTTCGCTCCCGCCGCCAGCACCGGCCCCATGTCGATTGAAGGCCCACCCTGTCCTGTAGCTCCCGTCGTAGTCAGCAGGCTGTGCGATCCCGTATTCGCTGCTGTCGTCGTGTTCACCGGCGTCGTCGCCCCGTTGAACGAGGTCCATCCCTGCGCCGTCCCATCCTCAAAGTCGTACGTCGCCACCGTCTGCGCCCGTAGCGGAGCACCAAAGATCATCGCGCACAGCAGAAAGGCTGCCCCAACCATCCACTGTCTACCGGCCTCTCTTGCGGCCGTTCCCATCCGGCGTGAAAGCCGTGTTTTCTCGTCTCTTCCAAATCTCATGACAACTCCTTCAACC
>Ga0206920_1176_pt1 | contig 12040 bp, 15 predicted proteins | sample Alteio_BWOrgHeat_65_FD_152934 | JGI IMG/M metagenome (GOLD analysis project Ga0206920, IMG submission 152934) | Enriched cells from forest soil in Barre Woods Harvard Forest LTER site, Petersham, Massachusetts, United States -... | ecosystem: Environmental > Terrestrial > Soil > Temperate forest >...
GCCTCTTCCCATGACCTTCAGGAACCTTTGCGGACGCTGATGAATTATCTTCAATTGCTCGATCATTCCAGCCGCAAGGAGTTGAGCGCCGAATCCAGAGAATATATCGATGTGGGGATTCAGTGCGCCAGACGGATGCGTGATTTGATCAACGGTCTTCTGGATTACTCCCGGCTTACGGCCAAGGGCCATCAATTCACCGAGGTGGACTGCAATGTACTTCTGAAAGGAGTCCTGCAGCAGCTGGCTGGATCCATCGCCGAAAACGGCGCGGTCATTGAGGGCGGTCTTTTACCGGAAGTTTATGGCGAACCCTTATTGCTCCAGCAGCTTTTACAAAATCTCATCTCTAACGCGCTTAAGTTTTTGAAAAACAAACCGCCCAAAATTCAAGTGGGGTCTGAAAAGCGCCATGGGGAGTGGCTCTTTTGGGTGAAGGATAACGGCATTGGCATCGAGCCGCGCTTTTACGACAAAATATTTGAGCTTTTTCAACGGCTGCACACCCGGGAAGAGTATCCGGGCGCCGGTCTGGGTCTGTCGGTCTGCAAGAAAACCGTGGAACTTCACGGCGGCAGAATTTGGTGCGAGTCAGAGGTAGGGAAGGGATCCTGCTTTTACTTTACGATTCCCTTCAAGGGAGTGTTGGAGAAGGCTGGGTGAGAGATGAGGTGTTATCACGAATCGGCTGAAACCGGTCGTGATGGAGAGGAAGGTGACTATGGTTGAAATGATGGAAAAAACAGCCCGTCCCGTTCAGGTCTTTCTGGTGGAAGACAATATGGCGGATGTGTTCTTGATAGAAAGAGCGCTTAAATCTCATCCCCGGTTAATGGGGCTGACGCTGGCCAGAGATGGAGAGGAAGCGTTGGATTATTTGAAAGGCCGGGGTGCTTTCGAGGAACCCAACCGCCCGGATATTATCCTGCTGGATTTGAGCATCCCCAAAAAATCGGGCCATGAAGTTCTGGCCGAAATCCGCGCCGACCACGCGCTGGATGAAATACCCATCATCGTTTTAACGAATTCCAACTCCGAAGCGGATATCAGCAAGGCCTACGACAATCACGCCAACTTCTACATCACCAAACCCCAGGATTTAAACGATCTGCACACCGCCATCCACCACATTGAGAACGTCTGGCTGAAGGAAATACCACGTTAAAAGACAATTTTAAGTTTTGAATTCTCAATTTTAAATTATGGAAATCCCCAAAGGGGATTCTGGTTTGTTTTTAAGTCTTTAAAATCGTCCCAATGGGACACCACAATTTATAATTTAAAATTGAGAATTCAAAATTATCTTTTCAGTTTGATCCGCCGTTGACCTTCGCGAAGTCAATCCAGCCCTGTTCAATGTTCAGGGTAATCAGTTTCACTCTCACTTTGTCGCCCACATCCAGCCCATGGTTGCCCTGTACCAACTTGCCTTCCACGGGCGGGGTTAAAAGCCTTATCCAGGTGCCGTTTTTATTCACGCCGGTGACCAAAGCCTCGAAATATTCGTTGATGCGGTTGGCCATAAAGGCCGCACTGGCGCTTTTACGCACCTGTCGTTCCACCTTGTCCGCGTTGTTTTCTTGCTGGGTGCAATGGCTGGCCAGGTCGCTTAGTTCGGGCAGGCTATAGGGCGGCGCTTTCTTTTCGAAAGCGGCTTTGAGCAGGCGGTGGGTGATTAGATCGGGATAACGGCGGTTAGGCGCGGTGGAATGGTTGTAATCCCGTACCGCCAAACCAAAATGGCCCATCGGCGCCTGGCCTGGCTGTTCCAGCACATATTCCCCCCGGCCCAGCAGTTTGACGATGGTCAGCGAAAGATCGGGAAAGTGCAGAGGGTCTTTTTGCCGCATGCGGGTTAGAAAATCCGACAAGGCTTTAGAGTCAGGCTCGGCGGGCAGTTTTTCACCCACGTCGTCGGCCACCGCCACAATGCGGTCCCATCTTTCGGGTATTTTCACCACCCGGCGGATGGTAGGGAAGTTGTTTTGGGTTAAATAGTTGGCGGTCGCTCCATTGGCGGCCACCATGAAGTCCTCAATTAATTGTCCCGCGCGATTTTGGGTTTCTAACGCTAAACCCGTCACGACGCCGTCCTGGGTCACCGCGCGGGGTTGCAGCGTTTGTAAATCTAACGCCCCATGTTGATGGCGCAGGTTGCGCAGCTTTTGCGCGGCCTCGTCCTGCAGGCGCAGTTGGGCTTCCATGCCGGGTACCTTCGCGGCAACAGGGGGCAAGGGGCCGTTACCTTCCAGCCAGGCACCGACCGCGTTGTAAGCCAGCATGGCCTGGTTCTTCACCAGCGCCCGGTACACCTGCGAACCCGATGTTTGTCCCGCCTCGTCCACGAGCATTTCAATGACCATCGCCACTCGATTTTCGTTTTCGGAAAGGGAAGTCAAGTCAGTTGAAAGCTGTTCGGGCAGCATGGGAAAGGTTTGCACACCCGTATAGACCGAGGTGGTGTTTTTCTGCGCGTGAAGGTCCAGGGGGCTTTTGAGAGCCACTACGGCGTCCACATCCGCCACCGCCACCCAAATGCGAATCTGCCCGTTAGCCAGCTTTTCCGCCACTGTAATCTGGTCTAAGTCGCGGGAATCGTCATTGTCGATTGAACACCACAACAGCCCCGTCATGTCTTTCAGTGTCCCATCGCTCTGGGCGGGCCCCGTAATGGTTTTTAGCTGGGCCAAAGCCTCCGGTGAAAAGTCAGGCTCCAGACCATTGCTGATCATGGCGTTTCGGGCTATTTCGGCCAGGGATACTTTGTTTTCGGGGTGTGGGGTCATGGGAACATTAAAGGTTAAAAAGAAAGCTTTCGCAAGGTGTGAACGAATATAGGTGTAGGTCAAATCCCTTAATGTTGTGTGGTCGAAGGATGTGAATGGTTAGTGGAGAAGTCGTTTTTATAACCGGTTCAAGTTTTCTGTGCGACTAACGTTCCAAACTTGAGCTTCTTATACGGCCTGACTCTCTATTTGTCGAAATCTTTTTCCTGGTAGATAAATTAACTGCCAGCATTATTTTTTAACATTGGCTCAATCTGATCTGTGTCATGGATGCTAGAATTCTTCCACTATCGGGGGATACCACACATGAACGAAAAACTGATTCACCCGCCGGTCAACCGGGCGGCCTATTCGGATAGAACGGCCTGGATATTGGCCCGATGCTCCAAGATGGCCTATGACAAAGTCGCCAAACTTCCCCCGGCGCTAGCTGAGTTCGATTTAAAACTCACGCAAAAATTCTACTGTGACCAAAACGAAAACTTCGCTTACTTAGCCACAAACAAAACCTACGCGGTTCTGGCTTTTAAGGGCACCGTGCCCAGTGAGTCTGAAACGGTGAAGACCGACGCGGATTTTAAAATGGTCCGCGCCCGCTATGGCGAGTTTCATGAAGGTTTTCTTACCACTTACCGCGAAATGGCGCTGCCCATTCAAAAGGCCTTAGCCAAACTGGATGTACCCATTTACATCACGGGTCATAGCCTGGGCGGCGCTTTGGCCCTGGTTGCCACGACCTATATTAAAGACCAGGACGATCTGGCGGCCTGCTACACCTATGGCTGTCCCAAGGTGGGGAACGATCAATTCGCGAACCGCTTAATGAAGGTACCGGTCTACCGCTGTGTTCATCATGCGGATCTGGTGCCGGGTGTGCCTTTTTACACCCTGGGTTTCCGTGACTATGGCGATATGCGCTATCTATCGGACAACAATAAAGTATGCGATGGAAGCCAGGCTTTCTTCCGCCGCGCTTTGGCGGTGCTGAATCCATTCAACTGGTGGGGCTGTATCGCGGATCATTCCATTGAGAGATACGCAGAGATTTTGAGAATTTTTGCCGAAGAGCGGAACCGGTAACGCAGGGCAAAACTATTTTAGTGAGCTTTTATAAATCCGTTGGTGAAGAAAGTTGTTTCTCTTTTTGTGGGATGCTTGGTTTTTTCTGGTTGAACACAGCCCTGGTTGTTGAGCACCTAAGAAGTGATCGCCTTTGCAGGCCTTTTATCATTCGCCAAACTGCGCCAATTTCGATGCCTTGAAGACGTTTTTTAATTCCAGTCCCACCGAAACAGGAAGGATTATTACTGCTCTAGTATCGCGGGTGGAAAAAATGGAGCTATTAAGTTGATGAAAGAGAGTAAGAGTTATCCACTTTTAGCGTGTCAATTTGTTTGAGATTTATTGAAAAATAGTGCCTAAAAAACGGTCTGAAATTTACAGATCAATCGTCCAAAAATTATGAACTTTGGAGGGCGCTATGAAAAAAAGCTACTTTCATTTTGATGATGTTATTGATGACCGCTGGAATTTGCAGCGCGCAGACTGACGAAGACACTTCTTCGCCCCCAACAGCTATTGCCGGGAAAACCCAATTCCAACCTATTGAAATTCAGACGTTTGGCTGGGGCAGGCACGCCACGAATGGTTTTTATTACAACGGCCTGCCTTTGCAAAACCTTCAGCAATATGAAGCGGTCATTGACCCCATTGGAGACGCCCAGGCCAGCCAATTGATACGGACATCGGGGAGTGAAGATACGCTGGGGATGGTGACGCTGGTGGGCGGTATTTTGCTGGATACGGCGGGTTGGACCGATTTCTGTATCGAGATGGTCAACATGGACAGTAACCCGGGAGCGGGTGGGATAAATAAGGGTTTTGACCTGGGGCCGAGTATTGCCATGATCTGCGCGGGATCGGTGGGGATACTGGTAGGAGCTGTTGTTACCAGCGATGCGGCCAACGATCGTTACAACGCGGTCAACCGTTACAACTATGTGGTTCAACAAGATAAAAGCGTGTCTTTCATGCTGATGCCCAACACTAACCAGCCGGGGCTGGCTTTTACCCAGCGATTTTAAAAAAGATTCAGTCTGCTATTGAACCCTTTTGTCGCTTAAAGCCCCAACCTCGCGCCGACGGCCAGGGGAAGATCCTGGTTGGGCGAACCCGACATGAACACGAAGTTGTATTTTCCTTCCACGTAGGTGCAGAAGTAATTCTCAAAGACAAACTCAAAACCGACGCCCAGGGCCAGGTCGAAACTATCGACTGACGTGCTGTTGGTCAGCCCGGGAGTGGTGCTGTTGATGGCCAGCCCGTTGCCGATGGAAAGATAGGGCCGCACGTTGCCGGCAGAGAGGTAGCGGCGCAGGGTGGGCAAAATTAAGACTTCGTTTTCCGTCAAGGTGCCGGTGGGGTTGGTGTTGGACTGGCTGAAATATTCGAGGTCGAGTTGAATCGCGAAACCGTCCTTAAACATGATTCCCAGAGCTGTCTTGCCTCCCGTCGCGGTGCCGGAGATGGCCCAGCCCTGAAGGATAGGGTCAGCCCCCAAACCAATCTCGAAAAAACCTTGTTCACGGAAAGAATTTAACCCTGACAGAGAAGGGTCTAAGGTCTGCGAATGGTTGGGCCGGGGGCCGGTTTTCCAAACCATTGGAATAACCTCAGATAAATTGATGGGTATAGTTGGAGTGGGAATCGCGATTGATGTTGTTGCGGTCCCTATGGGGGAAGCTGTCGCACTGGGCGTAGGGGTAAAGGTAAAAGTCGGCAGGGGTGTGGCTGTTCTAGTGGGGGTGTCAGTGAGGTGTGGAATGGGAATGGGCGTGTCGGTAAGAAGTTGACTGTCTTGCCCCACGGAAATGGCGGGCATGCCAAAGGCCCAGGCTTTTCCTGAGGCGGCGGTAAGGATTAAAAACAACAGGGTGAATCGTTTCATGAAGGTCTCTTTACTGAAAGTTGCGGATAGGCTAACGGTTTTGAGGCTTGGTGAAAAGAGTAAAGCTCCGCGAATGCTTTGCGGAAAAGGCTGTTTCGGGGCGGGTCGGGGTATCGACGGAAATTAAATTGGGTTTGAAATAGAAACTTTGAAGGGGTTGGCCTGCGGCCGGCCCCTTTTTTGTTTCTATAAACGTGAGTATCAAAATGAGAAAGATAATCATTTTGATTGGGAGATGAAAAAACAGAAAGGGAAAAACACGGCCAATTTAAGCCTTTTTTTGGGCACATTCCTTGCTTTTATTTAGGGCAAGAGTTTTTGAATAAAAAAATAAAAGGAATCAAGATGAAGAATCTATCGGCAATGTTGGGTGTGTTGATTTTATCGGGTTTAGGCTTGGCTACGGCGGATCAAACGATGGCTCAAACCGGCAAACTCGTTAACTCGGAAATAAATACTAACGCGAACGTTAACACGAGCGCTCATGTGAATACGGAAGTGGGTAAAGAAAACCAGGTTGAGGTTAACGCGAAGGACAGCGACGCGGCGAACGCGAAAGCGGATTTGCAAGCCAACTACACGACGATTCATCAGGTCAGAGCGGATATGGTTCGGGACATCAAGAAGTTGAAGCGGGATCGAGTCAGACTCAAGACCGCTGTGGACCAAAAAGACAACCAAACCGCCGACAAAATCAAAGCGGATATTGATAAAGACGAAACCACTATTCACAAAGACAGGGTTAACTTGAAAAATAACCTGCAGAGCAAAGTGGAGAGTGACCGCGCCACCATCAGCGAGTACTCACAAAAAGTTCGTGATACGCGTAAAGTGGTCGAAAAGGACAACGATAAGTTGACCCGTGAAACGGCGAAATTGGCGGACGCACAGAAGAGAAACGCTTCGGACGATATCGCAAAATTCCAAGCGGCTGTCGACAAGGATAAGAGCGTCTTGGCTGCCGACACGGAAAAGCTGAACAAGCGGATTGAATACAAAGCCGATATGCGTACCGCTTTGAAGAATGATCGTCATCACCTGGAAGTTGAGGTCAAGCATTTGGCGGAAGATAAAGCCTCGGCCAGTGCATCTGAAGATGTTGAAAGCGAAGAATCCACGAAGTAGTTTTTAATTATTTTGAACGGCGCGGGGCAAATGCCTCGCGCCATTTTTTTGTCACTTTTAATTCAATCAGTCATTTCTATCAAAATGAAACGCGGTAATCATTTTGATAGAAATATTTTTATCGGGGTTAAAAAAATAACGAAATTTAGCCATTTATCCTCGCGGAGAAGCGGCATGAGATTTGCAATAAATTAAATCAAATGTAGTGAAAGGACTTTGAAATGTTATACACAATCGCAGTGATTCTTTTGGTGCTTTGGGTTTTGGGTTACGTTAGTTCTTACACGATGGGCGGCTTTATCTACATTCTTTTGATCGCGGCGATCGTGCTGGCCCTGGCAGGTTTTGTTCAAGGCCGCGGGAACCGCGGATAATTTAAAACGGCAGCCTGTTAGCAGCGAAGTTGAATTCGATGTCAGTAGAAAATAAAAGGGGGAGGATTCCATGAAGAAAGTAATTCTTGGCTTATATATTGTGATGCTGGCGTTTTTGGCCACTTCCAATATGGGCTGTTACGCTGAAATTCGCGGTCCCAGATGGCATTACGATCATGATTATGATGATAACTGGCGCGCGCATCACCGGTGGCACGAGGAACGCGGCGGCTATTGGGATTAATGGTTTGAAGATGTGCTGAGCTGAAAGGCGCGCCCAGTGATGTTTTACCGGGCGCGCCTTATTTTTTTAGGGTTGAAAAAATGAAAGGAAAAGCAAATGCCAAGTGTCAGCGCCAAAAGAGCCGCGGCTGATGACCGCCGTCATGGGAAGTCCGCTTCGACCCAGGCAGGTCATTTTGTCAAAGAAGAGATGGACCACATGAAAAGCGGTAAACATCCGGTTAAAAACAGTAAACAGGCCATTGCCATTGGCCTGTCTAAAGCCCGTCAAGCGGGCATTAAAGTTCCGAAAAAGTAAAATTAAAGGGCCTTCGGCCTTAGTTGCGCTAAGAAACCTGGCCCGGAAAAACGACACAAAAGTGGCCAGGCCTACTTTTGACACTTTATGTGTGCCTTTCTTTTTAGTTTTGGAAACGGTTTTCCCCAAGGCCTTATATGTCTGGCCTGTTAAGTTAATGGGAACAGTTGCGATTTGATATTGGCTCCGTTAACCTTGGCAGACACTTGAATACCGCGTTTGAAAGGCATGGTCATGACTCCATCCACTCAATGGAAAGAAAATATCAAGCCTGGTGAAGCGGCTCGATTGGAAAAATACGCCGAAGTCCTTCACGCGATTCAAACGAAAAGAGACTCCCAGGGTTCCAAGAGCCGGGCCCTTCATCCCAAGGGGCACGGGGGACTTAAGGCGGAATTTACGGTACTGCCCGATTTGCCTGACTACGCGAAAGTAGGCATCTTTGCCAAGCCGGCGACATACCAGGCCTACGCCCGATTTTCCAATGGGGGAAGCACGGTGAATGATGACCGCCAGGGCGGCACTCGCGCGATCGCGGTTAAGTTGTTGGGTGTGGGCGGTAAAAAAAATTATTCAGGGGCTGGAAGACGCGCCCACCCAGGATTTTCTCTTGATCGGGTCCCCGGCGCTTCCGTTTAAAGACGCCGATGAGTTTGTGCCTTTCGTCACCAACATTGGCAAACCCTGGATTGGTTTGCTGATAGTCATTCTTAAAGTCGGATTGGGCCGAACGCTCGCCATTCTCAAAAAGATGAAGGCGGGCGCGAAAAACACGGCGATTTCCCTGGCGACCATGCGCTATTACAGCGCAGCGCCCATTCAATTTGGCCCTTACGCGGTTCATTACAGCTTAAAACCTCACGCGGTGAACGCCCCCGGGGCCCAGCCGGGGCAAACGCCCAATTATTTGGCGGAAGATCTTTCGGCCCGGCTCAAACGGGAACCGGTAGTCTATGATTTCGCGGTTCAATTTTTTGTGGACGAAACACAGACACCCATTGAGGATGTTTCGGTGGAGTGGAAGGAAGATGTCGCGCCCTTCATCACGTTGGGCCGCTTGACTTTATCCCCGCAGGACCCGGACTCAGCCTCGGGCCGCAAGCTCTATGAGTTTATCGAGAAACTTTCGTTTGATATTTGGCACGCGCCGGTGGAGTTTAAGCCATTGGGAAATGTGATGCGGGCCAGGCGGGTGGCTTACAAAGTCAGCGCCAAAGAGCGGCAGGCCCTTTCGGAGCCGGATGGTTCGGAAAGATTCGAATAAAAGGAGAATAGGATGGCCATGTTAAAAGAAGGGACGAAGGCCCCGGATTTTTCCCTGCCTTCAACCCCAGACCAAAAAGTTTCGCTGTCAGAGTTTCGCGGTAAGAACGTAGTGCTGGTTTTTTACCCGGCGGATTGGAGCCCGGTTTGCGGAGACCAGTTGGCCCTCTATAACGAAGTTTTGCCGATGATTAAAAAGCACAACGCCGAGGTCATCGGGTTGTCGGTGGACGGCATTTGGTGCCACCTGGAATTTACCAAAGAGCGCAAATACCGCTTTCCTATCCTGTCGGATTTCGAGCCTAAAGGCGCGACGGCGAAACTATACGGGGCCTACCGTGACCATGAGGGGACCAGTGAAAGGGCCCTCTATGTGATCGACAAAGACGGCATTATTCGGTGGAGCTACCTTTCGCCGGTGGGGGTCAATCCCGGCGCGGATGGAATTTTGGACGCGTTGGAAAAAATAAACAAATAAAGTTTGAACCACCAAGACACCAAGACATCAAGTACGGCAACTCATCATTAGAATTAAGAATTAAAATTATCAATTGGTTTTCTTGGTGCCTTGGTGTCTTGGTGGTTAAATCAGTCTTGTTTCTTGTTAAAGACCTTAAAGGAGAAAGTATGAGCTCTTCACACCTGAAGATCGCGGTTTCAAAAGAAGATCATTTTCAGGGGCCGGACAACGCGCCGCTGGTGCTGGTGGAATATGGGGACTACCAATGCCCGCATTGCGGCCATGCCTATCCGATTGTGAAGCGCCTTCAAAAGGCCTTGGGTGATCAGCTGAAGTTTGTGTTTCGCAATTTTCCGCTTTCAGAAATTCATCAGGACGCGCTGAACGCGGCCAAGGTGGCTGAGGCGGCGGCTTCTCAGGGCAAATTTTGGGAAATGCATGACATGCTTTTTGAAAAACAGCTGCATCTGGATGTGGAAAGCCTGGGCAACTACGCTGAAAAACTGGGGCTGGATGTGGAGGCTTTGAACGAAGCCGTGGGAAAAGCCTCGGTGGAAAACCGGGTCGAGACGGATTTTGAGGGCGGCGTTCGCAGCGGCGTCAACGGGACTCCGACTTTTTTCGTGAACGGCGTTCGTTATGACGGCGATTGGGAATACGCGCCTTTTTTAAGCGCGCTAAAAGAAGTGCTGGGAAAAGTTTAAGAGGGAGAATGGATATGCCAGACAAAAAACCGCCTACTCCGTCCGGTTCGGGCTCGGACTACCGTTACGATGCCAACAAGGACCAAGTCGAGATTGTTTGGAAGTGCCTGCGTTGCGGCGAACTGATGCCGAGGGGCTCAAAGGTTCCCGATGTTTGCCCATCCTGCGGCGCGCCCAAGACTGAGTTTGTTTTGCTGGATGAGGATTAATTTCAATCCGAGGAGACTTTCATGAGGGAAGTACAAGTTTCCAAAACCGGTGGAAAACTGGCGCAATCGGTTCAAGTAGGACCCCACCGGCTGATCGCCGATGAACCGGCAGACAACCAGGGCGAGGACTTGGGCCCCAATCCGATGGAGTATTTATGCGCGGCCCTGGGCGCCTGCACGGCGCTGACCGCGAAACTCTATGCCCAGCGCAAGGGCTGGCTCTTGGAAAACACAGAGGTGCGCGTGACGCTGGACCGTCAGGAAAACTTGACGGTGTTCGACCGCAAAGTGCGTTTTGTGGGGGCACTGGATCAAACCCAAAAGGACCGGCTTTTAGAAATCGTCAACCACTGCCCGGTTCATAAAGTTCTCACCGGACAAATCCAGATTAATACCAAGTTATTAGCGTGAAGGAGGCGGTATGAGCATCAGCAAAGAAGAAGTTTTGGAAAAAATGAAGGACAAAGACACGGTGGTTCTCGATGTGCTGCCCAAGACGGATTATGACTTGCTGAGGATCAAAGGTTCTCAATGCCTGCCGCTGGTGGGGACCCGGCCTGAAAAATTTGTTCAAGAGGCCGAGGAGAGATACGGCAAGGACAAATTTTTTATCACCTATTGCTCGGGCTTTCCTTGCCGCCATTTCATGGAGGCGGCCGCGGCCTTAACGCAAGCGGGTTTCAAAGCGGAAGGCTACGCGGGGGGCATTCAGGAGTGGGCCGAGTCCGGTTTGCCGGTGGAAGGCATCCAGGCTAAAAAGTTCAACTGACATAGAGAAATAGACAACCGGAAATAAAAAGGGCCAGGCTGACGCTTAACACTTTATCGGTGTTTAACGTTGACCTGGCCCTTTTATTTTCAGAAGAAAATAATCTGCGGTGCTACTTACGGCCTCCCGGGCCTCCGCGACCATCTTTTTGCTTGCTCTTCGCGGCATTGGGGTTATAGCCCGCGAAACGGTTCCATCCGCCAACCGTCTGTCCGGTGGTTTTGGGAAGTTCCATCTTCACGGCTGGGGCTGCTGGTGCCGCTACGGGTGCTGGTGTAGCGACTGGAACTGCTGCCGCAACTGGAGCAGCTGTCACAGCCGGCGTGGCTGTCGCTTCAGGGGCGCTCGTCGTGGTGGCTTCAGCGGAGGTCGGGACCGATTCTGTTTCCGTGGGGTTGCTGTTCAACGTATCCATATTCATTTCCTTTTGGCTTCTGAGGGCCTTGATATGACAAACCGGCCTGTACGTTAGGGAATAAAGGTGAAAATAGATAGTAATACTTGCTGAAAGTGAAGATGGCGGCAGGCAGGAGCTTTGAGGAGCTAAAGGGGGCTGCCAATATCTTTGTTTATTCGGCCCAGTACTGGCGAATCTCAATGCTGCCCAATTTCGCCATGGGGTGCTTGAGGGCGATTTGAATGGCTTCGTCGGGGTCGGCGCACTCAATCAAATCAAATCCCGCGATTTTGGTTTCGGTTTCCAGCAGGGACCCGTGGGTTAAATGAATGTCACCATTTCTGACTTTGACCGTGACCGCGTCCTGGGTCGGCACCAGCCGGTCGCCGGTGACTCTCCATTTTCCTTTATCCATTTCTTCCACCCGATGGACGATGTAAATCACCTCGCCCTTTTCATTCAGCA
>Ga0206920_1177_pt1 | contig 11982 bp, 5 predicted proteins | sample Alteio_BWOrgHeat_65_FD_152934 | JGI IMG/M metagenome (GOLD analysis project Ga0206920, IMG submission 152934) | Enriched cells from forest soil in Barre Woods Harvard Forest LTER site, Petersham, Massachusetts, United States -... | ecosystem: Environmental > Terrestrial > Soil > Temperate forest > O...
ACACGATGTCGCCGGACAGGTCGCGGTTGAGGTTGGTGCCGTTGTAGCCGGTGCCGTCCGGTGTGCCGGAGCCGGGCAGGCCTTTGGCGCTGTTGATCCAGTTGCGTGAATCCGCGTAGTAGCAACTTGCGCTGCCGTTGCGGGTGGGGTCGGGCACCCAGGTGAGTACCTTGTCGGGATGGGAAACGCTGCTGGTGTCCGTATAGGCGTCGAAGTATTGGGTGGTGCGCAACAGTGATCCTGTATTCGGAAAATACGAACCCGGTTTGGTCGCGGGCGTATCGCCCGCGACGGCGGGTGGATTGGCGGGATCTGCCGTCGGGTCGTAAATCAGGTTGGTGGTGTCGGGCAAGCCGTTGAAATTGCCATCCACCGCCACCTGAATGATGCACTCGCTGCAGTGGCGCAAAAAGACGCGGTAATTGGCCGCCACATCGCCGTTGGCCACGGCGGTGTCCCTGGCCACATCGGCGCCGACAGAAGGCCAGGGCCAAGTGGCGGGATTGGCCGGGGTGGTCTTGGTCACCGGGGTGGTGGCGGACACCGGCACCGCCACGGCTTTGATCAACGCAGTGTTGGCGGCCGCATTGGCTGCATTGGTTGGGCTGAAAATGCCAGGCAACAGGTTGAGCAGTTGCTCGGTCACGCCGGTGACGGTATGCGATGCGCCGCCGGAGTCCACATAGGTATAACCCAACAGGGGGAATGAAACCACATCGCTGGTGACGCGGTTGGCGTGCAGCGGGCTGAGTTCGGTGACACCGGATATGGCGGGGAAGGAGGTGGGAGTGGGTGCGACGGTGGATTGCGTGGGATCCTTCAGCAGCACGACCTGCCGCCCCAGGCACCACGATTGCGCCTCGCTGACGCCGTCGGCATCCACCACTTCGTCGCTGGGCGTCACCGGCCCCAGCCACACGGCGGCCTGGCTGGTGGTGGCGTTGGGCAGCAGCAGGCTGCGGTAGACGCTGGAACCGTTGGTGTTGGGGGCAATGCCGCCTTCGCGGGTGTCGAGCAGAAAAAACATCTGGTCGCAGCGCAAATTCACGGCTTTGCCGGGCGTGCCGTCGGCGTTGGGCAGCCGCCCTTGGCGCACGCCGGGAATCACCACCAGACAGCCGCGCTGGATAGTCTTGTCAATGGCTTGGCCAGATCCCGGTATGCGCACTCCGTTGCGCACATCCGGATCCAAGGTGAGGGAATCACGGTCGGGATAGGGCGTGGTCACCGGATTGGGCATCGGCCCCAGAAAATATTTGAAGTCATTGGCCAAAGTGGCGCGCCCGTCGCGCCCGCCGGCGTACACCTCTGACCGCGCCATCCCGCCGCGCGCGGCGGTGTTGTTGGCGTTGAGGATCCAGAACACCATGACGAGCAGGCCGGCCAGCAGCAACAGTACGACCAGCAGTTCGATCAGGGAAAACCCGGCCCGGCGGGCGGGCGCAAGCCCGCTGCCGCGGAGGGATGGCGATAAGGGGTGGTGTTTGGACATGGGTATTGGCGGAAGATGTTTTGGAGTGCGGCGGCACGACGCCGCTTTTGGGAGCCCGCCTCGGCGGGCGTCGCACCAAGAAAGGCGCGGTTGAATAAAGCCATTGGCCTTCGGCCAAGCGGGCCGTCGTGCCGGCCCGCAAAAAGTGGCGTCGTGCCGCCGCACTCCAAATCACTGGTTGGGGTTGGCCGTCATGAAGTGATCGCCGGTGGTGGTGGACGACCACGACCAGGAGGAAACGGTTTTGCCGGTGGCCGCCGGTGCCATGTAGATGTGGCACAGGCGCCAGTAGGGGTAACTGTTGCCGTTGGAGAGCGTGGCGTTGGGCACCATGATGGGTTTTTTGGAGCTGTCGTATCCTTGGCAGATGGGAGAAAAAGTCGTCTTCGCGCCGCCCAGGGGCGTGGTGTTGAGCGGGGGCGAGACCGTGACAATTTGGAAGAAGGGTTGGTCCGCAGCCGCATATTGCGGCCGAGATTCGTTTTTCACCGACTGGACCGTGAACTGCACGCCGGCCTCGACCGACATGAATTTGTCGCCGATCTTGAGGCGGCGGTCGGATTGCACCGGCCCGCCGGCCGTATACGGCACCGGCACATACTCCTTGGGATAAGCCACCTGAATCAGGCTGTTATCCCAGTCGTAGATGATGGCGGGCAATTGCATCAGGGTGGGGTACAGCACCACTTCGGCGGCGGTGCCGCACAGGGGGGTGACGCTCCCGCTGTTGACCAGGTGGTTGGTGCCCCAGCCACCGTTGTAGTGACCGACCCAGTCCAGGAACGAATGGTTGAAGGCGCTGTTATTGACGGCCGCGGGGACGGCGGCCGCGGAGAAGGCGGCGGAGGTGAAGTCGGTGGCATCCGTATCGAACAAGCCATAGTCGTTGGCCAGCATGGGCCAATTGGGTTGGCCGGAAGGAGGGGTATAGCCGGAAGGCACATTGCGCTTCAAAACCGAGACATCTCCTTGGGTCAAAGTGCCAATGCTGCTGTTGGGCAGGTCGCAGACTTGGCCGGTAGAAATCACCTTCAGGGTGTTGTAGTCCATGGCCCATGAGGCTTCCGTCCATTGGTCGTCGGAGGCTTTGGCATGCGCCACCGAGTACAACTGCCATTGGCGTCCGTTGGCATTGGTGTTCTTGTCCACATAAGCCAAACTGACGAACACCCGCCGCTGGGTCAGGGGTGCGGCCATCGGGTAACTACGCAATTCCAACGGATACAGATTGGCGGGCGTCAGCCGGTTGTGGCACAGGTGGATGCGCCCTTTGGCAAAATGAGTGCGGTCGTTGAGGTTGCCATCGAAGAAGAAATCGCAACCCACATAGCCGGTGGTGCCGTACAGGCCAACCCCGGAGGCCAGATTGAGATGATTGTTGTTGGTGTCAAATACGCGCCAATATACGGCGGACTCGTTCTCGGTCTGGCTGACGACCGATCCCCACAAACCGTCTGGATCAAACGGGGCCACCCCAGTTCTGTCTCCATTGCACTGAAAATCCTCAAAGTCGCCCTGAGCATCGGCATCCAGAGACCGGGTTTCCGGGCCGTTGATCAGGGTGGAGCACAATGACACCAGCGGTTTCAGCTGGCCGCTTCCCGAAGCATCGGCCGTGGCGGCGTACCCATCGTTTGTGCCGGTGCCTGGATCAAAGGCTAGATAGTTCAGGGATTTCGTCCCTTGGTTTGGCGAATATCCTCCACTGAGCAGTTGTCCATTCGCATACAAACATTCATGCATCGGCCAGAACGCCCGTCTGCTGGCCAGCAGTTCGATCACATTGTTGGACGCCAGTTCCCCCTCCACGATCTGCTCGTAGCGTTTCTCCAGCAGCGTCGCGCCGGAGGGCACCACCGCCACCATGGCAAAGCCGATGGCGAAGACGGCCAAGGCCAGCAGGACTTCAACCAGGGTGAACGCGCGGGGTTGCGCTTGCGCCCGGGAACGCGGGCCTGCAGGCCCGCTGAATGAGGAATACCTTGTTTGCGGCGGGCCTGCAGGCCCGCGTTCCCAGGGGGTTTGATTTTTCATGCGCAAGTTCCCAAAAGAGGATCAAAGTTTCGACGCGCCGCCGATGGCCAGGGTGACCAGCCGGGCATGGGCTTTTTGGATCAGGGCATTCATTTTGGCGCCGTCATTGGCCGTGTCGCCGGGGGTCGGGACGCTCATCGTGCTGCCGTTGAGCAGTGGCACCGCGTCCAGATAGGTCGTGTCAAAACTTGCGCCGGCATTTTTCGGCACCACCAGCACCCATGGCAGCACGGTGAATATGGGCACATGCCCTTTGCCGTTGAGCAGGTCCACATACAGATGTTGGCGCTGCGGGATGCCCTCGCCGGAGGCCAAGGCGCAAACGGCGAAGGGCGGCACCGGATCGGTGGCGGCCCGCGGGCCGATGAGGGTGTAGCCGGTGACGATGCCGCTGGCGTTCTGCACCGCCGCCACGCCGTAGTACGACTGGTGCTCCGGCAGGTCCAGATGCTCGATGGTGTCACCGCGGATGCGGTCGTAGGCTTTTTTGTTGACCGGCCCGCCGATGTTGGTGTCCGGATCCACCTGGAGTTCGATGTAGGAGCCGCTGACGCCGCCGGAGCCGATGTCCGCCGCGGCCCGCTGATTGTTGAGGCAGAACCAAGCCTTGTGGGTGACCTGATCAAACACCACCGCCGTGCCCATGTAGGTGGCCCCGGCCACGCGCGGTTCGGCCGTGGCCGCGTTGGCCTGTTTGTATTCGCGCGAATACAGCACATTGCCCTGCAGGATGACCGCCACCTGATTGGCCGCCATGGCATTGCGCGCGTCGCGCGTCATGGCGGCGAACACCGGCCAGGCGATGCCGCTGACCGTGAGGCCGATGGCGATGGACACCAGGATTTCGATCAGAGTGATCCCGCGGGCGTAGGAAGTTTTTTTCATCATTGCGCCCTCTGGCTGGAATAGAGGTTGTCCTTTGCGCCTGAATCGCACAGATTCGGGTCTATGTCGAATGGCGGGATGGGTTGGGTGCCCACCGCAATGCCGCGGTTGGTCAGGCCGTGCGGGGCCACGGTGTTGGCGTTGGCCGCATCCATTTGCGCCCACAGGCCGTCGGGACCGGGGGCGGCCACCATCATGCCTTCTGAAAAAGGCAGGTAGGGCGGCACCACCGCGTCGTTGGCATACCACATGAACTGGGGCAAAGTGCGCAAGTTGTCATAGTTTGCCATGGAACTGCGGTAGTCCAATTCATGCGGACGCCATTGGAAGGGCTGGGCGGTCAGAACCGGATTGGGGGTGGACTTCCATGCCGTCGCATCCCAATTGCCTTGGCACCACGGACTCACCAGCGTCTGCAAGGGTCCGGTGTTGGTCTGATCCAGTTTGCCTTGCAGACTGCTGGGTACATCAGGGTTGCCGGGATACGGGTCGTAGAGGGTATAGTTGAGGATGTATTGGCTTGAAGTTCCATTCACACTCAGCGAAACAAGCCCTGGGGCTGGCTGGCTGATTTCGGCAGCGGTCGCCGCCCGATAGATGCGCACGGTGCCGTAACAGGTGTAGCCGCCAGCGACCACCGGCCCGTTCTTTTCCGAGGAGGGGACCAGCAAATCACCGAGTAGTTGCAGGTGCTGGTAGGCGTCCGCGCTGCCCATGCGGGTCATCAGGATGAAATACTCCATGGTGGTCAGCGGGCGTGGCGGGCCGGCCTCGACCGTCACATACCATGAGGCGGAGGACACCACATCATCCGGCGTGCCCAAGATGCCATCAGGCCCCGGTGCCCAAGTCACCATGTTGGTTTCGTCCACCAGCGCCCCGCGCCGGCTGAAGTAGATGGCCTGGGCGTCCTTCACATGCTCGAAGGCGGTCAGGCACACTTGCCGCCGTGAACTGCGGCGCACGGCCAGGCCGACGGCGAGCATGATGGCGGTCAATAGAAAAACAATGGCAATGACGACGAGCAACTCAATCAGAGTGAACGCACGGCGCTTTCTCGGAAATCCGCCATTATTGCGAGGGATTGAATTCATGGGCGTTCTCGTAACAAAATGTCATTTCGAATTGACACCCCGAGTATAGGACGGCCGCACTCGCCAAAAAAATGGATAAAGAAATCATTCACTTGCACTATTCTATCTACCGTGAACAAGCCCACGGCCATCCCACCCGACCTGCCGCTGCCGGAAGAACTGCAAATCACCCGCCGCCCGGACGGGGAGGAATTCGTCATTTTGCCGCCCGCCATCGAGGCGCATCTGGCCAAATTCCCCCTGACAAGCGATTTTTGGTACATCAGTTCCGGCCACTATCCCAAGGCGGCCGCCTTGTGGCGTGATCGGCCGCAGGGCTGCGTGGAGCACACCCTGATTTACTGCACCGCCGGCAAGGCCAAAGTCAAGGTGGGGGGCAAGACCGTGGCCTTGCGTCCCGGCGAGTTTCTTCTGATGCCCCCGCATACACCCCACGCCTACGGGCCTGATGAGAATGATCCGTGGAGCATCCATTGGGTGAGTTTTGGCGGCGTCAAGGCGCAGGAATACCATCGGCAGCGGCCGGCCAACCAGTTCGTCCTGCCGGTGGCGGAGTCGTGCCGGGGCGAGGTGGAGCAGTTGTTCACCCAGCTGCATGCCCTGCTGCGCGAGAGCCTCTCCGATGCGCATCTCGTTTGCGCCTCCAAGTTGGTGGAGCATCTGTTGGGCGTTCTGCTGTTGCGCAACCACGCCCTGTACGATGCCGCGCCCCACAGCGACGATCCGGTGCCCGTTGCCGTGCGCTTCATGCGCGACAATCTGTACCACACTGTCACGCTGGAAGATTTGGCCAAGGCCACCCATCTGTCCGTGCCGCATTTTGCCCGCCTGTTCCGTCGCCGCATGGGATCGGCGCCCTTGGACTATTTCATCCGGCTTAAGATGCAGCGCGCCTGCCAATACCTGGACACCACGGATCAACCAATCAAGGTCATCGCCCGTCACTTGGGCTACGCCGACGCCTGTTATTTCACCCGGGTGTTCAAGCGGGTGATGGGCAAGACACCGCAGGCATACCGCAATGCGGTGGCCTAAGAACGGTGGAATGAGGAGGCGCAGGGGAGAGGAGTGACTTCACGGATTCTGCCCAGCCGCTTTTCCCGGCATCGTCCACTGCCGGAATTTCTGCGGCGTCCATCCGTAGCGCTTCTTGAACGACCGCGCCAAATGTGGCGCGTTGGCGAAGCCGCAGGCCGGCGCCAGAATGTGGAGCGGCGTGCGTTCGTCGCGGGTCAGCGCCTCGCGCACGAGGCCCAGGCGCAAGTCCATGAGGTATTCGTGCGGCGTCTGGCAAAAGGCCCCGCGGAAGGCGCGGCGGAACGGGTCCACGCCCATGCCGACGACGGCGGCCAATTCGGCCAGCGTCGGGTTGTCGAGGCAGCGGACCTGCAGGGTGGATTTGATCAGGGCCATGCCTTGCGCGGTGAAGCGGCAATGCCTGGGCCGGCGGGGCTCCAACTTGCGCCGCTCGATCATCCACATGCGCAGGATGTTCCGGATGCGCTCATCGAGAAAGAGGATGTCGCCATCGACGCCGGCCCGCACCTTGCGGCCGAGGTCGCAGATCATCTTGGCGCTCCGAGGCGCCGGGTCGAGGGTTGTGTGTCCGGCCCAGATAGCCAAGGGAACCGGATCTGCCAGGTCGGATGCCACATCCGCCAGCAACCCGTCGGAGCAGCGAATGCCCACGGAATGGCCGGTGAAAGAGCTGAATTTGCAATGGAACGGATTGAACGGCGGATTGTGGAGCACCTCCGATTGGAACACGGCATGGTCGCGCCTGAAGCCCGACTTGGTGAATTCGAGGGCCCACTTCTTCGATTGGAATTCGGCGGCGGCGAAGTAATGGAACGGCATCCCGCCCACCTCGATGTCCACCGCCGGGGTGGACGGCGGTTCCACGGACACCACGGCGTCTTCCGTTTTCGCGGAGTGGTCGCGGTTGTAGTCGTAAAAGTGCGGCGCAGCCTCGGCGGTGGCCAGCATGATCCGGTCTGAAACACGCTGGGATAGGAGAAGGTTGCCGCTCATGGATAAAACTTCAGGGAATTCAACGGGCGGGGGCCAGAGCAATTGGGGAGGCGGAAGGATAGGCAAAAACTGATTTTGGGGGAAATCCATATTCGCGTTGCACGAAATGGCGGGAGTTGCGGAGGGGCTTTGGGATGGGAACAATCCCCGCTCTTTTATTCCTCAAGATGTTGCCCGTTGTAAGAAAGTTTTTCTCCATGCGTATGCACAAGACTTCCCGTTTGATTGCTGTTCTTTCGGTTGCGGCTTTGGGAGCCACTTGCGCATTGCCAGCGGGGGCGGCGACTTGGAATGACGCAGGGCCCACCAATAATTGGAACACCACCGACTTGAACTGGAGTGGCGCTGCGTGGGTCAATGGTGACACGGCAACTTTCAATGGTGCAGGTGAAACCATCACCGTGGGGGCGGGCATCACGCAAACAGGGATGACGGTCTCTGCGGGCAATTATACCTTTCAGGGTGGGGGCATCGGTGGAACAGGCGGGTTGCTCAAATCCGGTGCCGGCACCCTGACGCTTTCCGGCGCCAACACCTACACCGGCGCGACCACCGTCAATGCGGGAACGCTGAAGGCGGGCGTGGTTTCAGTAGCCAATGTAAGCGGGGCTTTCGGCAACAACTCGGCGGTGATCATGGCCAATGTGTCCGGAGCCACCCTCGACATCACCGGCTTCAACACCCAAATCGGCTCGCTGACCGGCGGTGGAACCGCCGGCGGCAATGTCACCTTGGGTGCGGCCACGCTGACCACCGGAGGAGACAACACCAGTCCGGCTGCGTATGCGGGCATCATCAGCGGCATAGGTGGGGCAGTCATCAAAATCGGCACGGGAACCCAGATCTTCTCCGGCGCCAACACCTACACTGGCACCACCACCGTTGAAAATGGCACTTTGGTGGCGGGGGTCAATGCCCCGTCCGGTGTGGCTAGCGCGTTTGGCAGAACAGCTTCAGCCATCGCCTTGGGTGATGCCACCAGCATCAGCGGCAACCTGAGTCCTTCGCTGCTCATCGGCGGAGCCTTTACCGTGGGGCGCAACATCACCGTGGGCAGCAGCAATGCCGCCACCACCGGTGTATACACCATTGGCGGTAGCACGGCCAACACTTCGGACTTCTCCGGGGTGACCACGCTGAACCAATCGCTGACCGTCAGCCAGATTGCCAGCGGAATGCTCGATCTCAGGGGCAACATCACTTCCGGTTCGTCGGGCACGCAAACCATCACCTTTGGAAATGCGGGGTCCGTCTTCCAATCCACCGGGATTATCGGTGGTGGCACCGGCACGATTGCCGTGGTCCAAAACGGTGCGGGTGCCACGACCCTCGCCGGAGTGAACACCTACACCGGCGGCACCACCGTCAATGCGGGAACGCTGAAGGCGGGCGTGGCTTCAGTGGCGAATGTGAGCGGCGCTTTCGGGAAAAACTCCGCGGTGAGCATGACCAATGTGTCGGGAGCAACCCTCGACATCACCGGTTTCAACACCCAAATTGGCTCGCTGACCGGCGGTGGAACCACCGGTGGCAATGTCACTTTGGGCGCGGCCACGCTGACCGTCGGAGGAGACAACACCAGTCCGGCGGCGTACGCGGGCGTCATCAGCGGCACGGGTGGGATAACCAAAATCGGCACTGGGACACAAATCTTCTCCGGCACCAACACCTATACCGGCACCACCACCGTTGAAAATGGCATTTTGGTCGCGGGAGCCAATGCCCCGTACCGTGCGGCTGGCGTTTTTGGCAACGCGGCCTCGGCCATCGCCTTGGGCGATGCCACCAGCATCAGCAGCAACCTGAGTCCTTCGCTGCTCATCGGCGGCGCCTTTACCGTGGGGCGCAGCATCATTGTGGGCGGCAGCAATGCCGCCACCACCGGCGTGTACACCATTGGCGGCAGCACTGCTAGCACCTCGACCTTCTCAGGAAACATCATTCTGACACAATCGTTGACCATCAGCCAGGTTGCCGGCGGAACGCTTGATCTCACGGGCGCCATTTCTGGTTCGCCGGGCAGGGAAACCCTCACCTTTGGCAATGCGGGGTCCGTCTCCCAATCCGCCGGGGTGATCAGCGGGGGCCTCGGCTTCATTATTGCCGTGGTCCAGAACGGCGCTGGTGTCACGACCTTCTCAGGAGCCAACACCTACACCGGCTCCACCACCATCAACGCGGGCACCCTGCAGGCGGGCGTGGCTTCCGTAGCCAATGTGAGCGGCGCTTTCGGAAAAAACTCAGCGGTGATCATGGGCAATGTGGCGGGAGCCACCCTCGACATCACTGGATACAACACCCAAATCGGCTCCGTGACCGGTGGTGGCACCACCGGCGGCAATGTCACCTTGGGCGCGGCCACGCTGACCACCGGAGGAGACAACACCAGTCCGGCGGCGTACGCGGGTGCCATCAGCGGCACGGGCGGTGTCACCAAAATCGGCACGGGCACCCAAGTATTTTCAGGTGCCAGTTCCTACACCGGCGCAACGAACATCTCTGACGGCATGTTGACCCTTCAAGGCAGCACGACTATCAACGCATTCAACTCCTCCACCGCCATTGCCGCCGGCAGCACTTTCCAAATCAACGCCACTGGGGTTGGAGGCACACATGTCACCGGCAGCACTGGCAGCGCTCCCTCCTTGGGCAACGCTGGCAACATAACTCTCTCTGGCAACGGGATCTTCCAGGTCATCGGCGGCACCACCGATGTCGTCGGACTTGGTAACTTCAGTGGACGCGTGATCACCATCAGCCTCGGCACAAGCGGAATAGCCAGCAGCGGTCTTATCAACATCGAAGGCGGTACCCTCGTCAACGGCGGCTGGCAAGCCGCTGTCTGGACCAATAATTATGCTTCCATGAACATCGCCACAGGTGCCTGCTTCGATATCTGGGATGGTAATCCCGTGCAAATCGACGCGCTCACCGGCAATGGATCCCTTACAAACGGCAGCAATCGATCAACATCCAGTGTTCTGACCGTTGGTGTCAACGGCGGTTCTGGTGTGTTCAGCGGTAGCATCGGCGGTGGCGGCGGCGGTGGAAGCGGTCTGAACAAGATATCACTCAGCAAAATCGGCACCGGCACCCAGACTCTCTCCGGCAGCAACACCTACACCGGCGGCACCACCATCAGCAACGGCACCCTCTCCGCCGCCAACAACTCCGCTCTCGGTACCGGCATCGTCACCGTCAATTCCGGCGGCACTCTTAACCTCAACGGCACCCTCAACCCCGGCGGCACCTACGGCAATGCCCTGACCCTCAACGGCACTGGCTACAACAACACCGGTGCCCTCTCCAACACCGGCACCAGCACCTACGCTGGCCAAATCACGGCATTGACCAACGCCACCATCAACGCCGGCGGCGGCACCCTGAACCTGACCGGCGGCCTGGTCAAGAACGGTACCGTCCTGACCTTGACCGGCGGCGGCATCATCAATGTGAACTCGGTGATCAGCGGCACGGCGGCCAATTCCGACTTGGTGGTTGACGGCACGACGGCGAATCTCAACTCTGCCAACACCTACAACGGGCCGACCTACATCCGCAGCAATGCCACCACCGGCATCGGCACGGTCAATGCCAATGTGGCGGGCGCTCTGCCCACGGGCACCCGCAGTGCTGTCACCATGGACGATAGCGGTACCGGCTCCTCGGTCTTGAATCTTGGCGCATCGCAGCAAGTCGCCAGTTTGACCGGCGCAAGTTCCTCCGCCATCAACTTCAATGCCAATACGCTGACCGTTGGTGCCGCATCAGGATCGACCACCTTTGCTGGTGTCATCAGCGGCAGCGGCGGCCTCATCAAAGATGGTGCCAGCACGCAGGTGTTCTCCGGAGCCAACACCTTCACCGGCAATACGAATGTAAATGCCGGTACCTTGGTTGTGACCAACATGGGTTCTTGGTCGAGTGCAATCAACACCGTCGCGTCCGGCGCCACGATGGTACTACAAGCCAACAGCACTACCAACCTTCAATCGGGGACCAGTTACACGGGGGCGGGTGTGGTCCAAATGACCGGCAGCGGGCTTCTCCGAAACAACAATAATCCCGTCACATTCAACATGTCGGCGGGCGGCATGCTTGACATCCAAGGTGGGGATGTGGAGTTGGGTGGCCCGGCCAGCAGTCAGAGCATGACGACGAATCAAGGCGGCATGAACATCGCCTCGGGTGCGTCATTTCACACATCCAATACGCTGGTTCAGGTGGATGCGCTCACAGGCGGAGGCCATTTCAACAATGGGTACGACAACTCCGATCCTGTGTTGGTCATCGGGGTCAACAATACGGACAACAATGCTGCTTACGGCGTGACGAACAATACTGCGACATTCAGCGGAACTCTGGGAGGTACGGAATATTACGCACAGGAATCGCGTTATGTAAATTCGTTTAGCGTGGTCAAAGATGGCACCGGCACCCAGATCC
>Ga0206920_1180_pt1:0-7500 | contig 11726 bp, 7 predicted proteins | sample Alteio_BWOrgHeat_65_FD_152934 | JGI IMG/M metagenome (GOLD analysis project Ga0206920, IMG submission 152934) | Enriched cells from forest soil in Barre Woods Harvard Forest LTER site, Petersham, Massachusetts, United States -... | ecosystem: Environmental > Terrestrial > Soil > Temperate...
TCGATGTGCGCAGCGAGGAGAAGGTCAGGGAAGCCGTGAGCGTTGCTGTCGCCACGTTCGGACGGCTCGACGTTGTTGTCAGCAACGCCGGCTATGCCGTCTTCGGCACGATCGAGGAAACCGACCAGGAGAATGCCCGGGCGCAGTTCGAAACGAACTTCTTCGGCACTCTATGGGTCGTCCAGGCTGCGCTGCCTTACCTTCGCAAGCAGGGGGGAGGGAATATCCTCATAACCTCCAGCATCGCTGGTATCATCACCTTCCCGACCGCCGGCATCTACAACGCAACAAAGTGGGCGGTGGAAGGTCTTGGAGAAACCTTGGCGTCGGAGGTCGCGGAATTCGGCATCAAGGTCACGCTGATAGAACCCGGCGGCTACGACACCGATTGGCGTGGAAATTCTTCGACCCACGTGCCGACGATGGCGGAATATGCAGGGCTCCGTGATCGCCTGAAGGCTGCGGGCGCTTCGCGCAAACTGGGCAACCCGGCGGCAACCGCCGAGGCCATCCTGCAAGTCGTCGACTCGCCGGCGCCCCCGCTCAGGCTGTTCCTTGGCGAAGTCCCTCTCGGCGTCGCTCAGAAGCAATATGCCGAGCGGCTTGCGATCTGGGAAGCTTGGGCAGACGTTTCGAAGCACGCTCAGGGCTGACGGCGTAATCGCCATGGGCAGCCCAAGGCCGGTGCCGCGAAAGAACGCGGCGCCGGCCTTGGCGATGCTGTCATCTGGCGTCGTGGAAGATGATCCCGACCGTATGCCGCATGCCGGAGCGAACACGGCTCACGCCATGGCGCAGGTTCACGCGATAGTTCCCTTTCGAGCCCCGGACAGGGCGATTGTGGACCGCGAAGGCAACGGCATCACCCTGGCGAAGCGGCACGACCTCGACGCGGCTTTGCATGCGTGGCCGCTGCTCGGTCAGGGCGAATTCGCCTCCTGTGAAGTCCCGGCCAGGTTCCGAAAGCAGGATTGCCACCTGGATCGGAAAAGCGAGATCGCCATAGAGATCCTGGTGCAGGCAATTGAAGTCGCCCGGGACATATTGCAGCAACAGCGGCGTCGGGCGCATCTGGCCGGCGGCGTGGCACTGCTTCAGGAACGAAGCATGTTCGTCGGGATAGCGCTCATCGATCCCCATGCGCACATTCCATTCATTGGCGACATCAGCAAGGCGCGGATAGAGCGCCGTGCGCAAGCCTCCGAGCAGGTCAGGCAGCGGGTATCTGAAGTAGCGATATTCACCTTTGCCGAAACCATGCCGCGCCATGACGATGTGACTGCGAAAGTGGCTTTCGTCGGGATAGAGCCCCGCGATCGCGCGGCACTCCTCCGGCGCAAGCAGCTTCGCAAGGACGGCGCAGCCGAAGCTGTCGAGTTCTCCGGCAAGCGCCTTCCAGTCGTAGGCGGCAACCCGCGCCTCCGCGGACGCCACCGCAGAGGCTGGGGAGATGGTGGATACATGAGAGTTCATGCCTTGGCTTCCTTCTGGATGAGGTCGCGCTTGCGTTCGATACCCCAGCGATAGCCAGCCAGATCGCCATTGCCGCGGACGACCCGATGGCAGGGAATGGCGAGCGCGATCGGGTTGGCCGCACAGGCGCTGGCAACCGCACGGGGATTGGCCAGAGGGCTGATCCAGCGGGCCAGCTCCATGTAGCTCACCGTCCTGCCGACCGGGATCGCCTTCAGCTTTTCCCACACGCGGCGCTGAAACGATGTTCCGCGCATGTCGAGGGTGAGATGAAGGCCCTCGGCCGGCGTCTCGATATAGCGAAGCACCTGCGCCAGATCGTCCCTGACCGCGGCTTCGTTCGAAACGAGCATGGCCTGCGGGAAGCGATTGACGAAATCCGCCATCAGTTCTTCGGCGCTGTCGCCAAGCAGGATCGCGCAGATACCCATGACGCTGCGTGCGACCAGGACCTTGCCCAGCGTGCACCCGGCGACGGTGTAGAAAAGGATATCGGCGGGAGTTGCCGTGGCTTTCGCCGGAGGCGTGGCCCGCAACGCGTCTTTGGAGATCATGAGGTTCATCGTCGTAACTCCTTGCTCTGTCATCAGCATCGAAGTTACTTCGGGCTTGGGACGCCCAAACTCCGGTCCTTGCTGTCAAATCGAGAAGTTATCTGCCTGGCATATGGCGCAAAGAAAGAAGCCGGGCGCGCGTGCCCCCGGCATGAACCTCATTCTTGGCGATCGATCAGACCAGACGCAGGATGGTGGTTTCAGCGAGCAAAAATGTCTCGCCCGAGCTGAAGTGAACTTCGATCTCTCCGTTATCGAGCATGTCCCAGACCGCAAAGCCATCGGCGACGAGCTGGCCGATATGGGTCATGACGAGCCGCTTATCCGGATTGTCCTGGGCGAGCGCGATGATGGCCGCATCAATTCCGGACGGCCAGCGTCGGCGCGTCTTTGCATCGAATCCGCCGCGCGAAAACATTTGTGAACCGCTCCTTGTTGCAGGCGCTGCGTACCTGTCAGGCAGACCGGGACACCTCCCGATCGAGCAAGGCATGCTTGCGCTCGATGCCCCAGGCATAGCCCGAGGAGACGCCGTCCTTGCGAACCACGCGGTGGCACGGAATGGCGACAGCGAGATTGTTCGCCGCACAAGCGCTTGCGACCGCCCGCACCGATTTCGCCGATCCGATGCGGCGGGCAATTTCAGCATAGGACACCGTTTCGCCGACAGGGATCTCCTGGAGTGCCTGCCATACGCGTCGCTGGAACGCCGTGCCCCGGACATCGAGCGGCAGATCCAGACCGATGCCCGGCTCCTCAACGAAGCCGACAACGCGCGCGATCAGGGCCTCATAGTCGCGATCAGCGCCGAAGAGACCGGCTCTCGGGAACCGATCCTGAAGATTGCGGACCAGCTCGTCAGGGTCATCTCCGAGCAGGATCGCAGCGACGCCCTTCGTGCTTGATGCAACGAGGATCGCGCCGAGCGATGTCTGGCCGACCGCGAACTTGATCTCCTCATTGGCGCCGCCGCCACGATATTGCAAAGGCGTCATCCCGAGCATGCCGGTCGATTTTTCGTAGAAGCGGCCGCTGGAGTTGAACCCTGCGCCATAAATGGCCTCTGTGACGCTACTGCCGAATGCCAGACCTTTGCGGACCTTCTTCGCGCGGTCGGCGGCGGCATAGTTCTTCGGCGTCAATCCGGTCGTGGCCTTGAACATACGATGGAAATAGCTGGAACTCCGACCGACGGCATCTGCCAGCTCCTCCAGCGAAGGCTCTTCCTCGCTTTCCTCGATGATCCGGCATGCCTTGGCGACAAGGGCCGCATTCTCGCACTCGAGCGAGAGACCCTCCGGATTGCAGCGCTTGCAGGGCCGGAAACCGGTCGCCCGCGCACTCTCCAGCGTGTCATGGAGCGTGACATTCTGCGGATTGGCAATGCGCGACGGGCATGACGGGCGGCAATAGACCCCCGTCGTCGCGACCGAATACCAAAGATGGCCGTCCGCCGCCTTGTCGCGAGCAACGATGCGCGCCCAGCGAGGGTCCTCGGCTACCGATAGGGTCGGGGTACGTTCAGCCATGCGTGCGGATATAGTCATGGTCATCATCTCGAATTGCTCCTGCCCGACCCTGCCGCCGAAATTCGCCGGACGCACTCCGATCCTTGCTCCCAAATCCGATCGTCAGCCACCCGATTTTCCGCGTGACGCGCCTCGAGCCATTCGCACGAGCCGTGGCTGGTGTTGCCTAGTCGCGTGCTCTGGAGGTTTTTGCGTTGAACGCAAAAGGCCCGCTTTGAGCGGGCTTTGCAGTTTGGGTATTATGAGAGATTGGTTTCGGTTTCAGGCTTTGCCCGGTTCGTTGCTTCGAACAGTGCAGTGGACTGTTCGATCGAGGTTTGCTCGAGCGCGCCTCACCCTTGAGGTTATGGTGAGCTTGCGAACGAGGAGCTACCATGGCCAGCGAAGCTGAAGTCTTCGCGCCAGCGATAGCGGTCTTTGATGGGAAAGGATTGGTTGCGTGGGCAGGCTTTGGAGTTTTCTGTCGCGCGGCTTTGGCTTTGCCTCCTTGCGGGCCCCTGAGAAGGCGTTAACTCCTCGACCCGTTACCAAATAAAAAAGCCCGCTTGGCGCGGGCATTTTGTAATTGGTTGCGGGGGCAGGATTTGAACCTGCGGCCTTCAGGTTATGAGCCTGACGAGCTACCGGGCTGCTCCACCCCGCGTTACCAACGTAAACCGCTTGAGCGGTTTATCGTCCCAGCGCAAATCGCTGAGCGATTTGTCGCGACCGAGCAAACTCGCAGAGTTTGTCTCGTATTATCAGCGTAAACCGCTTGAGCGGCTTATCGCGTCCAGCGTAAACCCTTTGGGTTTATCGCTTGTTTCCTTTGCCCCGTATTTCGGGGCGAGGAGTATAACTGCTTGCTTTCCAGAAGCGACAAAGGCCGCTTTGTAGCGGCCCATTGTAACACGGCTTGAGCCGTTTCGCGACAAGTCGGATATCGATTTTCGCTGGTGATGAGAAGATTGGGTAGGCATAAACCGCTGATGCGATTTAGCCTGGAGTTGCGTTTGGCAGACCTGGCAGCGACCTACTCTCCCGCGTCTTAAGACGAAGTACCATGGGCGCAGGGGCGTTTCACGGCCGTGTTCGGAAAGGGAACGGGTGCGGCCACCCCGCCATAACCACCAGGTCGGCAAAGCGCAACTCACGCATAAACCTTGCGGGTTTAGCGCGTTATGAGAAGCTGGTGAGGTCAGAGACCTCATTTGTATTTTTGAACACGTCGTTGGTTTGTTCATGTTTGGATGAACAGAGGCAATGAGAACGATCAAGCCAATCGAGCTATTAGTACCGGTAAGCTTCATGCGTTGCCGCACTTCCACACCCGGCCTATCAACGTGGTAGTCTACCACGGCTCTGATAGGGAACACTCGTTTTCAGGTTGGTTTCCCGCTTAGATGCCTTCAGCGGTTATCCATTCCATATGTAGCTACCCTGCTATGCCCTTGGCAGGACAACAGGTCCACCAGAGATATGTCCATCCCGGTCCTCTCGTACTAGGGACAGATCCTGTCAATATTCCTACACCCACGGCAGATAGGGACCGAACTGTCTCACGACGTTCTGAACCCAGCTCACGTACCGCTTTAATTGGCGAACAGCCAAACCCTTGGGACCTGCTCCAGCCCCAGGATGCGATGAGCCGACATCGAGGTGCCAAACAACCCCGTCGATATGGACTCTTGGGGGTCATCAGCCTGTTATCCCCGGCGTACCTTTTATCCGTTGAGCGATGGCCCTTCCACGCGGGACCACCGGATCACTATGACCGACTTTCGTCTCTGCTCGACTTGTCAGTCTCGCAGTCAGGCGGGCTTATGCCATTGCACTCGACGACCGATTTCCGACCGGTCTGAGCCCACCATCGCGCGCCTCCGTTACTCTTTCGGAGGCGACCGCCCCAGTCAAACTACCCACCATACACTGTCCCGGATCCGGATAACGGACCGCGGTTAGACATCCATGACGATAAGGGTGGTATTTCAAGGATGGCTCCACAAGAACTGGCGTCCCTGCTTCAAAGCCTACCACCTATCCTACACATGCCGACACGAATGCCAGTGTAAAGCTATAGTAAAGGTGCACGGGGTCTTTCCGTCTGACCGCAGGAACCCCGCATCTTCACGGGGAATTCAATTTCACTGAGTCTATGTTGGAGACAGCGGGGAAGTCGTTACGCCATTCGTGCAGGTCGGAACTTACCCGACAAGGAATTTCGCTACCTTAGGACCGTTATAGTTACGGCCGCCGTTTACTGGGGCTTCGATTCAGAGCTTGCACCCCTCCTCTTAACCTTCCAGCACCGGGCAGGCGTCAGACCCTATACGTCGTCTTGCGACTTCGCAGAGCCCTGTGTTTTTGGTAAACAGTCGCTACCCCCTGGTCTGTGCCACCCTCACATACTTGCGTATATAAGGGTCACGCTTCTTCCGAAGTTACGCGTGCAATTTGCCGAGTTCCTTCAACATAGTTCTCTCAAGCGCCTTGGTATACTCTACCTGACCACCTGTGTCGGTTTCGGGTACGGTCTATACGGTGGAGCTATTTCCTGGAACCGCGTCCCCGCCCACACAATCCAATAAGTGTGAACAAGTTAAGCAATCCGTCACTACCACCAGGCCCACGAATATTAACGTGGTTCCCATCGACTACGCGTGTCCGCCTCGTCTTAGGGGCCGGCTAACCCTGCTCAGATTAACTTTAAGCAGGAACCCTTGGTCTTTCGGCGAGAGGGTCTCTCACCCTCTTTATCGTTACTCATGTCAACATTCGCACTTCCGATACCTCCAGGGCCCCTCACAGGTACCCCTTCACAGGCTTACGGAACGCTCCGCTACCACGTGCATCACTGCACATCCTCAGCTTCGGTGCATGGCTTCAGCCCCGTTACATTTTCGGCGCAAAGACCCTTGACTAGACCAGTGAGCTGTTACGCTTTCTTTAAATGATGGCTGCTTCTAAGCCAACATCCTGGTTGTTTTGGGATCCTCACATCCTTTCCCACTTAGCCATGACTTGGGGACCTTAGCTGGAGGTTAGGGTTGTTGCCCTTTTCACGACGGACGTTAGCACCCGCCGTGTGTCTGCCTGATAGTACTCCCCGGTATTCGGAGTTTGGTTAGGATCAGTAAGACGGTGAGTCCCCATAGCCCATCCAGTGCTCTACCCCCGGGGGTATTCGTCAGACGCTCTACCTAAATAGATTTCGCGGAGAACCAGCTATTTCCGAGTTTGATTGGCCTTTCACCCCTAGCCACAAGTCATCCCAATCTATTGCAACAGATGCGGGTTCGGTCCTCCAGTTGGTGTTACCCAACCTTCAACCTGCTCATGGCTAGATCACTCGGTTTCGGGTCTAATGCAACAAACTATATCGCCCTATTCAGACTCGCTTTCGCTTCGCCTACACCTACCGGCTTAAGCTTGCTTGTTACACTAAGTCGTTGACCCATTATACAAAAGGTACGCCGTCACCCTTGCGGGCTCCGACTGTTTGTAGGCATCCAGTTTCAGGTTCTATTTCACTCCCCTTGTCGGGGTGCTTTTCACCTTTCCCTCACGGTACTGGTTCGCTATCGGTCATGCACGAGTACTTAGGCTTGGAGCGTGGTCGCCCCATGTTCAGACAGGATTTCACGTGTCCCGCCCTACTCTAGGACAATAAGTGTATCTACGCGTACGGGGCTGTCACCCTCTACGGCAAACCTTTCCAGGTTCTTCCACTTTAACACTCATTGCCACTGGCCTGGTCCGCGTTCGCTCGCCACTACTTGCGGAGTCTCGGTTGATGTCCTTTCCTGCAGGTACTTAGATGTTTCAGTTCCCTGCGTTCGCTTCTTACACCCTATTTTATTCAGGTGAAGATACCTTATAACAATACCTAGAAACCTGAAGTGTTCTACCAGCCACCAGAGCGTTGAGCCTACACCGCATTAGCGGTGACGGCCCTTGGCCTTGCG
>Ga0206920_1181_pt1 | contig 11652 bp, 10 predicted proteins | sample Alteio_BWOrgHeat_65_FD_152934 | JGI IMG/M metagenome (GOLD analysis project Ga0206920, IMG submission 152934) | Enriched cells from forest soil in Barre Woods Harvard Forest LTER site, Petersham, Massachusetts, United States -... | ecosystem: Environmental > Terrestrial > Soil > Temperate forest >...
CGACTGCCATATCGGATTCAATAAAGGGGCGAATCCAGATGTGACCGGGACACTGAAAAAGGCGATTGATCGAGCGAATCTGACACCAGCTGGGATGAAATCCCCCGACTTTATGATCCATACCGGGGATATCACGCAGAACTCAAAGGCAGCCGAGTTCGACACGGCCTCAGAGGTGATCAAAGGCTTCAAGAGTGAGGTTTTCTACGTTCCGGGCGAGCACGATTTTATTGATGACGGCGTGCAGTATAAACAACGGTTTGGTAAAGGAACCGTTGGCAATGGGTGGTATAGCTACAACCACAAGGGAGTTCACTTTGTGGGACTAAACAATTGTGTTCAGGTGGATGCGATGGGGAATATTGGTGGCGAGCAGCTTACGTGGCTAAAATCCGATCTGGCTGGGCAGAGTCATTCGACTCCAATTGTTGTCTTCGCGCACATTCCGTTATGGATGGTTTATGAGAAGTGGGGATGGGGGACAAAGGACGGTGAACAGGCGCTTGCGATGCTGAAGCCTTTCGGATCGGTGACGGTGCTGAACGGCCACATTCATCAGGTTGTGCAAAAGGTCGAAGGCAATGTGGCTTTTCACACGGCGATGGCGACCGCATTTCCGCAACCTGCCCCGGGAGCGGCGCCAAATCCGGGGCCGATGGTGGTTCCAGCAGGCAAACTGCAGAGCGTGCTTGGAGTGACCAAGGTGAAGGTCGTCCGTGGGCACAATCATCTTGCTGTGGTCGATTCAACGTTAGCGGAGAGTGTCTGATGCGTCCCTGGATTATCGCGTTCGTCACTGTTGCCGCAGTGGTAGGACTGGGATACGTACACCCATTCGGAAACCCTCGTGTCGAGCCTGCGAAAGGGCTCGGCACAGTGCTCCACGGTGCGAATATGTCAGCTGAGGCGAAGGCGACACTGATAGCGAAGTGCGCCGACTGCCATTCGAGTGAGACTCGATGGCCGGTGTATGCACGAATCGCTCCAGGTTCGTGGTTGATTGAGCGCGACATCGTTGAGGCTCGCAAGAAGATGGATCTATCGCGGTGGGAGGAGATATCGAACGATCAACAGCAAGTATTGCTGGCGAAGATTGTTCAGGAGACTAAGAGCGGAGACATGCCGCCACTGCAGTATCGCCTCTTGCATTGGAATGCAAATCTTTCCAAATCAGATGTGCAAACACTTTCGACGTTAGGTAAGAACACAGGTCAGAGTGAGATGGCACTAACAGGCGAGGGTGATCCCATGCGTGGCAAGGTCGTGTTTGAGAAGCGATGCACAGGGTGCCATGCGATGGAGGTCGATCGTGAGGGTCCGAGACTGGCCGGTGTCTATGGGAGAAAGGCTGGAAGTGTTGCGGGATTTACCTATTCCAAAGGTTTGAAGGGCTTGGGCGAGACATGGAACGACGCAACCCTTGAGAAGTGGCTGAGCGATCCTGATCTGATGGTTCCGGATAATAATATGAGCATCAGTGTTCCCAAAGCAGAGGAGCGCAGGGATTTAGTCGCCTACTTGAAGCACTCGTAGAAAATTACTGGAAGCTAAGATTCTTTTGATCGCTGAGGATTTGATCGGCAGTGAGACCCCTGATCGAGGCATCGAGGAGTTCGATCATGTGGAGGGCGGGCAGGGTTCGCTCACCACGACGGCGAAGACCGCTCATTAACTGCAGCAGGCAGCCGGGGTTTGCGGAGACAACTGCCTGAGCGCGTGCATCGAGGAGATGACCTACCTTTCGGTCGCCGAGTTGCTGTGCTGCTTCTGGCTGAAGGAGGTTGTAAACTCCGGCGGAGCCGCAACAGAGGGAGGCCTCGGCTATTTCGGCTACTTCGAGTTGCGGGATGGCAGAGAGAAGTTGGCGCGGCTGCTGGTAGATTCCCTGGGCATGACGGAGGTGGCACGCGTCGTGATACGCGACGCGGAGCGGCAGTGGATGGCGTGGCGCGATTGGCGGCAAACTGCAGAGAATTTCAGTGATGTCTTTGCACTTCGCGGAGAATGCGCTAGCGCGATTGGCCCATTGCGAATCATCGCGGAGTAAGTAGCCATACTCCTTCATTGTGGAGCCGCAGCCTGCGGCGTTGATGACGATGGTTTCGACATCTGCGGCTTCGAAGAGAGCGATGAGGTTGCGAGCCATGGCTGCCGCCTGCTGGTCGAGGCCGGAGTGGAGCATGAGAGCCCCGCAGCAGGGTTGGCTGGGTGGAGTGACGACTTCGAAGCCCTCTGCAACGAGCACGCGCGCTGTGGCTGCGTTGACATGAGAGAAGAAGACGGATTGGACGCAGCCAGTGAGCATTCCTACTCGACCGCGAGAAGCGCCAGTTGGCGCGATTTTTTTGGGCATCGTCCAGGTGAAGTGCGCGGGGACAGAGGGGAGTAGGGATTCCATGGCTGCTAGGCGCGTGGGAAGGAGTTTGAGGACCCCTGAGCGTCGAACCAGGGATTGGAGGCCGGAACGTTGGTAGAGGAAGAGCGGGCCCGCCATGAGTTTGAGTCGTGTGGGATGCGGGAAAGTCGCGAAGAGAAGTTTGCGGAAGAAGGAGTCAGTGGAATCGCGCGGAATGTTGCGTTCTACCTGGGCGCGGGTGGATTCGATGAGGTTGTTGTACTGGACGCCGGAGGGACAGGCGGTCATGCAGGCCATGCAGCCGAGGCAGTTGTCCATATGGGTGCGGAAGTTTTGATCGAGAGGGGCTTCGCCTTGCGCAGCTTTGGCCATCATATATATTCGGCCGCGTGGAGAGTCCATTTCTTCACCCCAGAGAACGTAGGTGGGGCAGGCGGGGAGACAGAAGCCGCAGTGGACACAGTCGGAGAGTAGTTCCTTTTCCGGTGGATGGTGGGGGTCGAAGCTGCTGGGCTTGGTAATCTGGACTGTATTGGTGTGCATTCTAGTGTGTATCCCCACCCTGTACATTTGGTTCGAAGTCTTCGAAAGATCGTAGTTAGGTCTGGACTTTCCTGCTCTGGCCTCTATGGTCTTCTTGTTTCATGAGGGATTTTGGGGACGGTTTTTGTCATGTCAGGGTGGGATTTCTGGCACCGGGGTTGAGGGTGTTTTGTGGGTCGAATTGGTGTTTTATGGATTGCATGAGGTCAGAGACGGCTTTAGCTGGCTCGAGGTTCTTCAGATCGCTCCAGGTAAGAGAACCGTATTGGAGGATTGCGAGTGAACCTCCCTTCTTTTCAATCTTCTCCTGAAGATCGGCGATCCCAAATGCAGTTGTATGAGTGGGTGCCGGGAAACTCGCGAGCATGATACCAATTGCCTGCGTGGTGCATTGTCCCTTCGACTTTACAACTCGTTCGCTGAACTCAAGAATATCCGTTGGAAGCATGGTCATTTTGACTTTGAATGACTCATCGTCTGCACAATGTTTCTCGCGAGCCTGCCAGACTTCGTCGGAAGCTGGTTCAAGTTTAAGACCAGCAGATTCGGTCATCTGTTGGAGAATCTCGTTTTGATGGGCTTCTGGGTGCGCGCTCAGTTGAATATCGAGGTGGAAGCCGTAAGAGTTGCCCCGGAGTTGGAGGGCTTGGGTCAAGAGGTGGCTGGAACGGATATTCGCCATCAAGGGGCCTAGTTGTGCGGCTAGAGGAGCGTGGACAGTGAACGTTTGGAGATGCTGAGGGAGTGGATGGAGCCGGAAAGTGGCTTCGGTGATGACCGCTAAGGTGCCGAGGGATCCGGTGATCAGTTTGCAGAGATCGTAACCTGCTACGTTCTTGACGACTTTTCCGCCAGAGCGGGCGATAGTGCCGTCAGCGAGGACGAGGGTCATACCGATGATGAGATCGCGGAGGCTGCCGTAGCGGTGACGAAGTGCTCCTGAGTCATTGGTGGCGAGGATGCCGCCTACGGTTGCGCGTTCAGGCCAGAGTGGGTCCAGAGCTACAAACTGACCCTGCTTTGCAACGGTTTGCTGGAGTTCCCGCCACGTGCAGCCTGCTTGTACGGTGCAGGTCAAATCTTGCCATGGGTGTTCGATGACTCGATTAAGGCGAGTGAGATTAAGGCGGATGCTTGTTTGGGTTTGGCTGCCCCAGGATTGCTTGGTTTTGCCGCCTGCGGGGTTTACGGTGAGGCCGTTTTCATTGGCGAAGCGGAGGATCTCGGAGACTTGCTGAGTGTTGACGGGCCAGACCTCGGTGGGGTTGCCAGGGCGTACGTGTTCGGGACCAGTTATCGCGGCTAGTTGTTCGACGATGTTGGTGATTGTTGCCATCCTAGAATGACCTGATCCATTTTGTTTCACTAAGACGTCGCACCGGGCTTCGTGGCTGAAAGGTTCGAGTTGTGAGGGTGAGGTTGAGATAGTACATGACTCACTAGAAGATCTCTGCTATGCCGCTGGTTTCGAGGTTGTGTGGGACATAGGCTCCGCGGGAGCGCTCGCCGCAGAGGCGTGGAGTGGGGAAGAGTTTGTCGGGATTAGAAATATTTTGCGGGTCGAAGGCGTGGCGAACGCGTTGCATGGTTTCGAGGTCGGGATCAGCGTACATATAGGACATGCTGCATTGTTTTTCGCGACCGACCCCGTGCTCGCCGGTGATAGAACCGCCGGCTTCGACGCAGATATCGAGGATGCGCATGGAAAGACTGATGGCGCGGGCCTCTTCACCGGGATTGTCGCCACAGTAGAGGACGATGGGGTGAAGATTGCCGTCGCCGGCGTGAAAAACGTTCGTAACGCGAAGGTTTTCTGCGGCGGACATCTGCGTAATCTTTTCGAGGACAGCGGGGAGTGCCGTACGCGGGATGACACCGTCCTGCACGATGTAGTGCGAGGAGAGGCGGCCAGCTGCGGCAAAAGCGGCTTTGCGCCCCTTCCATATTAAGAAGCGGTCATGCTCGTCGACAGCGAGGCGCGTCTCCCATGCTCCGTTCTTCTTCGCGAGCCCGATAACTGTGGCCATCTGAAGATCCACTTCGGCGCGCGGACCGTCGAGTTCAATAAGGAGGAGCGCCTCGCAGGCGGGATAGTTGGGATGAACCGAGGCTTCGGCGGCCTGGATGGAGAGGCGGTCCATTATTTCCATGGCGGCGGGAAGTTGGCCAGCGGCGATGACGTCGGAGACGGTCTGGGCAGCGGCGGCGATGGTATCGAAGGCGGCGAGAATGACCTGCACGGTTTCAGGCCTGCGGACGATGCGGAGAGTCATCTCGGTAGCGATTCCGAGGGTGCCTTCGGAACCGATGAAGACACCCAACAGATCGTAACCGGGAGGGTCGGGTGCTTTGCTGCCGAGCTTGACGAGTTCTCCCGTGGGGAGGACGATCGTCATCTCAAGGACATGAGTGACGGTAAAGCCGTATTTGAGACAGTGAGCGCCGCCAGCATTTTCGGCGACGTTGCCGCCGATTGAGCAGACGGTCTGTGAACTGGGATCGGGTGCGTAAAAGAAGCCGTGCGGCGAAACGGCCGCGGTGACGTTGGCATTGATGACACCGGGCTGGACAGCGATCTGCTGATTAGGTAGATCGATGCTGAGGATGCGGTTCATGCGGGAGAGGCAGATGACAACCGAACCTTCGGCAGGGAGCGCCCCCCCCGCTCAGGCCAGTGCCGGAACCGCGAGCGACGAAGGGAATCTTATTTTTCGCGCAGATACGTATAACAGATTGAACCTGTTCTGTGGTGCTGGGCAGGACGACTGCGTCAGGTGTGACGCGGAAGGCTGTCAGGCCATCGCACTCATAGGTTTGAAGCTGGTTGGGAGCGGTAATGAGGCTGGATTGCGGGGTGACACCACTTTTGCCATCCGAGTCTACGGCAGCGCGAAGTTCGGCGAGGATGGGAGCGGTAAGCATAGACTTTAGAGCTACTTCGAGAACCCTACCGATAGAGTACAGCGAATGCAAGCGTCCGTGCTTACCTGGAATGAAACCAATTTTAATAGTGCATATTGTGGGTCCAGCTTCAGATCATCCTGCTTGAACAACTCAAGCCGACAAGACCCTATGCGGGCTCGAGGCGGCGTGGACTGCCTCATTCGACTAGGGATTCTACCAGTTGTTTACCGTGGATCGATTCCATAGCATTGAGCCGTACAGCAGGGATCTGAGACGGCGGTTATTGGGGCGGACATTGCGTGCCAGGAGAAAACTACATGCTTGCTAACCTAAGAATTCGACAATTCGCGACTGGATTCTCACTTTTGCTCGGGCTGTTTATGATCGCCAGCGACCATAGCTTCGCACAGCGTGGGAATGTTGAAACCATTGACGCGCAAGCCTTTGGCACAAGCACCCAGCTTGGAAGAAACTTTGGTATCAAAATCATTATTTATGAGTTCTCGAGTCCTGAAGACCGAGACGTTCTCGTACAGGCATTTCAGAAAGGACAGAACGACGGACTCGTGAATGCTCTCGAAAAGATGAAGAGCGTAGGCCGGATAACGATCCCCGGCACAGTCGGCTACGATCTCAGCTTCATTCGGGAGATCATAACGCCCACTGGCAGAACCATTCGTTTTGTCACCAACCGAAAGATCGCTTTTGGGGAAGCCTATTGGGATACCCAGACGAAGAGTTTCAATCTTACTGCGGGTGAAATCACACTGAATGATACCGACAAGAGCAAGAGCAGCGGTGTTCTCTTCCCTGCCGCACAGCTCATCGTCAATAACGAGGGCGAATTGCAGTTCGAGCTAAACCAGAATGCATGGAAGCTGAATAACATCATCGAGTGGAAGTGAACCCCGTGCAGTGTTGGTTTTTGGTCGCGAGATCCACGGGGAGATTGCCGAGAACAGAGGATACAGCCATGACTTTCAAAGCTCAACGACGGTTCAACACCTGCAGTGCATTGCTCGTATTGTCTTCCATCGTTCCCCTGACCGGAGGCGTCGCACACGCGAAGAGCAAATATGCATGCGAACAGGAGCGGCCCGAGACCCTGTGCAACGCGGCCAACACCTGCGGCTCCGCATCGTCTCCCTGCACGATCAACATCAGCAGGGGAGCCAGCTCCGCCAATGTCAAACCTGGCATCCCAGATGCAAAAAATAATCAGCTTTTCTGTGTTAAGGCCGGCACCACGGTGGTATGGACGAGCGCGAACAAGAACCATGGGTTTATGGTCTCTTTCGGTACCGACTCGCCTTTTGACCCGGATGATCCGATTATGGGAGGCGGGAAAAAGTCGGTCACAACGAAAGCAAGCACTCCGGGATGCTACAAGTACGATGTGGGCGCGTTTCGTTCGGGTACGGTTTATGGAATGAGCAGCGGCAGTAAGCCGGAGTTAATCATCCTTCCCTAACCAGCCAAGTAAGCGGAAATCAGTTCACCACCCGAAAACTCAGAATTCGAATTGAAGACGGGTCTGGAAGAACTGGGTATTGCCTTTGAGGTTGAATCGATCCAAACGCCCAATGCCATAGGTGCCCACAAGGCGTAGGTAGTCCGTAAGGTACCAATTGACCATTGGAGTGAATCGCCAAAATTTGCCCCCCTTTAGTGTCCCGCTATCTAAATCGATGTCGGAGAACCGCGCGATTAACTCCACGGCGCCGAGACCGCCGGAGAAGACCGACCTCTTGGGTATTACCTCTCTAAAAGCTCCCTGGATAGTGTTATAGGCACGCGCCTCGCCAGTGATGCACCATGTCGCAACGAAGTCACCGCCATGAATGGTTGGATTGTGTGTCGACGAAGAGTTGGCGTGAACCCACCAGTATTCGCTTCCCAGCAACAACGAACCTTTGCGGTAGTAGGTCTCATATCCCGCCATCTTGGTATTGGTGGTGGCGAACTTACCCGTGTCCACGAAGTATGGAGCTTGAGATACCTCAGGGCGTGCCCGGAACTGAAGCTGTCCCTGTTTAGGACTTCCGTTTCTCAAATTTAATCCCACGTGGAATGCGGTCCGCGTCTTATCGGAATGAATCGGAAGCCATACGGCGCGCAGAACGGTCTGGTTATGGTAGGTAGAGAAACTTTGGCCCTGAGAGAGCCAGTCGTTGTAGTAGCCAAAGTTCCACAGAAAGCCATGCTTGGGCGTGTAGCCAAGCCACTTGAAACCGTCTGCGAGAATCGGGATGGTGGCATCACTCATCGTGGAGCGTTCCATCGTCCATCCGTCATAACCGACCATCACCTTATTTAGCGAGAACCCCTCCTTGGAGCGGCCGATGAAGACATTGCCCCAAAGTTGGGGGACCGCAACCATGATGCCCGTCTGGCGTATCACCCAGGAATGCGTCGGTGCGTCATACATAATCCCGACGTTCCATGTCACTTTCCGCGAGAGGCTTGGAAAGCTACCCCCTAAAACGAATCGGAAGTCACGAAGTCTCTGAGCCGGGAGCATGTTGATCTGCTCTTTGCTCTCGATATTCTGCGCGTAGGCGGCCGTATCGATTAGAAACCCCATTCCCAGTTTGGCGATGAAGTGGGGGCCGGTGTATTCGTTCCAGCGAGACATCCTTCTCGGTGCGTGATCGATGTCGTCATCCATTTCACCTGCATCAACTGTGTCGTCGAGCGTGGATGAAGGGGGTGTATTCTGTTGTGAACCAGGATTTGCATCAGGAGACGTAGCAACTGATTTCTGCGAGCTAACGGGTTGCGGTTGTTGGCTCGATTCCGGTGTTGCCTGCGCAATTGCGCTGTCTTGTCCGCGGCAGGAATTCCATGCGGGCAAGACCGCAAAAACAGTCAGCAACAGAAAGTGCGACCTTAGGATGAACCTCATATCGGAATCCCGGATAGATCATCAGTAGGTTCTGAATAATTGTTGAATCTGTGCGGGCGAGTCGGGCTTTAGAAGCGCCAACGCCAGAAGAATGCGAGATTTTTGTGGATTCAGCTCATCAGAGGCGATGAATCCTAGCTCGTCGTCGTTCACTTCGACGTTGCGGTCGACCATTCCCGTCGTGACGCGGCTGCTACGAACCACGACCACACCCTTCTTGACAGCGCCCGCTGCCGCATCGACCGAGACTTTGTTCATGTTGCCGTTGCCTACGCCGGCAATAACAATTCCTTTCGCGCCGGCATTGACACTCGCGTCGATCAGGTCCGGTTCCATGTCGACGTCGGCGACAACGATATCGACGCGCGGCAGCTTCGTCACGTTCGAGATATCGAATTCACTTTGCGACGTGTGTTTCCATGGAGGGATGTTGTACCAGTCGTTCTTGCCGTAGGCGGTTACGCCAACTACGCCACGTATCGGTGACATGAAGGTCTGAACGGAGGTTGTGCTTGTCTTTGTAAGCGAATGTGCAGCGTGGATCTGGTCATTCATCACGACCAGAACCCCGCGGTCCTTCGCCTGCGGGTCGGCTGCAACCGCAACGGCATTGTAGAGGTTCAATGGGCCGTCGGCACTGACTGCGGTGGACGGCCGCATTGATCCAACCATCACGACGGGCTTGTTACTCTTCACGGTCAAATTAAGGAAGAATGCCGATTCTTCCATCGTGTCGGTACCGTGCGTGATTACGATACCATCGACGGCGGGGGTGGAGAGCAATTCATTGCAGCGTTTGGCCACTTTCAGGAGAATGTCGAATGACATGTCCTGCGATCCCACGTTTGAGATCTGCTCTCCCTTAATGTTCGCGAGCTTTTCTATTCCCGGAACGGCTTTCAACATGGCGTCAATCGTCACGGCTCCAGAGGTATAACCGGACTGAGTGCCCGTTGCTGCGGCGCCCGCGATCGTGCCGCCCGTGGCGAGGATCACGATGTTTGGTTTGGCTTGAGCAAGCGAGTATTCACTTACTGCGGCGAACGTCAGAACTACGATCATCCGATATATGCGTTTCATGACTCCTCTTTCTAACGCTGCCGTCAATCCACATTGCGTTCGTGTGACGATGTAGCTATTTTGCGTAGCTGCTTCTGTCCAAATTAGTGAGTTTGACCGGATCAAGGAGATCTTTGATCTGCGCCTCCGTCAAGACGTGTTTCTCTCTAATGATTTCGAGGATTCCCTTCCCGCTGTCGTAAGCTTCTTGTGCCAATTCTGTGGCTTTGTCATAGCCCACAATGGGGTTCAACGCGGTGACAATGCCTACAGTTGTTTCCATATAGTGCGCCAGCACCTTCTCGTCCACGGTGATTCCGTCGACGCATCTTGTTCGGAACAGCTTTGAGGTGTTATTTAGGAGCTCCTGCGACTCCATCATCGACAAGCCTTCTACCGGTTCGTATGCATTGAGTTCAAGCTGGCCCGAATGTGCTGCGATTGTCGTTACGAAGTCATTCCCCATCACCCGGAACGCAACAAGATTCATCACCTCAGGAACGACCGGGTTAACTTTGCCCGGCATGATGGAAGAACCTGGCTGCAGTGCGGGCAGATCAATTTCGTTCAATCCAGCACGGGGGCCAGACGCCAGAAGAATTAGATCTCCTGAGATCTTTGAGAGCTTGATGGCCACGCTCTTAAGAGCAGCGGAATAAATCACGAATCCTTGCTGGTCCCATGTCGCTCCAATCATGTCAGCAGCTGGAACTATAGGCTTGCCCATGAGCTGCGCCATATGCGCCGCGCACTTCTCGGCATATCCTTTTGGTGCGTTCATTCCGGTACCGATGGCGGTTGCACCCATGTTCACTGTGTAGAGCGATTTCTCCGCTTCCTTAAGCGTTGCAATCTCACCGTCCAGCGACATGGCATAGCCATAGAACTCCTGGCCAATCGTCATTGGCACCGCATCCTGCAATTCGGTACGTCCCATCTTGACGATCTTGAGGTAGGCATCGCCCTTCCTACGGAAGGCGGCCGATAGCTGTTGCAGCCCCGTAACCAACTTGTCATTCCGGAGGATGAGGGCCACCTTGATCGCTGTTGGATAGGAGTCGTTGGTGGACTGCGACATGTTCAAATCGTCGTGTGGCTCCAGGAACTGATATTCGCCTTTTTTGTGGCCCATCAATTCGAGGCCGACGTTCGCGAGCACCTCATTGGCATTCATGTTGGTGGAGGTGCCAGCGCCACCCTGATACCAATCCACTGTGAATTGGTCTTTATATTGCCCGCCTCGCACAGCCTGCGCGGCTTTTTCGATTGCGGCCAGTCGTTCCGGTTTCATCGCCCCAACATCTGTGTTAGCTTGTGCCGCTGCGAGCTTGACGATGGCCCACGCCTCGATGAATTCAGGGTAGTGGTTGATCGGGACGCCTGATAGCTGGAAGTTCTCGAGTGCCCTTAACGTCTGTATACCGTAGTAGGCATTAGTGGGAACCTGTTTTTCTCCGAGGAGATCTTTTTCGGTTCGCGTCTGAGCAGATGGCTGCTGAGGCCACATAGAACTGCCAGCGAAAATCATAGTGAGCGCCAATCCAATTGTTCGGGGTGACTGTGAAAGGGACACTTGCATTCGCCCTCCTCGTTGGCCACATCTATGCGATGAGCACACAACAGCGCATCGATAGTGCTATTCGCGGACAATCAAGAGACCTGCAGTAAAGCACAGAAGGTAGGCAGATCAATCTTCGGCTCCGCTAGTCAAGTTAATGAAAGAGTGCGCTCGTTCCGTAGCTATATCCACTAGGACTTTCCCTCATTCCACGGTGTTCGCCAATTCTCCCAGCGCCGCTAGTTCCCATGCACCAGAACCACGATGATTGATCCCCAAAGCGCAAATATCAATGCGCTGATTGCGTAACTTAGGCCATAACTCAAT